>LSQX01298338.1_pt1 | contig 15237 bp, 12 predicted proteins | sample 654561 | NCBI WGS metagenome assembly LSQX01 (sample SAMN04489861, study PRJNA283612) | anaerobic digester metagenome | isolation source: 4 biogas reactors fed with cattle manure at either 37C or 55C with and... | place: Denmark: Kongens Lyngby | collected 2014 | reverse complement strand
GTCTATGGCTCCGTAATTAGCCTTCACATCGGCGATGGATTGCGGCAAGCGTATCTTTTCCGGCTGAATCACCGGAATCGAATTAGCCAGCGCGACAAGCTTTACCGGGGACATGTTCAACTCCCTGCCCCGCCCTTTTGGTTTGTCCGGCTGGGTTATGACGCCCACAACCTCATGCTCAGAGCCAATCAGAGCTTCCAGCGCGGGCACGGCAAACTCGCTTGTCCCGGCAAAAACGACCTTCATATCCCCTCTTCTCCAAAATTGATCAGTTGTTACGTTCTATTTCTTGCCGGCGGATAGGGCAGAATACGGAGCCATCAACCGGTTCGCCAGATAAGCCCACATCCGAGCTAGTCCTCCGCTTCTTCATCGATTAGCGGCACGGCTTCGAGGGTGTCCGGGTCCGCGCGATCGATAAACATTTTGCCGTCAAGATGGTCGGTTTCATGCTGAAAGACGCGAGCCAAAAGGCCCTCCGCCTTGAGTGTCACTTTATTTCCATTTTCATCCAGACCGGTGATAGTCACGCGCTCGGCTCTCGGAACATCTCCCTGCAGACCCGGAATACTCAAACATCCCTCAGGGCTGATTTCTTCCCCGCTGGAACCTGTAATCCGACCATTCACGATTGCGTGCTGGCCGTCGCCCACATCATAGGTGAACACTCGCTTGGATATGCCGATCTGAGGAGCCGCCAGCCCGAGGCCATTTGATTCCGCCATAATCTCATACATTCTCTGGATCAACTCTTTGATCTCATCGTCGAATTCCACATCATCAGCCCGCTGCCGCAGCACCGGATCGCCATATCGCACTATCAGGTTATCCGTCATATCAAGCTCCGTAAATAATTAAGTCGTTTACCTCTTTTGAATCCTTCCAACGCCGATATACAGGGGTTATTATATCATCGTGGCAGGATCAACATCCACAACCAACCTTCGACGCAGGCCGGGTTTTGCATCTAACGCCCTGCTTAGCAGTTCCGCTACCGACCGGCGGTTCTCTGATCGCATAAGGGTGTGCCATCGGTATAGGCCCTTGAGCTTTGTCAATACAGCCGGAATCGGGCCATCGATTTTTATTCCTTTGCGATCGGACACAGGCAGGGTCATAATGACCTCGTTCAACTCGTCGAGGGCAGCTCGAGCGGTTCTCTCGTCGGCATCGCTCGATAGTATGTTGATAAGCGCGGAAAATGGCGGATAGCCAACCTCGCTTCTGCCCTCCAACTCCTGCTCAAAGAAACTGATGTAGTCGTGGTTGATGGCGCACTGTATCGCATAATGCTCCGGATCGAACGTTTGAATCACTACCTCACCCGGCGTTTTGCCCCTGCCCGATCTGCCCGCCACTTGAGAAATGAGTTGATAGGTGCGTTCCCCTGCCCTGAAATCCGGCATATTGAGAGAGGTATCCGCACTTATCACTCCAACTAAAGTGACATTAGGAAAATCCAGACCTTTTGCGATCATCTGGGTCCCTACCAAAATATCCGCCTCACCGGATCGAAAAGCCCTCAATATTTCTCCATGTGAGCCTTTGCGGGATGTGGTATCGCGATCCATCCTCAGCACCCGCGCACCTTCAAAGGCCGCTTTTGTCAGTTCCTCCACCTTCTCCGTGCCGATCCCGAACTTACGGATTCTCAGACCCTCACACTTAGGGCATACATCCGGAGCGGGCGCTTCGTAGCCGCAGTGATGGCAACTCAGCTTACGAGCAGCCGCATGCAATTTTAATGAGACTGCGCAGTTCTCACATCTGGCAACGTAGCCGCAATCGCGACAAACCATGAAAGTCGAATATGCCCGTCGGTTCTGCAGCAGAATTACCTGCTCCCCTCGATTTAGCCTCTCTCGAATGCCGCACTCCAGTTTTTGTGAAAATATAGTAGGCTTGCCTTGTGCGAATTCCTCTCGAAGATCTGCTATTTCTACAGTTGGCATAGGGCGGTTCTCGACTCGACTTGCCATAGTAAGCAGCACAAACTCACCGCTCCTTGCGGCCTGAAATGATTCCACGCTGGGAGTCGCGCTGCCCAGAACCAACGCCGCCTGAGATTCCTTTGCCCTTTGAATCGCGACGTCTCGACCATTATAGCGGGGAGTTGTATCCTGTTTGTAGGTTGCCTCGTGCTCTTCGTCAACTATAACCAGGCCGAGGTTGCCAAGGGGAGCAAATACGGCAGATCGAGCGCCAAGCACCACCCTGGCCTCCCCATCGGATATCCTTGCCCATTCATCGTATCGCTCACCGGCGGACAAGGCGCTGTGCAACACCGCTACTGCGTTGCCCAGTCTGCTCTTGAATATATTCATAACCTGCGTGGTCAGAGCAATTTCCGGCAACAAAATCAGGCCGGTTTTGCCGAGTTCCAGCGCACGTTCGATGCATCGCAAATACACCTCTGTCTTGCCGCTTGCGGTTACGCCGAAAAGCAGATGACCGCGATATGCGCCCGATTGGATAGTGTGCGTTATTTCATTTACCGCGCTCTGCTGATCCTGAGTGAGGCTTACCCGTCGGTCTTCGATCCTTAGAAACGTCGGAGTGCGTCGAAATGTAAGCTCAACTTCCTCTAACAGGTCTTTTTTCACCAGAGCCGTGATGCAGGCGCGACTCAGGGAGTATCTTTTAACCAACTCGGCGATTGCCACATCGCGTGACAGCGCGGAGATTGTTGAGTATGTATGCGCTTGTTTTTCCGACAGGGATTCTGCAATATCCGCCGAAGGATTGGCGATCAACCTGACGCCTTTCAATATCTTTGGCTTGCCACCGGGCGCAATCAGCTCCCAATGGCGTTGGATGGCCTCTTTTCTTTCCAGTTGTCTCAATAATCTCTGAACCGTTGGCCTGTCACCGACAAGGCTCTCGACGCTTGTCCGCGCTTGTTCGGATTCGATCTGTTCTATCAGTTCAGCTTCGGCAGGCGTAAGGTGTGTTTGTCCGCTTTCGTAAGTTGACCCGACGCATTCCACTGTGCAGCGCAGTTTGCATTGCATCACGCCCGGAAGCATACCCATAATCACGCGCGGCAACGGACATAGATATCGAGAGGAAATCCACTTTGCCAGGCCGAGCATTCCTTCGCTGAGGCGCACAGGTGCGTCGAGGACGGCTATAATCGGGCGCACCCGGGCTATTTCGGTGACCTGTTCCAGCCCAATAACATAACCGATGGCCTGGCGAGAAGCCAAAGGAACCAGCACGCACGCGCCGATTTCTACCTCCCCAGCCAGGCCGTCGGGTATTTCGTATGTGAGCGAGTCTATGGAACTGGTCGCGCCTGTATCGACGACAACCTGTGCATACAACTAAATCCCCGCTTCTTTCTTCAAAAGATCGACCATATCGAGGTCTTCCCAGGATACGTTCAAGTCAGTTCGTCCAAAGTGTCCGTAGGCGGCAGTCTGCTTGAAGATGGGCCTGCGGAGCCCGAGCTTGTCGATGATTCCCTTAGGTGTTAGATCGAAGTATTTAACTATCAATTCTCCGATTTTTTCTTCGGGAATCGCATTTGTGCGCCAGGTGTCGACCATAATGCCCATTGGCTCAGCCTTGCCGATAGCATACGCAACCTGAATCTCACAGCGTTTGGCCAATCCTGCGGCTACCACGTTTTTGGCGACGTATCTCATCATATAAGCCGCCGATCTATCGACCTTGGTAGGGTCTTTTCCTGAGAAGCAACCACCGCCATGTTTTGCCATCCCGCCGTAGGTGTCCACTATGATCTTGCGTCCGGTAAGCCCTGTGTCCGCTTGAGGGCCACCCACCGAAAACGCGCCTGTCGGGTTGACAAATATCTCGGTATTTTTATCCATCAATTCGGCGGGAACGATCGGTTTGACCACATGTTCGATCATATCCTCTCGAATGGTCGGCTGCGGAATATTGAGCTGATGCTGAGTGGAAACCACGACCTTGTCTATGCGTATGGGCGTCCCTTTCTCATCATATTCTACCGTGACCTGTGTTTTGCCGTCCGGTCGCAGATATTCCAGCGTCCCGTCTTTGCGGATATTTGCCAGCCTTCTTGCCAGCTTATGCGCCATCATAATCGGCATCGGCATATATTCAGGAGTTTCATCGCAGGCAAATCCGAACATCATCCCCTGATCTCCGGCCCCTCCTGTATCGACTCCCATAGCGATATCCGGGGACTGCGACTGAATGCTGGTCATCACGCCGCAAGTCTGAGACCCAATGCCATAACTGGCTCGAGTATAGCCGACATCCTCCAAAGTTTGCCTGACCAAGTCGGGAATCTCAACATATTTCGATGTCGTAATCTCACCGGCCACAACGACCATTCCGGTAGTCAACAGCGTTTCGCATGCTACCCGTCCGTGTGGGTCCTTTGTCAGGATTGCATCTAAAACGGCGTCGGAAATCTGATCGGCTAGTTTGTCGGGGTGTCCCTCTGTGACCGATTCAGAGGTAAACATGTGTGTTTTCGAACTCACTTCACATCCTCCAGGAAGTTACTTTTTACGTAGTCTAATATCTGCTTTGCGACACTGCGCTTCGACATTTTGGGAAGCTCAACGGGTTCTGATTGATGGGTGATCAATGTCACTTGATTTGCTTCACCACCGAAAACTTCGCTGCCCTCTCCTACATAGTTAGCGACCATTAGATCGGCTTTTTTGCGATGAAGTTTTTCAGTAGCATTGGCTATCAGGTCGTCGGTTTCGGCGGCAAACCCAACTACCACCGTGTTACCTTTCGATGCGCCGACGGCGGCCAGGATATCCTCGGTTTGATCCAGTTCCAGTGTATAATGATCGGATTTTTTAATCTTGGCGGCCTTGGGCTGTGCTGGCCTGAAATCAGCAGGAGCAGCAGCCGATATGAATAAATCAGAGCTTGCCACTCGTGAAATCACTTCGTCATACATCTCGCGCACAGTCTGCACAACCGCTACTTCGACACCGCTAGGAGCCGCCAGATCCGTAGGGCCGCTGATCAGAGTGACCTTTGCGCCTCTCGCCGCCGCCTCCGCTGCGATCGCATAGCCCATTTTACCTGATGAGCGATTTGAGATGAATCGAACGGGGTCAATAGACTCATGCGTCGGGCCGGCGGTAATGAGCACGTTTATTTTGGAATAGTCCTGCGATGCGCCTGATAGTATGGCTTCGAGGTGTTCGACGATCTTATCGGGTTCAGCCAGCCTGCCGACCCCTTCGTCACCACAGGCTAACCTGCCCGATTCCGCTTCTATTATCTCATATCCCAGGCCGCGCAGCTTGTCCATATTGGCGACAACTACCGGGTTTTGATACATATCGACGTTCATAGCAGGACAGATAACAATCTTCTTTGCGACGAGCGCCATAGTGGTCAGCATATCATCTGCGATGCCGTTGGCCAGCTTTCCTATGACATTGGCAGTGGCGGGAGCTATGAGCATAATATCGGCGCTTTGCGGCAATGCTATATGCACAATTTCTCGCTTTTGAGGCGGCTCAAAAATATCGGTTATAACTTGATTTGACGTAATTGCCCAGAACGTGGCAGGTTGGATGAGCTTTAGCGCGCTGTCGGTCATCACGACATGAACATCAGCGCCGCGTTTTACCAGCGCGCTGGCGATATAGGCAGCCTTATATGCCGCTATCCCGCCGCTTATGCCTAGTATGATCTTTTTGGATTCCAATGGGCAGTTCATAACCTGTTTGCGCCGCGTTTTACCCTGTTTCTCTGGGCGATTATTATCGCATTCAACTCCTGCGCCGCTTTTTCAACGGAGTCATTTTCGATAATATAGTCATAATGCGTAACGAATTGCAGTTCTTCTCTCGCTTTCGCAAGCCTGGTTACAATGTCGGCCTCTGATTCTGTATTTCGATCACGCAGCCTGCGCTCGAGTTCCTCAATCGACGGTGGAGCCAAGAATATTGTAACGCAATCCGGGCGGAGTCGCTTCACTTCCAGCGCTCCCATAACCTCGATAACAAGTATGATATCGCTGCCCTGCGCGATCTGTTGCTCTAGCCATTCGCGCGGCGTGCCATACATATATTTGCCATATTGCGCACTTTCGAGAAAGAAGCCCTCGGATTGTCTGCGGGCAAACTCCTCAGGAGTCAGGTACTCATAATCAATTCCGTCGACTTCATTTCCGCGATGCTTGCGAGTAGTGCAGGATATACTTTTTTTGACACCGCTTCCAAGGCTGAGAAAATGTTGAAAAACCGTATCCTTGCCCACTCCGGAAGGCCCGGAAAACACGATAAGGAGGCCGCCGTTGAGCGCATATTCTTCCCATATTCGCATCGGCAACCCTCCTTGAGCAGTCTTTCAGAGTATATCACGGCGGCCATGCACTGTCAACGAATATAACGCCTCCATTTTGAGGTCAAATACCGCAAAACCTGGCTCAGATAACCTGCTATATCAAGGAAGAAGCAGGGAACGATGGCATAGTGAAGCCGTTGGAGCGCATCATATTTCTTCCTGATATGGACGCCTTATCTATGCGTTGGGAGGCTTTTTGGCCCGACGCATAGAAGTATCCCTGTTTTCTTCTTGATTCCCTGCGATGCTCTCTTTTAGTTTTAGCAACAGCACAAGAATTATTAAAGTCCATAGGGCAAAAGCAGCAGATAGCCATACCACACGCAACATCATCGAAGCAATCAGCAGGCTAATCATGATAAGAAGCTCCACGAAATATACTTTGCGCAGAAGTGGAAGTCCACAGTGATTTGGGAAGTCCTCTTTTGAACGCTGAAGAACAATCCAAATCACAGCTCTTGTCAGCGCCACTGCCAGCAAACCAGCCAAAACGAGAAGAGCCACAACTGTTCCGCACCAGCGTTGTGTAAGTAGGAATATCATCGCGACACTCACTAATCCAGACCCCACAACCAGTGGAATGTAGGCATATCGCCAGAATCTATTCAACATGCCAACGCTCCATTTCAATCATGATGTGGTAGTGCACGGGCATTATCACGTAGGCCATGTTCTTCCACTTTATCTCGTTCTCCTTCCAGATAGCATCAGCGCGCAGGGGCGTTCGAGCAAGGGGTTTCCCGAGACAACGGAAATTATTTTAAAACTTTTGTAGAAAAAACCCGGGTAAAATGTTGCACAAAGGGTTAACATGGGGTATAAAGTAAATGATATGACTGCTGGCGAAAGAGCCCCTGGGCTCTGCCGGGCTTGCCCGGCTAGCCAGCATTTTGCTTATGTCAATAATACTGTTGGTTGCTTATTGCAAAGGCATCGAACTCAGTCTTGACCTTGTCCGCGATAAGCACATGCGATCTGGCGTCTTTACTCTCCCATTTTCTCTGTATAGCCCAACAGCAGTAGTCTGCTACCTGTAAACAAGGGTCAGTAGATGCCGGCCAAAACGCCACCTCGAATGTTCGACTAGGAGCGACATGTGCAATCACATCTCGAAGCGCATTATGGGCGGCAGTCTTCTTCGCCTTGGTGCCAAACGAAGCAGCTATAAGGAATACTTCATCATCGGAGGCAACTACCCTTGGTACAAGATATTTGAGATGCAAATACCACGCTTGCTTATAGAATCGTATTTCATCACTTGCAAGATGTGGCACAGTTTTCGGCTTATCTAGCAAAGTAGCATCCACCCGGAACTCGTGCTGACATAGAAGCTCGAACACCTTGTCACGAACAACCTGCTTATCGGCCACGGCATGAAAATAGTCGTTGACCGGATATCCCTCCCAGTGCAGACGCCGCTTGAGTTCAGTCAAGTCGTTTCCAACCGCACAATCATGGAGCGTTACCGTAGAAACAATAAAATACTTAGAAGCTCCTTGCCCATTGCGGAAGTCCAGATTGCCGGATTCATCTCCAAATATGTAAACGCGTGCCATTAGTTATTTAAGTGATGATGATTTCCTTTCCAGTTAAGTTCGAGTTTTTTTGTTCCGGGAAAAGGGTTTGTTGAACAGCGGAACAATGCCGTTGTTGCATACAGAACCACCTGCCATGCCACCCAATTTGATCGCCACTTTCATTATGATGTCTTCTACGCATCCCGGCATATAACGAGTCCTAGTCGCGGGTCCGGCAGAGATGTCCGAGAACAACACCGGCGGCAAAACTGGCAGACCAGACAAGATATACTGCTGCACACGGATGTAGGACGAAACACCGAATTTGAGTAGACAGCGATATTTGTAACGCCAACAGCGCCAGCAATACGAGGAAGAAAAGCATGCCTCGCATGCTCCTTGAACCGATCATTACGCCGCCTATGTGTAGCGGTATCGCCACAGATAGTGTCGCTGTCGCGAACTGATAGACAGATGGGAAAAGGGTATTAAGAGTGCCTAAGCAAGCGATCACCAGGGCGCCCCATAGCAGAACGCTGAGCCATTTCATTGGTTGTTCTCCTCTTCGAGAGGTCACTTAGAGTATTCCCAGATTCCTCTTTGCCTCGGGCAAAAAAGCGTCCCTACGCATAGAAATATATCACGGCGGCCATGCACTGTCAACGAATATAACGCCTCCAATAATCTGCTATAATCAGGAAAGAACCCTGGAGCAATGACATTGTGAAACCGTCGGAGCGCATCATATTTCTTCTTGATATGGACGCCTTTTTTGCAAGCGTCGAGCAACGCGAACGGCCTGAGTTGGTCGGCAAACCGGTAATGGTGGTCGGCAGCGCAAGCCCACGCTCAGTTGTGTGCGCGGCTAACTATGAGATACGCAAATATGGAGTGCATTCCGCGATGTCATACTCACAAGCGATCAGGCTCTGCCCGAATGCCGAGGTTATTCCCGCAAGGCCGGCTCTGTATCGACAAGCTTCACGCAGCGTTTTTTCTATATGCGAGACATTCACCGATATGGTGGAGATTTCTTCAATTGATGAGTGCTATATGGATATGACTCGCACATTCGAACGATTTGGAGGAGCCATAGAGGCGGCCAGGCAGATCAAACAACACATCTGCGATCAGGAAAAACTGACCTGCACGATCGGGATAGCTCCGAATAAGCTGCTGGCCAAACTTGCCGCAGGGTTGCAAAAACCGAACGGACTGTCGCAGATAACGCGCGAAGATTTAACAAACCTTTACGAAACCCTGCCTCTAACCAGGCTGCACGGCATCGGCCAAAAGACTGAGGCAAAGCTGCGGTCTATGGGTATTACCACCGCCGCCGACCTCGGTCGCACCAGCAGATATCGTCTGCAAAAGGCGTTCGGAGCGCTTGGGGACAAGCTGGCGGATATGGGGCTTGGGTTGGATGATTCTCCGGTTGTCCCATACTACGAACGGTCGATTGAGAAATCCATCAGCCACGAAACCACTCTCGGCGAGGACACCTCAAATGCGGAGCAACTCAGCCGCATGCTGCACTATTTGTCTGAGCAGGTCGCTCACAGGCTGCGAAAGAAAGGCTTGTCCGCCGGCATTGTCGGAGTAGTCGGCAGATACGGCAACCTGCAGCGCACCACCCGAAGCCACGCCCTTTCGGAACATACCGACGATGGATTGGCGATATATCATGCGGCAAAGCCTCTGCTCGATAACATCCTGAGCAAGGGCATGCCGCTGAGATTGATCGGAGTCAGCGCTTCGGGACTGACAGATGAAATAATTCAGCAGGGTCTCTTCGACGATCCCAAAAGAAAAACCCTGGTCGAAACGGTCGACAAAGTAAACGAGAAGCTCGGCAAAACAGCCCTCAAACCGGCATCTCTGCTGAACACCCAAAAGCGAGATCATATCACCTTCAAGGGATAACCCGCCTCACATTACTGCGCCGCTTGCACAACATTGTCAAAGTTTATGACGTGTGCTTCGCAATGGGAATCCTGCGCGCATTCGGCGAGTTTGTTCACCTCATCTTGCTGGGCGGTAAAATAAAACACCTGCCTGCCGGTTTTGCATATCTTCAAGATGGTTTGAGCAATCAAAGGCGCGCGGTGGTCATCGGTTGATGCCAGGGTCTCATCGAATAGCAGCGGCAGCCTAACGCCTCCGTCCTTTTCGAGATACTCGACAAAAGCCAGGCGCACGCTAAGAAGTAGTTGAACCCGGGTGCCATCGGATAGTTCGTCTAGCTCTCGGTCTTCGTTAAGCATATTATCCCGCACAATGAAACTGTCCCTTGAAAAACGAAGTTCGTAGCGGTCATCGGTGATATCTGCGAATATTTTACGGGCATGCTTGAGGACTTCCGGATCGTCTTCCCGACTTTTCTGCTCGACATAATTCAGCAGAACGGAACCGACATTCGATTCGTAGGTTTGGTCACGATGTTTGCGCAGAACGGCGCGTGTTTGCATCACTTTCGCCAAAGCGGTTTCCAGAGCCTTGCTTTTTTTGTCTTCTTTAACCAATGTGTTTATTTCAGTGATTTGATCATTGATACTATCACGATTAGCCGCCTGTGCCGTTTGATTGTCCCGCTCCAACTCCAGTTGACTCTTTGGCAACGCCATAAGGTGCTCCAGGGCCGATTCAATATCCAAAGTCGCAATCCAGTCGTCGATTGAAAATCCTTGGAGCGCCTGTATGTTGTCTGCGGCCGCATCTCGAAGCTCATTTTCCGATGTGTTTTTATTCGTCTGAGCTTCCTGCTGTAATTCGACCTTTCCGAGGTAGTCCTCACGCATTTCGATGAGCTTATACAGGGCNNGACAGAGCTTATACAGGGCCTGCTCGTCGTCTGGTTCGACTTTGACGCTATTATAAAGCTCCCTGATGGTCGACTCGCACTTAGCGATACCGTCATTAGCGTTTTTCTCTTCGCGTTCAGCTTGCAGTATTTGGCCGGCAGATTCTTTGTAACGGGCAGCGCGGTTTTGGATGTCTTTAATCAATCCGCTTGCACTCGCAAGGTCGGTGCAATTGTTAGCGGTATATGGCTTTGCATCGTCATTAATCTGTGTGATAATTTTGCCGTAGTCGGCTTCCGCTGACTCCATATCCATTTTCGCCTTGCGCTGCATTTCGCGGGCGTCACGCCAGTTCTTGATAGCATCCGCCAAAAGCGCTAAAGCAGGCTCATCCATACCCGCAGCCACTCCCAATCTATCGCGAAGCTGATCTCTTTGTCTGTCTAATTCTTCCGCTTCTTCGGTCAGTTTGTCGGCCCGATCATCATCTTCTTTTATGCGCTTGTCGATATCTTCGTCATATTCCGCGGAGCGCAACCTCGATCGCAGGTCCTTAAGCAACGCAAGCACAGATTGATGATCCCAACCTTTAGGCTGCGGAAGAGATGACTTCACATATTCCTCGTGCGGAGGCTTTGAGGTTGCAGTTCTTTTGAGCAAGGCAACCACGGCAGCGACTGCGCTGGCCGCCATAAACCCGGCGGCAACTAGAGTCTGCCCGACTAGCGCGAGAATAGTAGCAATCACGGCAAATACAATTACCAACCATCCTCCGCCTGAAGGTCGAGCAGGGCCAACGTCAAGCCATTCGTGAAGCCTGGAAATCCCCTCATTGAGCGAGTCAATATCCGGGATTGCTGTCTCCTTACTCGTTCGTTTGCTTTTAAGCCAGCCTCGGAATGCGTTCAGCGCATGGCATTGTGATCTATGCAGTTCCGCCTTACGCGCCAGCTCGGCCTGCTCTTTCCAATTTCCCGGCTCGGTTACATCATTTAACTGCTCATCGGTAACGCTGGCTCCAATCGTCCCTCGGCTCTTTGCAACTTTGTCATCGGCATTGGCCAATTCTGCGCGTTTGTTTTTCAGATTGATCTCTTCGGCAGATAACGTCTTTTCCCTCTCATTCAACGCAACCAATATTGTGTCGGGGACTCCTCCTTCGGGCAAATCAGTTGCTTTCATCTGATCGGAATACTCACGCTTGTCGCTCTCGGCGTCCCTGAGCTTATCCTGCTGAGCGCTGAGTTCCTGTTTTAGCGCATTGAGCTTAGTTCTTTCGTCACCTTTGAGAAGCTGAAGGCTCGGATTGCAGCATTCGACATCTCTCTTCTTTTGCTCCAGATCATCTCTGTTACTTGCATACTTGACCGCAGCATCCAGAACAGCCTTTCGCCTGGCGGCATTCTCCGCTTCTTGGAGATCTTTCTTAAGATCATCGAGGCGGCTTTCCTCGCTGGCATGCAGTTGAAGCTCTTTGGTCGCCGATTTCATCTCGTTGATGGCTGCTTCCAATGCCTTATAAGGGTTTATTTTTCTTGTGGGTTGCTTATCGTCGAATTGCAGGTCTTTGGATATTTTCTGCAGGTCATACCCGCCGGAAATCTGTTTTTTGATTTCAGAGGCCAGTTCTGAGTGCTCATCTACTGCCAAATCTTTCAGAAGCAGATAATAGCATTTGCTCAGTTCGGAAGAGGGGCAAACAGGTGAATCTTCCGCCATGCCATTAACCTTGAAGCTGGTTTCACAGGATTTGATATCCGCCTCCCAAGTCTTGTTATCCAACTCCAATAGAGCGGATACTTGATCGCTCTCTTTCGCTGTCGTAGGCCATAGCAACCCATGAATAGCCTTGGCTGTGGTGCTTTTTCCCGCGGCATTGCGACCATAGACTATATTTAGCGAGGGTTTGCATTCAGTAAGCTCGAATCCGCGCACCGAAAAACCCGGCATCTTCTTGGCAATGAGTTTTTTGAACCAGAGATTCATTTCGCCTGACTTCCTTCCACCATTTCCCCGATTAGTCTTTGACATTGCGACTTCAAAGCAGCCAGCACACAATCCTCGTCGGGCGCAACATCCTCAGAGCTATCGGTTTTATTTTGAAGAATCAGTTCGTAGCCGTTAGCGTCATAAGCCTTGTCCATCTGAGCCTTCGCATCTTCATAGAGTTTGGCGTGTTCCTGCTTGAGCGTGCCGGCGTCGATGGAGAGCAGGATACGCGCCGCAATTGCAGCAGCCCCTTTGCCGGCGGCCAGTAATTCAATATCGATGGGCGGGGTTATGGCAAAGTTGATTTGGTCGATATGAAAGCCGTCTCCCTTAAGTTCATCCGTATTTGCCAATTGGCTTTTCATCTCAGATTGCAGGCTGGTAGAACCGGTGATGTTGACCCTTGCGGAGACGATTTTTGCGTCGTTATCGAGCAGGGCCGATTGAGATTGATCATAGACCTCATCAATAATATTGCGCTTGATGTCGTCAATTTCCCAGTCGGTTACGTCTATATCGAACTTGCAGTATTTCACCGTGGATGTCTTTAGCTGTTGCGGCTGCGAAACTACGCCTCCGTTGATCTCAACAATCCAGGGGCCGTGATCACCCGTTTCACCGGGGTCCATCGCCTGCAGAGAACCGGGATTCAACACCAATGGGTGGGTGTCATTGTAGGCATTCGGAATGTGAATATGACCGGTGAGCCAGAAACAGATGTTGTGCTGGCTTTTGAGGTCGCCAAGCGGCACAGGGGCATATTTGCTGCCGGATGAGTCTATATCACAGTGCACAAGGCCCATTGTCGGGATATCGGATGCGCCTGTATCGGGAAATGACTCCAGAGGATTTGCCTGCACGTGCTCACTGGGAAAAGACCATCCGACAACTCGAAGTTTTTGGCCACCGTGTTCAATTATTACGGAATCCCACTTGCCGTCAACGCCGAGAAGATGCAGATAGTCTCCCTGAATGCCGTGCAAAAATTGTGTCAAAGCCCGATAGTCGTGGTTACCCGCAACGGCGCAAACGTGGATTTTGCGTTCAATGAGCTTTTGAATGCCCGCTTCCAACGGGCCGGCCGCCTCAAAGAACTGATTGTCCTTGTTGATAATATCCCCGCTAAGAAGAACCACGTCCGCCGTTTCATAAATCGCCGTGTCCGCAGCCCTGAGCCACGCATCCGCGCAGGAATGCTGCTCTGTGTCGGGCAAATGAGATGATCGCCTGCCGATATGCAGGTCGCCGGTGCAAAACAGTTTCATATCCCACCTTCTTTTTATCGCTATATAACGCCGCGCCGAAATAGCCGCGTTTAGAAATAAAACATCAGGCCGTGGGAAAAGTGAAAATCAGCGGCCGGATTTATTGACACCCCGAAAGCATAGCTGTTATAATTGGTTTCGCAATCAGGCATGCCGAAGTGGCGGAATGGCAGACGCGCGTGGTTCAGGACCACGTGCCCGCAAGGGCGTGGAGGTTCAAGTCCTCTCTTCGGCACCAGTGAACGAACACTTACGAATCCACCCAAATTATTCTCGTAAGCCCGCAACAAATGTGTCTAGACAACTCTTCTCCGAGCAAGTCGTCGGCGTACCAAATCGATTAGTTCGTGTCGGACACGTTCTATCAGCGACATATCTAACCCCATTGCGGCAGAGGTTGCTTTATCGAGTGCTATCTGGTCATCAAGCTCCATTTCCGCCCAAACGGAGAGGCACAGCCGTGAATATAAAGGCTGCGCAGCGCGGACAATTTCGGCAACACCACCGGGTTCGATCAAGGGAACCGGAACCATCCTCCAATCTGCAGGAGGAATGTCGAGCGCACCCTGGCCAAGGGCGCGCCTGCCAAATAACTCAATGAAATAGAGGGCCAGCGAGCTACGGAAGAGGGCTAAAAGCACCGGAGTATCGTCACATTGCCTCGTATAAAGAGTCGCAAATCGCTGATTGGCAATTGCTCCGGCGGCATTAGCCACCACAAATAACCGTTCCCCAAAGCCAACCGGCAACAAAATATCTGCCGGATCGCCCGGCTCAATGACCCACCAATCTTTTTGCGCTTGATTCAGCTTCGATTCCGCCGTTTGGATGTATCGGCGGGCCCCACTATCCCCGGAAAGCTCGTTTTTATCACGTGGGCAAACAAACAGCAGCCAATCAGTTTTCCCATTCACCACCGGCGGCTCTTGCAGAAACTGCATCGGCGATTTCACAAGTCCACAAAGGTACTCGCGCTCGATTCCCAACTCTTGCGCCCGCTCCGTTTTTATGCAAAAAAACGAGTCACGCCCGGTACGGATACCCCTGCCAATGCTTTTCACCAAAGGATGTTCTCCCAGCGGCACAAATAATCCAGTGTTCAAAAGATCGGCAGCCAGAGTAGACGCCCTCAAGTGCAGGCTTCCCCATTTATGAGGGTACTGCAACAAACGGTCAGAACTGACCGATCTACCGCCATCTTTCAGTAACTTCCCGGCAAAACGGGATGAGTCGGGATCCCGAACACTTACAAAATGGGTTTGGCTCTGCTGTTTCGGGGATGCATCCAACAGAATCACCGGATTGACATCCGCACTCTCAAAAAGGCGCCTTGTTTCATCCTCTATAACAAAC
>LSQX01318161.1_pt2 | contig 15238 bp, 14 predicted proteins | sample 654561 | NCBI WGS metagenome assembly LSQX01 (sample SAMN04489861, study PRJNA283612) | anaerobic digester metagenome | isolation source: 4 biogas reactors fed with cattle manure at either 37C or 55C with and... | place: Denmark: Kongens Lyngby | collected 2014 | reverse complement strand
CTTTTTCTGTGCGGTGTTGCCCTAACTATGAGCAGCGGATTATCAGTATCCGCTGCTCATAAAAGACTGCTCTGTCGAGTATGTAAATTTTAAGGGATCGAAACTGTCAAAGCATTATCCGAGGTTTCCGACTGGAAATTCAGTGTGATCCCGGTAAGCTGATCGACATCCAGAATTTTATCGAAACTGATGGTTCTTGTATATTCAGTTTCCGTCCAGTTTTCACTTCCGGGCCCCCCAAACGACTGGAAGGTCGTCCCGTCGTACAGTATCAGAGAGGGCATAAACAGAGTACCTAACTCGTCAAGTCCCGCATCCTCAATGAGCTGCTCCAATCCTGTTCCGCCAAGGTCAATTGTCATCGACAAGGGCGAAAGCTCAATAGATTTGACAAACACTTCATGGCCACCAATATCATAGGCCTGATTGATCTCAAATGTCTGTGCCTGGTCGGTGTAGGAAAGCATCCATGAAAGGGTCCATTTTCCTTCCAGTTCGGTATACATATCCAGTTTTTCATTATTCGCCTGAAGATTTGAGAAAGTGACAGTGATCTTTTTGCCATTCCAGTCCGCTTGGTCGGTGTTTGAAAGCCAGATTTCATAATACCGCTCATTTGTACCGGCAGGGGACGAGACATTTTGGTTAGTATCGGACAAAAACCCTCCTGAATAATTAGCGCCGTTTTCGATTCCCTCTATTTCAACGCTTGTTCCTTCAAACAAATTTTCATCCGACAGTGTGATACCCTCCGGCGCTTTAACGTCAAACAACAGGTAGACACCGTTCTTGTGACCAAGCGTCTGAACCGCTGTGACAGTCAACCCACTTTCTGTTACCGTCTGGTCGACAGATGCTATAGCACTATCAGAGACCAATTGATTTTGCTGTTCCTCATTGGCATCAAATCGCTCGGCAAGTTTATCGTTCCATTGTATAATGTACGCGGTTGCGGCGGCTGTCACGCCAAGAGCCGCAATAACGGCTGCCAGTACGATGGGAAATCTCTTTTTCAAAACTTTTTTCCTTCCGGTATTATTTAATATCTGAGTGTCCAATGTACACTGTACTGTTTCATGAAAGCGCTGAGGAACCTCCGGGAAAACACTGTTCCAATCATTATTATTCATGGATCAAAACCTCCTTTTCTCCAAGAACTGATTTTAATTCTGTGCGTGCGCGCGACAGTCGACTTTTTACCGTACCTTCCGGTATTTTCAGCATCTCGGCCATTTCCATTGTCTTAAAACCTTCAATATAGTGCAGGACGATCACCAGACGGAGGTCTGTTTTTAGTTCCATAATGGCGTCAAACAAGCCCAGATCATTTTGTTGTTCCGATGGGTAATCTGCTTCCATATAGTCTTCAAGCGGCACCACTCTTTTGTTGGCACGGCAAATTTTGTAACATTCGTTAATCAGTATTCTGCATAGCCATGTCTTGAAGAAACGTTCTTCCCTCAAGCTGTGAAGTTTGCAGTACGCCGTGATAATGGTTTCCTGAACTGCATCTGCACAGTCACAGTCATTTTTCAGAATAGATTTGGATATGTGATACAGCGTGGCCTCCGCTGTCGTCACCTTTTCAGCAAAATCATTATTGTTCACTGTGACTATTCCTTTTTATGTACATAATGAAGTTCCTTCCCTTATCGACCGATAAAATCTTGAGCTCTGATAATTAGATTATTCAGGATGGTGTTTGGTTCACTAAATATGAAAATAATTTCCGAATTATTTATATCTAATTAATGCCTGCGGAACGCGCTTGACGTTGTTAGTACGGTGAACGTACATCTTGTTTTTGTTTACGCCCTCACCATGATGCGCCATATGTACGGCGTGTATCCGCAAATCCATTCAGGCAGACAATCAATGCATTTGAAAAATGCTCTAAGTGCTTTCACTAACCATGAGAAAAAACATGATTAAGAAGTCACTTAGAGCATATCACTTTGGACATAAAAGCTTTAGTTTTTCATTGCTTTGACCAGTTCGAATTCTTCTATGATCTCATCGGACGGTTTCCCAGAAGCAAAGGAAAACACAAGGATCATGATGCAGGAGAAGATGAAAGCCGGCAGCAGTTCATATATATTCAGCACTCCGCCCATCGGACGGACGATCAGCTTCCAGAAAAACACCATTCCGCCTCCGCCGAGCATACCGGCAATGGCGCCTGCGCGGGTTGTGCGTTTCCAGAACAGAGAGAACAGAATAATCGGCCCGAAGGTTGCCCCGAAGCCGGCCCAGGCAAAGCTGACGACCTTGAAAATAACACTGTTCTCATCCAACGCGATGATTATGCCGATTAACGCAACGGCCAGCAGAGTCAGGCGGCTGACCAGCATGACGCTTTTGTCTGTCGCATTTTTAAAGATCAGTCCCTTAAAGATGTTTCTGGAAAAAGCGGAAGCGGCAATCAACAGATAGGAATCCGCAGAGCTCATCGTAGCCGCGAGGATGCCGGCCATCATGATACCGGCGACAAGGGGATTCATCAATGTCTGCGAAATCACTATAAAGATGTTTTCCGCCTCAGACGAAGTGGTCAGCTCGGTCGGGAACGCCGCACGGCCGACAATGCCGATCATAACGGCGGCCGCGAGTGAAATTAAGACCCAGACTACGGAGATCCGGCGGGCTTTTTTCAGTTCACCGGCTTTCCTGATGCCCATGAACCGAAGCAGAACCTGCGGCATTCCGAAGTAGCCGAGACCCCAGGCCATCGTTGATATGATGGTCAGCAAGCCGTACTTGCCCGCTTCGCCGAACAGCGGTGCGCCCGCGGCGGAAACCTGCTGAACACCTTCCGCGTTAACCGTCGGACCGGCGATTCCGAAGAATTCCAGGAAGCCCGGCATGCTCTTCGCATTATCAACAACAGCGCCGATACCGCCGGCAAAGACCGTTCCGACAATGAGCACGGCAACCAGTGCGATAATCATCACAATCCCCTGCACGAAGTCCGTTGTGCTTTCGGCGAGGAAACCGCCGAGGAAAGTATAAGCGAGCACGAATATGGCGCCGACGAGCATCATCATCGTGTAATCCACGTTAAACAGCTGGTTAAACAGTTTGCCGCAGGTAACAAAGCAGCTCGCCGTATATACGGCAAAGAAAATCAGAATAAACAGAGCGCCGATGGTCAGAATAATTTTCTTGTTTTCTTTAAACCTGTTGCTGATAAACTCCGGAATGGTTATCGAATTACCCGCCTGATACGAATAGTTGCGCAGCCTCTTGGAAACCAGAAGCCAGTTGAGGTATGTACCGATGGCCAGACCCAGAGCGGTCCAAAAAGCATCGGCAAGGCCGAACCAATAGGCCACGCCGGGCAGGCCCATGAGCAGCCAGCCGCTCATGTCCGACGCCTCCGCGCTCATCGCCGCTACCCAGGGGCCAAGCCGTCTGCCCCCGATAAAGAAATTCTCGGAGTCTTTGTTGGCAAATTTCGTGAAATAAACGCCGATTAAAATCATTGCCACCAAATACAATGCCATTGTGACCAGTGTCTGCAAAGAATTACCCATATTCTTCCTCCTCATAATAAACGAAAACAAACCGGAAACAATGCGATGAAAGCACCGATTTTGGTTTATTTCATCTATAATATCATAAAACAAAATCAGAAAACAGAGTAAATAGTGAAAAAAGGATAAAAATATGAATAAAAAAAGATAACGCAGGTAAATACACCTTGTTTTGTAAATAAATATGCAATGCTGAATATGCATTGCATATTCAGCATTGATAACGCATTAAACCGCCGCAGCCTTAAAACCGGAAGGGTAAAGCCGATCAAGCGGCCTTTGCCTGAAAGGTTGTTTTTTATTGCCTATCCATAGACGGTTTTTGAACGTAAAAAAAGGCGCGCCATATTGCACAAAAACGTTATTTATATTATAATATATCAAGTTACAAAGAAGTGATAAACGGAGCTCTTGAAAGCCGGTCGGCTTTTTGATGTAAAATGGAAAGGATGAGAAAATGAAAGTTACAAGACTGATGTTGACGATCAACGGTGTGGACAGACCGGTCATCTGCGATCCGGAAAAGGACACACTGGCGATCGTACTGCGCCGGATGGGCCTTACGGGCACGAAGGTCGGCTGCGGAATAGGCGTATGCGGCGCCTGTTCGGTGATCGTAAACGGCGAGGTGATTCGTTCCTGTACGAGAAAAATGAAAAATGTTTCCGAATTCAGCTCGATCCTGACAATCGAAGGCATCGGTACACCGCAGCATCTTCATCCTCTGCAGCAGGCATGGATCACCTATGGCGGCGTGCAGTGCGGCTTCTGCTCACCCGGCTTTATCGTTTCCGCTTACGGCCTGCTTTCCGAAAACCCGAGTCCGACACGTGAGCAGGTGCGCGACTGGTTCAGGCAGCACAAAAACGTCTGCCGATGCACCGGCTATAAGCCGATCATTGACGCCGTAATGGAAGCGGCGAAGGTCATGCGCGGCGAAGCGACGATGGAAGACATCACCTATGATTTCAAATCCGAAAAAGACATTTACGGCTCAAAGCATCCGAGACCAAGCGCACTGGGCAAGGTCACGGGTCTGACCGATTACGGCGACGATATCAAGCTGAAAATGCCGCAAGGCACCGCTTATCTTGCCGTCGTTATTTCGGAAGTTCCGCACGCGAACATCATCAGCATCGATACCGCCGAGGCCGAAGCGATGCCCGGCGTCATCAAGGTCATGACCGCGAAGGACGTTAAGGGGACAAACAATCTGGAAGGCCCGCCGGTTGTGCCGCGCGTGAAGGGCAAGGGCCTGACGGCGTTCCCGGTCATTGCCGATAAGAAGATTTGCAAACGCGGAGACTGTGTTGCGCTTATCGCAGCCGATACCGAGGAGAATGCGCGCGCAGCCGCTAAGAAAGTAAAGCAAAACCTTGATGTTCTGGTTTCTTATATGACCTTCCCCGAGGCTGTGATGCCCAACGCCATTCAGCTTCATGAGACGCTGCCTAACTTTTATATGGAGCAGCCGGTATACAAAGGGGAAGACACGGCGGAGATTTTTGACGATGCCGAATTTGTTGCCGAAGGCAGCTTCCATTCACAGCATGAACCGCATCTCCCGATAGAGCCTGATGTTGTACAGGGCTATATCGGCACTGACGGCATGCTGACGCTCCAGTGCAAAGCTCAGGCGATAACCGAAGCAAGAGAGGCTGTCTCCATGGCCTGCGGCGTTCCGATGGATAATCTCAGAATTATCATGAACCCCGTCGGCGGTTCCTTCGGTTATTCCGTCAGCGCGAATACCTACGCACTTGTAGCGACGGCCGTCCAGAACCTCGGCATACCCTGTTCGCTGACACTCAACTATGAAGAGTTCAATCATATGACCGGAAAGAGATCCGCCTCCTTTACAAACGGCCGCATTGCCTGCGACAAAGACGGTAAGATCATCGCCGCCGAGTATGATGTCGGGCTTGACCACGGCGCATACGGCAGCGTAGGCAGCAAGATTTTCAACAACCTGGTTTCCGTCGGATTCCATGGCTATAATATCCCGAATTTCAAGGGCCTTGGACGCGGCGCTTCAACAAACAACGCGTTCTGCGCAGCTTACCGCGGCTTCGGCGCGCCTCAGATTTATACCGCAACGGAAGCGTTAATCGACATGGCGGCCGAAAAAGTGGGCATGGATCCCTGGGAATTCCGGTATAAGAATGCCGCACGGCCCGGAGACCTGACCATCAACAGCTGCCCCTATCATGACTATGTCTATCCGGATCTGCTGGAGAAGGCCAAGCCGTTTTACGATCAGTACAAGGCCGAAGCAGAGGCCGGGAAAAAGGAAGGCAGACAGTGCGGCGTCGGCATCAGCATGGGCGGTTTCTTAATTACCATCGGCAAGTTTGACTCTGCCGAGGTTGCGCTTGAAATAAACCCCGACGGCACATTTACCCATTATAACACATGGGAGGATGTCGGTCAGGGCGGCGATATCGGTGCGCTCGGTCATGCCGTAAAGGCATTGGAGCCGCTGGGCGTGACGCCGGACCGGGTTAAGCTGATCATGAACGACAGCAAGATCTGCCCGGATACCGGACTTGCCGCAGCCAGCCGTTCGCACTACATGGCCGGAAACGCTACCATTGACGCGGCCAACAAGCTGATGGATGCCATGCGCAAGCCCGATGGCACCTACAGAACCTATGACGAGATGGTTTCAGAGGGCATTGAAACAAAATATATCGGCCATTACGACCAATTTGACATCGGTCTGCCGCCGGGCCTTGATCCCAACACGGGAATGGGCGAGAAGAACCCGACTTATATGTACTGCGTAAACGTCGCGCTCGTCGAGGTCGACACGAAAACCGGCAAGACGAAGGTGCTCAGGTACACCTGCGTGTCCGATGTCGGCGTTATCGGCAACAGGCTTGCCGTTGAAGGCCAGGCATACGGCGGACTCAGCCACTCAATCGGCTTTGCACTCAGCGAGGATTACAATGCCGAGAATAAGCATGGCAACATGGTTGGCTGCGGTATCCCGACAATCGACGTGATTCCCGACGATATCAATTTGATTTTTGTCGAAAACCCGCGTGCCACCGGGCCGCACGGTTCCTGCGGCTGCTCCGAGTGCTATCAGTCCTCCGGACACATGGCCGTAATCAACGCCATCAACAATGCCTGCGGTGTCAGAGTCTACTCGCTGCCCGCAACGCCGGATAAGATCAAAGCCGGGCTTGAAGCAAAAAGCCGCGGAGAGGATCTGACGCCTCCGAAGTATTTCCTCGGCTCTGATTTTGAAGACGAGCTGGAGTATATTAAAGCAAATCCCCTGTAAAAAGCTTAATCAGCGGGGTGCTGCAAAATGCTTGCAGCACCCTATTGATTAGAAGGAAAGGATTGATGAAAATGAGATTGGAAGACGCAACATCGTATACCGCAAAATGTTTTAACGGGGAGCCGGCTTCCTGTTCATATGCCTGTCCTTTCCGTCTGGACCTGCGCACCTTTATGGACAGAGCCGCAAGGGGAAAGTGGTCGTCGGCGTATAAAACGCTCTCAAACGCCGTCGTTTTTCCCTCTCTCGTCGCCGCTCTTTGCCCGCAGCCTTGCAGAAACCACTGTCAGCGCACGCAAATCGGCGATGAGGCGCTGATGATACGCGATCTGGAATCCGCCTGTATCCGTTTCGCGAAAAACAAAAAGCCGGTCAAATATGCGATTCCGCCGAAAACGAAAAGCGTTGCCGTCGTCGGCGCGGGCCCGGCAGGCCTGTCCTTTGCGTTGAACCTGTCCAGAAAAAGGTACCTTGTTACCGTGTTTGAAAAGACCGGCGGCTGGGGGGGCGCGCTCCGGGAGCATGAAAAATTTCCTGAATTCGATCAGGAATTCACGCTTTTATTTTCCGCTGTGGAAACGGATTTTCAATTTAATCGGGAGATTAAATCTTTAGAGGAGCTTTCCGGCTTCGATGCCGTTTATATCGCTACGGGTAGAGGCGGAGAAACATTCGGCTTAAAAGATACCCTCGACGACAAGAGTATGGCGACAGGGAAGCCCGGTGTGTTTATGGGCGGTGCGGTATGCGATATGCCGCTGATGGAATCCATAGCGCTGGGTACTCAGTTATCCCAATCCGTCGAGGTTTTTCTGGAAACCGGGAAATTGACCGAGCTTGACCGTGATGCCGACCGCATTAAATGCGAACGCTACCTGCGGCATGACGGCGAGGAAAAGAAGCCCGTTGTCGTGCCCGGCCTTCCCGACGGGTATACCGAGGGAGAGGCCATGTCGGAAGCTTCCCGTTGTTTTCAATGCGACTGCGATTATTGCGAGAAATCCTGCGAGATGCTCAAAAGCTTCAAGAAAAAGCCGCACAGAATAGCCGTTGAGGTGTTCACCGATATGCAGGGCTCCACGCTGTCGAGCCGGACGCTGACGCGTGAGGCTTATTCCTGCAATATCTGCGGACACTGCAAAAGCGTTTGCCCCGAAGCTGTGGATATCGGTGCTCTGCTGCAGTATTCCCGTGCAGAAAGGCTCAGCGCGGGCAAGGATATTCCCGCCTTTCATGATTACTGGCTGCGTGAAATGGATTATGCGGTCACGAAAGGCGCGTATGCATCCGCGGCAAAGGAGAAAACGTCGGCGAAGTACGCAGAAGCGAAACTCGCGCCAGCAGGATTCGCAGAAGCGAAGTTCGCTTTTTTCCCGGGCTGTCAGCTGGGCGCGTACCGTCCCGAGCATGTGGTAAAGTCCTATGAATATCTAGCCGATAAATATGATGCAGGCCTTGTTCTTACCTGCTGCGGCGCCCCGGCCTACTGGGCGGGGGATATGGACCGCTTCCAAAAAAACATCGACCAGATACTAAAACAGTGGAACGAACTCGGAAAACCTGTCTTTGTTTTTGCCTGTGCAACCTGTGAAACGCTTTTTCAGGCGTATATGCCTGAAATCAAAAGAATATCCCTGTATGAGCTGATGGCGAAAGACGATGCTTTGCAGCCGGTTCAAGGCTATGAAAACGCGGCGATTTTCGATCCCTGTAACGCGAGAGATGATCCCGAGATGCAGACAAGCGTTCGCAAGCTGGCCGAAAAGGCCGGAACCGACCTGACTGAGCTGCCCGAAAAAAACCGCTGCTGCGGTTACGGCGGCCAAATACGCCTTGCCAACCCGTCTCTTTATGAAGAAATCACGAAAAACCGTTCCGAAGCAAGCGACAAGCCGTATATCGTCTACTGCGCGAACTGCCGCGAGGTGTTCGCTTCACGCGAAAAACCGGTCACGCATATTCTGGACATGGTCTTCGGCTTAGAGCCGCTGACCGGGGTTCAAACGCTGCAGGAGAAAAGGAACAACAGTCTGGAGGTTAAACGGATTTTGATGAAAAAGCTGAGCGGCGAAGAATTTCAGCCTGAGCCCAACCCCTGGGACAGCCTTTCGCTGGTCGTCTCCGACGATGTACAAAAAGAAATGGACCATTTCCTGATATCGGCCGGCGATGTCAAAGAGACCGTTTTTGCCGCCGAAAGCTCAGGTGAAAAGTTTGTCGATGAAAAAAGCGGCACCAGTCTGGCTTGTCTGATAAAACCCGTTTTGACATACTGGGTTCAGTACAGGATGCTTGACCCGCGTACCTTTGAAATCCTGAGCGCTTATTACCACAGGATGCGCTTTATCGAAGACGACGAGTAAAAAGAAGGCTTCAATGCCCGCACCGTAAAAGTTTACCGCATGAGTGGAGGAGCTTCAATGAACGACAACAGAGGAAGCTGGAAATGCCTGAAATGCAATGAGAAATTGGCGAAAAAGAAGACGGTCTTTACCTATCTGGGTCACAACTTCTCGCATGAGGTTATGACCTGTCCGACATGCGGCAAGGTATTCATCCCCAAAGACCTTGCCATGGGCAAAATGGCTCAGGTAGAAGAACAACTGGAAGACAAATAGCGTACGGCTATTTACCGCGGCTATTTTCGTAAAAGCGTTTGATACGATAGGGAGGTTGAAATCATGGCTTTTTATAAGAACCCCTGTATGCATTGCGGCCAGCTCATAGACGCCGATTCACGTTTCTGCACGAAATGCGGCAGCCACAGCCCCTTTTGCTATTCCTGCCCGACCTGTCTCAGGGAGATACAAAAAGGCGACGCCGTGTGCCCGGGCTGCGGCAGGACGCTTTACATTTTCTGTCCGCATTGCGGAGAACGGACTTTCGTGCAGGAAACCTGCGAAAAGTGCGCAAAAAGCCTGATGGTACCGTGCAGCAATGCCCGATGCCTGCAGCAGCAGTTTTTTCAAAACCTCAAGTGTACTGCCTGCGGGAAGAAATTGAAAAATCTTATAACTTAATTTATATAAGGGGAACTGCATATAACGAAGACGAGGGCCTGTGTGTTGCGTGCGCGCCGCGCCAGGAGATTTATGTGGCAAAGGCGAGAGCGGAGGCAATGCGCAGAAACATCGACCGAAAGGCAGAAAACGCGGTCGTATGGGATGACAAAATCGAAAGTAAAACAACGGTTTGCCCCGTCTGCGGCAAGCCCTCCGGTACGGGGAAATTCTGCAACAACTGCGGCGCTTCCATGTCAAGAAACCGCTGCCAAACCTGCGGCGAGGAAAATGCGCAGGGTGTAAAATTCTGCAACAATTGCGGCTCTCCGATGAAGGCCGCCGCTCCCGGCAGGTGCGCAAACTGCGGCACAGAGCTGACACCGGGCTCAAAATTCTGCAACGAATGCGGTGAAAGAATATAAGACAAACGTCCAAAGCCGCTTGGCAAAAGCCACGCAACCAAAGCCATACGGCTTTGGTTGCTTGTCTCTAAATATGGAATTTATCTTTATGCATGAAAAATAGCCTGAATCAGAAACAATAGTCCCCAAATAGTAAAACTCATTAATCTCACACCCTTCCATGAAAACGCAAGAACCGTCCATGTGCTAAGCGCCGGATAGTTTTTCGCTTATGGTGCTTTGCCAGGATTCCGGTGTTCTGTGGATGGCTCTGCCGTTAAAGCATTTTCTGAGGAAACGAAGCGAGCCTGTGCGTTTAACCGCCATCGCATATAAATCGTTGTCTTTATGGCTCAATTCCCGCTCCGGCAAAGAAATGACTTCACGGTGAAAGCTGATGGCCTCCATCGCATGGTTCAGCTTCATAAAAAAAGCGTCCTTGTCACCGGAAAAACGGTAAAGATAGGTAGCGGCGGCGCTTTCCTCCGAAAGCGCAAGTTCAACGGCCGCCGTTCCGATGCCTTTTGCTGTTTTTATGGCAACAACCCATATCGCCGCTTCCGCATCGGTCCGGGAAAGGTCTGTTTTAATGCCCGCATAAAGTTCATCCGGACCGCAGATTTCCCTGAAATACATAAATGTATCCGCCGCACGGCTGTTTGAAATCTCCCTTTGACAGGCGCTGACAAAGGACGGCGCGATACCGTAAAGCCGGTCGAGCTGCGCTGCCGCGCCGTCGGGCATCAGCCGCGCCAACTGTGCCGCGCCTGATTCCGAAAGCGTGCCGTCCAGCCGTTTTACTGCCGCAACCGCGTTTTCCCGTATTCTTTGGATATTGTCACAAATCAGCTCAAACAGCCGCTGTGTATGGCTGCCTAACCGCATGACCTGATAGGTTTCGCCGGTATCCAAAGTCATTGTGATCATAAAGCGCTCAATAACGGGCTTTGACATAAAGCACAGCGGAATACGCCTGGCATCAGAGCAGGGGGGAAGCAGGCAAAGGCAATTGTCAAACAGGCTGATTTTTGCGATACCCTGAGCTGCGCCGCCGTCATCCGAATACGCGTATTCGCCCTGTGTTTCAAACATCGGCTGCCCGGAAACAAAAAACGCCTTCAGTGTGCGCGCATTATAAGAATCCCAGAGCTTAGCATAAAGCACATCCGTGTCTCTGCCCATTTGGGCGATTTCCACACGCTCCTGTCCGGCGACAACAATCAGCTTGTAGTTTTGGACGTAAAACGCGTCGATGCCCGAGAAAGGTATGGCATGGTACCATCCGGCATCCTCGAAAACAAGCACTTCTTCCGACAGCGAAATGAGAGCCGGGCCGGTGCAGAGGGATGAATATACCGTCCCTTGAAACTTGCCGTCATTGGTCATGACGAATACTCCTTTTGGTTATTGGGTCAATAGATTTTGTCCGGATAGAGCAGCGTCTCGGTTCCGCCGTCGCAGTACAAAAGCGCGCCGGATATGCCCTTTGCCCCGGGCAACACCATAAAGGCGAGCGCGTGCCCGATATCCCGCGGCGCCATCATTGTTTCCCCGCTGTATACGGTCGGCATCGGAAGCGCCATCAGTACGGCGTCGGGTTTTGTGCTTTTGGTATCGCCCATGATCGTCGTCTCCACCGCGCCCGGCGCGACGGCGTTCAGGTTAACCCCATGCGCCGCCCAGGAGGGCGCATTCCGGCGCACCCAGCGCACCAAGGCGAGCTTCGTTGAAACGTACATGGTATTGCCCACCGTTTTGTTATCCAATGTGTCCGCGAACCGGCAGATTCTATTTTCGTCGTCGCAATTGACCAGCAGATTGTCCATCGTATATTTACCGCGTTTAAAATAAATGATTGATCCGGACACCGTAACAGCGCAGTTGCCTTTTTTTCGGCGCAGAAGCGGGTAAAGGCCCTCCATCAGTTTGACCGCGCCGAAGTAATTGACCGAGAGGACATAGGACGGCAGAAATTGCGGAAGTCCGGCAATGCCGGCATTGGATACAAGACCGTCAAGTCCGGCCGGACATTGCGCATAAACAGACAAAATGGCCTTTTCGCGCCCAGGTTTTGTCCCCAGATCGGCGGTGATATCCCCGCCGTCAATATCGATGTTAATAACCTCGTGGTTTTGTTCACGCAGAAACCGGACGCACTGTTCGCCGATGCCCTTCGTGCCCCCGGTCACAACATAGGTTCCCATGCTTTACCCTCCTGTCGGCCATAAGCCGCAATCTATTAAATTTAACGGATAGGGGCTTATGATCAAGCCGGTGTGACCAGTACCTTTTGAATCAGACCGTCGATGCCGTATGCCTCGATGGTTAATCTGGCATAGACATACGGTCCGTTGTAAGCGCCGAAATACGTCGCTGCATTGTCGCTTTCAAATTGCGGGTCGGCTACTTCCAGATAATCGAAGGTGAACCTGTTGCGGAAAAACATTTCCACACAGTCGCTGCCGTAGACGAAATAATTGGATTCACCGTTCAAAGAAGGGCAGTAATCGAAATATTTGCAGTTTTCCGTAAAGCACGCAGCCATTGCCTTATAATCTTTCTCCGTCAGCGCTTTCATCAGTTTTCTGATCATGGTTTTCCTCCCAGTGCCGCAAAAACGGCTTTATTAATGAGTAAAAGCGACAGAATAATTCGGTTTATTTTACCATGTAGAACCAGCGTTGTAAAGCAAAGACAGAGGGGAAAGACAGATAAACCGTCAGACTGTGTCTTATATCATAGCTTCGGGCGTAATGTTAACCACGAGAACCGTCAGAAACCACTGAAGAACCCCCTCTTCATGCGGCTGCGAACAGTAAAGATTTTTGTCTTTTTTCAGGGCAGCCTTTTGATGAAAGCGGTCTTTTCGTTTCGGTTGAAACCGCAGTTTTCATAAAATCTCAGCGTTTCGTCCTTTTTCGAGCCGGTCATCAGCATGACTTTATAACAGCCGCTTTGCCCGGCGATTTGGACCGCTCTTGCCATCAGCGCGGACGCAAAGCCCCTGCCGCGACAGGATGCGTGCGTGACCACGTTTTCGACGACGGCGTAAGGACGCAGGTTGTGCGTAAGGTTTTTGATCACGATGCAGGTGACGGACGAACAGAGAACTCCGTTCTCCTCACCGACCAGCAGGTGATAGCCGGGATCGCGCCCGATCTCACGCAAAAGCTCTCTCCAACGGTCGATGCTCTGCGGCTCCCCGGGCGGGTTTGCCGTAAGGTGCCGCGTATACAGTTCAAGCAGAGCCTCGGCGTCGCTTTCCGCCGCGTTTCTGATGCTGAACATGGTTTGCCTCCAAAATTAAGATTTTTGCTTTTTCGGGTGTTCAGGCCGGGTTTGCGTTCAAAAAGGGAAATAAGGCGAAGCTTATGAAAAATACGCGGGTACGGGCAAAACACTTAAATTGGCAAAATTTGCAGCCAGCGCATAGGATGAACCGCAAGCCAGCAAATCAACGTGGAGGTAAGATCATTTGGATAATGAAAATGTGAAGTTATATCAGCCGGGTACGCAAAACGTACGCGCTCAAATGCAGAATGCGGAAAACAACGTCAATGCGCAGGCCATGGAATACCGAACCGTTTATCCCGAGGTATATTATAAGCTTCAGCCATATATCATGATGGTATGTGACCAGATGGATACATACGGGACCACAATGCCGTCACAGGAAATGATCGAGAGGATGTCCGACAACATTTATGAGGATATGTGCGCAATGTATCCGGATATCGCCGATTATGTAAGAAGCACGGAGCGGACCGCGGACATGGAAGCGGTGGAGACCATCACACCGCTGAGGAGCTTTGGCAGCCGGGGCAGGGATTTCGGCAGGCCCGGCGGCAGGTTCAGGCGCAGGGGCGTGTTCAGGGATCTGATCGGCATCCTTTTGCTGTCCGAGTTTTTCCGCCGCAGAAGAAGGTTCTGATCCTGTAATAACCTAAAGGCATTAAGACTTTGCGTAAAACCGAACAACAAAGGCGGGACGGCCGATGATGATAACGCGCCTCCCGCCTCTTGTTTTGCAGAAAATATCAGCCGCCGCGTGAAAACGCAAATGCCGCTTTCAGTCCTCCAGCTCTCTGAAAACCTTGACGATTTTCCGGATATGTCCTTTTTCTTCCTCGATAAGCTCTTTGATAATGTCCTTACCCTCGTCGTTAACAAAGGCCTTGAACTCTTCAAAGATCAAAATGGAGTCCTTTTCGAAAGTCAGCGCGAAATTCAAAATATCCTTGTCCGTATGCAGAGTTTTCACCATATCCGCCGCCTTATTGACATTGAAGCTGCGGCTGTTGACAATGGATCTCAGGTACTCTTCGTATTCGCCCTCATAGCTTTCGTTCGGTGTAAAGGTGCTAACAAGTTTATCCCCAATTTTCCGGAAGACCGCTATATGCTTTTCTTCTTCTCTGGCCAGAAAAACGAGCGCTTCCTTCAGTTTATAGCCCTTTGCATACGCAAGCGCGCTGTCGTAAAACTCCTTGCCCTCTTTTTCTATGGTCACGGCCAGGTCGACAATTTCTTCAGCGGTATAATGGGTAAGGCTCCAAGCCAACGCATTCATCTCCTTTACTTCCGTTTGTTTTTCTAATAATAGCTGTTATCATTATATCCGCTGACAGTCTATTATGCAAGAGAAAAACATTAGCGGACTAAAAAGGGGGTGTTTAAACACCCCCCCTTTTAGTCCGCTATTCTTTAACCGTAATAACGGATACCGGGCAGCTATCCTGCGCGTCAACGGCGCGTGCCTTTACTTCCTCCGGTACCGTATTGACATGCGGCTCCGCTATACCGTCAGCGTCCATGCGAAAAACTTCCGGGCAGATTTCCACGCACAGGCCGCAGGAAATACAGCCGTCTTTGTCTACAAATGCTTTCATTATGCTTCCTTTCCGCCGCTGCGCCGCGGCTGATTGCTTTAAAACGCAAAATTTGTTTGTGTGTTTTTGCTTAAAAAACATTATGCTCAACGAGTCTGCCGAGCGGTATCTGCTTTCTGACCTG
>LSQX01107162.1_pt1 | contig 15239 bp, 14 predicted proteins | sample 654561 | NCBI WGS metagenome assembly LSQX01 (sample SAMN04489861, study PRJNA283612) | anaerobic digester metagenome | isolation source: 4 biogas reactors fed with cattle manure at either 37C or 55C with and... | place: Denmark: Kongens Lyngby | collected 2014 | reverse complement strand
TGTTATACAAATCCGTTAGCTTGTCACGCTGAGAGGTGCGCTGGATATCCTGTATTAGATAAAGGTTGTTGATGGTTGCCGCAAACTGGTTGCACAGAGGGGTCAGCATATGCAAAAAGTTCTCAGGAATTTTATAATGGGAATAAAGGTTGTCGAACAAAACAAGACCTATCGCTTTTTTGTTGGCAAAAAGTGGGAACCAATATCCGGTATTCCCGAGAATGGACAGCGGCTTGGTAATATTCTCAGGCAGCTTATCTATTTTTCCAATCACCTTTTCCATACCCCAGGATGTGACACAAAAAATGAAATCCTTTTGGTGTGCGGTATAGCTGTTGATAACCACGGTGACACGATCAAAATCCAGATGCCAGACCGCTTGTCTTGCGAAGGTTTTCACCAATTGCTCAATGGAATTCGACATATGAAAGCTGTTCGCGATATCCACCGTTTCATTGAAAAATGAAAGCAGGCGGTTGTCGCTGCGGGTTATCATCATTTGTCGCAGCCCAATCGCAACCGATTTTCCCATCATTTCAAAATACTTGATGCTGCTATTCCATGGTTTACTGCCCTCAAGCACCAGCAGTCCGAAGAATTGATTCCTGGCACAAAGCGGAATGAACAGCCTGTATTCGTTTTCGTGATAATGTTGTGTTGCTTTTCCTTCCTTCTGAACCTCATCAGGAAGCTGGTATAACGGCACCAAATCCTGTCCCTGGACGATCCCGGTAGTGGTGCAGACGGCTTCTTCCTTAAAAACCATTTTGGATTCATCATAAATGTACAACCGCAATCGTTCCAGGCAATTGCTCAGTTGTTCGAAAAGGTGCAGGCATAAATCACCGTAGATTGCCCCTGAATACCCGGAAAAAGATAGCAATTCAGCGGCAAGAACACCTATCTCAAGTATTTTATTATATTCTTCCCGTTTCATCTTCCTCCAACTCCCACATCATGTTTAACACATCGATTACTTTATTGTCTAGTTCTTCCATCATTTTGTCATAGACTTTGAATGAATCTGAATTCTTTTTCCCTATGGAGTCCCAAAAGAAGAAAGCAATAGCGTCACCCATGATTTGTTCGATCACATACCAGACGGGATGATGAACATACGAATTGGAATGACTGAATTCATCCTTGAGTAAGCATATATTCGGATCACCTGAATGCTTATCCCAAAATCCGCCTTCATATGGAGAAATGCCCCCTATGGATGTACTGAGTTCTGTCATCACTTCCTCACTGGAAAGCTTTTCTACCACCTGCCAGGCCAGCTCCTGATGCTTGCATGCGGAAGCGACGGTAAGAACCGACCCTCCACCGAAGGTTTTACCATCAGGCACCAGCGAAGGAACGGGATACAATACAATATCCTTGTTCACAGATTTGTTCATCATTCTCATTAGGTAAGCGTTGCCGTTTCCAACAAAAAACGTAAATGCGTTTTCAGGTGATTCAAACCTTTCCATAAGGGATTGCGTATCCGTATTAAGAGCCTTCAAATCTGCTCCTGATGAAAGAAGAAGCCTGGATATGAAATTGAGCGTTTTATTTGAAATTTCATTTCGGAAAATACTGTCCATTCCCGGACGAAGGGGTGGAAACGTCCATCCACTCTTGAAAAGCCACGTGAAATAGCGGTGCATTGTTCCAAGCTCGGGTCGCAGAGGCATCGCCAGCGGGATCTGCTCAACTCCCCTGGTCCTAAAGCTTTCATTTATTTTCATGCAGGAAGCAAAAAAGCTGTCCCAGTCCTTCAGATCATCTCTTTGAATGCCCAGAGTGTCCAATGTTTTTTGTTTTGCCATTAAAACATAAACCTCGGATAAAAAAGGGACGGCATGGTTTCTTCCATTCACCCGGATAACATCGTTCAACCATGGAGCCAGAAGCGGCCTCATTTTAAAGGAATCAGGCAAGGGAGCCAGATACTGCAAATAGCCGAGCGTATGTACCCATGTGGTACCGATGGAAAAAATATCCGGTGCTGAATCGTTTTTCAAGGCATCCATGAGCGTGTCGAAAGCCCGGTTCCATGTCAACAATCTCAACTCAGCTTGAAACGGAAGCTCCTGTTCCAATCGCTTCATTAGCTGTGACAAATATTTGGATTCCGGTTCTATGTTTATACCAATAATCCATATTTTCAGCTTTGTACGCCGCAGTTTCATCACCTTCATTTTTATCAATACGGTTTCACGCAATATGCCCTGATTTTTGTATAGTTATATATACCATGGATCCGGGTGCAATTAACAGGTTCTTCGGCTGCCGCAATAAATATTTCAAACCTGTTTGTTATGCACAGTCCCAGTGAATTTACCATAAGACCGAAAAAACCCTTCCTTTTCAGGAGGGGATTTCAATGATGACGGGTAATATCATCGGTTTTCTCTTTGTTTTCTGGTAAAGATAGGAGCCTAAATCATCTTTTATGCCGTTCTTGATGGTCGTATAGCCATTTTTACGCTTTGCAAGATGTTTATTCAGGGATTCCTTTGCCAGGTCGCGGATTTCGTCAATGAGTGTCTCGGATTCCTTTACATAGACGAAGCCTCTGGAAATGACCTCCGGTTCGGTAAGAAGCTTCCCTTCGGCATTAACTGTTGCGACGACCACAATCAGGCCATCTTCGGATAAATGCTTCCTGTCCTTTAAAACCACATTCCCCACATCTCCCACACCAAGCCCGTCGATTAAAATGCTGCCTGCCTGAACCGAGCCTGTGATCTGCGCGGATTTATGCGATAATTCCAGTACATCCCCGTTCTCCATCAGGAAGATGTCTTCCTCCTTCATGCCCAGCGACTGAGCCAGGTTTGCGTGCTGCTTTAAATGACGGAATTCACCGTGCACCGGCATGAAATACCTGGGTCGAACAAGGCGGTGAATCAGCTTCAGCTCTTCCTGCCGGGCATGCCCGGATACATGGACTTCCGCCAAGGCTTCATAAATGACATCAGCGCCATGCTTGAACAGGTCATTGATGACACGGGACACATACTTCTCATTGCCTGGAATAGGGCTGGCGGAGATGATGACCAGATCACCCTTTTCGATACCAACCTTGCGGTGGGTAGCTGAAGCCATCCTGGTCAGTGCAGACATCGGCTCACCCTGGCTGCCCGTTGTAATTAAAACGATCTGCTCGTCCGGCAGCTTTTGAATCTTATCAATATCCAGCAAAACATCGGGAGGGATACTCAGATAACCCAGTTTCATCGCTGTTGAAACGACATTCACCATGCTGCGCCCGCTTAGAGCAACCTTGCGTCCAAACTTCATAGCGGAGTTGACGATTTGTTGAATGCGGTGAATATTGGAAGCAAAGGTGGCTGCGATAATTCTGGTTTTTGCATCTTTAAACACTGTGTCCAGTGTCTCCCCCACTGTTCTTTCGCTCATCGTGTACCCGGGGCGTTCCACATTGGTGCTGTCGGCCATCAGTAACAGCACTCCCTTTTTCCCCAGTTCGGCAATGCGTGCCAAGTCTATGGGCTCGCCTTCTATGGGCGTTTGGTCGATTTTAAAGTCTGATGTGTGCAGAACAACACCTACCGGCGTGAAAATAGCCAAAGCAACGCTATCGGCAATACTGTGGGTGGATCGAATAAACTCTACCTTAAAGGCGCCCAGTTGGATTGTTTCGCCTGCTTTCACCTTTTTCAGTTCGCAATCACTAAGCATCTGGTGCTCGACCAGTTTGTTTTCGATCAGCGCCAAGGTCAATTCTGTCCCATAAACGGGAGTTTTTACTTTTTTCAAGACATAGGGCAATGCACCGATATGATCCTCATGCCCGTGGGTTACCACTATCCCTTTCAACCTGTCTGCATTTTTTTCAAGATAGGTTACATCCGGAATGACAAGATCGATCCCCAGCATTTCATCTTCCGGGAAAGCAACCCCACAGTCTACCACAAACATGCTGTCCCCGTATTCAAAGACGGTCATGTTCTTTCCAATCTCTTCGATGCCTCCCAGGGGAATGATCTTCAACTTATTCTGTTTTTTGTTTGCCACAATTGATCCTCCATTTGTACTGGCTGCTATGTTCCATGTTGCGCCCTTCAAACTGTATATGACTGGTTATCGTAACACGGTACAAATACCGTTATTTATGTAAATAGTTTGGTTACCGCTTTATTTTAATCACTAACCTTATAATTATAGCACAGCCTTACAGCCAAATGCAATTTATATCGCTATTCCCCCAGGGGTTCTCCCCGGTTCTTCATCTTGCTTCATCCCGTATTAGTATTCCGCGCATCGTTTTTATCTATCCTGATGAAATTCATGATTGGCACCGCAACTTCTCCTTGGCAAATTTCGTGAAATAAAAATAACAGAGTATCTTTCAGAAATGATATCATGTTATAATCAGATGTGAAAATGGAACAAATCGGAGGGATTTCTATTTATATACCCGGAGAAGCAGAAGAAATAATTACCACACTGGAGGCGAATGGTCACGAGGCTTACCTGGTGGGCGGTTGCGTGCGTGATGCACTGATGGGCAGAACACCGAAGGATTACGATATCTGCACTTCAGCTTTACCGCAGCAGGTGATTCTGCTGTTTGACAAGACCATACCAACTGGGGTAAACCATGGTACTGTCACGGTAATGCTGCGAAACCTGCCGTTCGAAGTAACCACCTTTCGCACCGACGCGGATTATACGGATCATCGCCACCCCGATACCGTGCTGTTTTCCGGCTCTTTATTGCAGGATTTGGAACGGCGCGACTTTACGATCAATGCTATGGCCTTTCATCCGGTGAAGGGAATTATCGACCCGTTTGATGGTTTGGATGACCTGCGAAAAAAGCTTATCCGAACCGTCGGGGAACCACTGAAAAGGTTTCGCGAAGATGCGCTTCGCATGCTTCGGGCTGTAAGATTTAAAGCCCGGTTTGGTTTTTCTGTTCACAAGGTGGTGCTGGATGCAATTAAAGAATTGGCTGGAACAATTCGTTTCGTCAGCCGTGAAAGAATCCTTTCTGAAATAAACGGCATTCTGTTAAGCCCTTTCCCGGAAGAAATGAGTGTGATTTTCCAAACAGGGCTTTCAGAATATATATTCCCGGCCTGTGAGGCCGGTATTCCCTCCCTGTACACATTAAAGCTGCTGCCTGAAAAGCTTCAGGTAAGATGGGCAGCGTTGCTTAGGGAGGTTGGAATAACAGGCAAGGAAGTAATCAAGACCTTTTGTGAAGGCATGAAAATGAGTAACACGTTATCAAAAGATATTCTTACCCTTTCCGGGCTGCTTGCGGAAACACTTCCATACACCGGTTATTCCGTGCGTAAAGCTGTCTGTGAGGTTGGCATATCGCTGTTCAATGACGCATTGACGATATATGAAACAACCTGCGTTTCCGGTATAGATTTCAACGCTGTCAGGCAGCTGCTCGATGACATCACGTTACGGCAGCAATGCATACACCTGGCCGACCTGGCAGTTAACGGTACTGAACTAATTGGTGAAGGATATCTTGCGGGAAAGGAGTTAGGGGATCTGCTGGATGCTCTTTTCATATGCGTGCTGCAAAAACCCGAGCTGAACAGGAAAGATATCCTGATGGAGTTTGCGCGTCAGATGGTCACCAAAACTACATAGTCCCTTAAATGGAGGATTGCGCTCACCACCAAAGGTGCGTACCAACTGGAACGCACCACGGCAGTTGTGTTATTCTGCAAACAAGGTTGTCGACAAATACCGCTCTCCTGTGTCAGGCAGAAGCACAATAATGGTTTTCCCTTTGTTTTCAGGCCTCTTGGCTACCTGTGTTGCGGCATGCAACGCAGCCCCGGAGGAGATTCCGGTTAGAAGGCCTTCGGCTTTTGCAAGCTTACGGGAAGCCTCGAAGGCTTCTTCACTTTTAACCGTCAAAACTTCATCCACAACTTTATTGTTATAATTGTCAGGGATGAAGCCTGCACCCAACCCCTGAAGCTTATGAGGCCCTTTGCTGCCACCGGACAATACCGGAGAATCGAAAGGCTCCACTGCGATGATTTTCACATCGGGCTTACGTTTTTTCAAGACCTCGCCAACACCGGAGATGGTTCCGCCCGTCCCAACACCGGCAATAAAGATATCCACCTTGCCGTCGGTATCCCTCCAGATCTCTTCCGCTGTGGTTTTTTTGTGAATTTCTGGATTGGACGGATTGTTGAACTGCTGTGGGATATATGAACCGGGTATTGACGCAGCCAGCTCGTTTGCCTTCTGAATGGCCCCTGCCATTCCTTCAGCCCCGGGGGTGAGAACAAGCTCGGCACCAAATGCTTTCAGCAGGCTTCTTCTTTCGATGCTCATTGTTTCCGGCATCGTCAGGATCAGCCTGTAACCTCTGGATGCGCAAACAAACGCCAGGGCGATTCCTGTATTGCCGCTGGTTGGCTCTATGATAACGGAGCCTTCGCGGATCTTTCCTTTGTCCTCGGCATCTCTGATCATAGCAAAGCCGGTTCTGTCCTTCACACTGGACAATGGATTAAAACATTCCAGTTTGGCAATAATCGTTGCTTCAAGGTTATTTTCTCTGTTATAGCCGGACAGTTCCAGTAATGGGGTGTTTCCAATCAGATCAGTCAAACTCTTTGCAATCTTTGACATACGTTAACCTCCCGTGAATAATACTTATACAATAGCCCGGTGTTTCAAGAGCAATCGGGTAGATCGCCCCTTATCAGCCAGCCTTAGATGTAGTACATAAAATCATCCAACCCGTTGACTTTCTGGTATCGTCTGGCAAGATCATCCAGGGTGACACTGTCCACATAGGAATTAATGGCTTCGTCCATTCTCTCCCATACGCAGGCACGGATGCAGTTTCTAATTACATTCTCCCTGCCAAAATCCGCCTCATCTTCATCGATAACCGACAAGGACCCTTCCAGCACGCGTATAATCTCCCCCGCTGTCGTATATTCCGGGTTTTTTGTAAGCATATATCCGCCCTGCGCCCCTTTAATGCTTCTAACGAGACCGGCTTTCCTTAAGGCTGAAAACACCTGTTCCAAATAGTTCAGCGATATGCCCTGCCTTTCTGCGATGCTGTTTAGAGCAACCTGCCCTGCTTTTGCATATACAGCCAGATCGATCATAGCCCGCAGACCATATCTTCCCTTGGTTGAAAACCTCATATTTTCACCTATCCCAAGTAATCAACTATGTTTAGTTCTATTTTAATACATGTGGATCCCTATGTCAATCCATTACGGAAAAAAGTACTATCAGATGCAGTAATCGGCCACAGTTTCCAAAGTGAATGAGCTGTAGCAACACTTCACAAGGTCTTCAATCGTAACCGAATCCGCAACTTTGGTGATAATGTTGCCAATTTCCATCCAAAATTCCCTGGTACCGCAACGGTGTTCTCTGTCACAATAAGTTTTTTCTTCCCCGGTAAGGCAGGCAACCGGTGCCAGATTCCCTTCAAGAGCGGTTAGTACCATGCTTACGGTGATCTGTGACGGTTTTTTCGCAAGAATATATCCGCCCTGTGCACCGCGGATGCTCTCAATGATTCCGGCACGTCTCAGCTCCAGAAAAATCTGCAAAATATAGGCTTCGGAAATTTCACACCGGGCCGCAATGCATTTGATGGTTACACAGCCCTGGGTGCAGTGTATGGCCAGATCGACAATGGCTTCAAGACCGTATCTGCCTTTTGTGGAAATTTTCATATCCCTCTCCAGTCACCAGTATATAATATCTTACATTCGATTATACCTTAGTTATCGACAATGTGCATATGCAAGGAAAGTGCGTCTCGGGTGAGACGCACTTCCTGAAGTGTTTACCACATGTTCTTTTTTTATGCCTTGCCTGCGCAACCCAAAACATTGATCAGCTTGTTGATGACCAGCTTTTTGATTTCGCTTCTTGCTGGGCCAAGATACTTTCTGGGGTCGAACTCTGACGGGTTTTCGGCGAACACCTTGCGAACGGTTGCCGTCATGGCCAGTCGGAGGTCGGAGTCGATATTGATCTTGCAAACGGCCATGGACGCAGCCTTTCTGAGCATATCCTCGGGCACGCCCTTAGCGCCAGGCATTTTCCCGCCGTATTTGTTGATATCATCTACATATTCAGGAATAACGGATGATGCGCCATGCAGAACGATGGGGAAACCCGGAAGCCTTCTTTGAACTTCTTCGAGAATATCAAAGCGAAGCTGTGCTTCACCCTTGAACTTGTATGCGCCGTGGCTGGTTCCGATAGCGATGGCCAGGGAGTCGACACCGGTGCGCTGAACGAATTCTTCCACTTGTTTCGGGTCGGTGTAGGAAGCATCAGCGGCGTTTACGTTCACTGCATCCTCGATGCCTGCCAGACGACCCAGCTCTGCTTCAACCACGACGTTGCGGGCATGGGCGTAATCTACAACCTGCTTTGTAATGGCAATGTTATCTTCAAAGGAATGATGGGAAGCATCGATCATAACCGATGTAAAACCACCATCCACGCAAGATTTGCATTGTTCAAAGCTGTCGCCATGGTCAAGGTGCACAGCGATGGGAAGGCCGGTTTCAATAACGGCGGCTTCGATAAGCTTCATCAGGTATGTGTGGTTGGCATATTTTCTGGCCCCTGCGGATACCTGCAGAATCAACGGCGCGTTCACCTCTTTGGCTGCTTCGGTGATGCCCTGAACGATTTCCATATTGTTTACATTAAAGGCACCAATCGCATAACCGCCTTCATATGCCTTCTGGAACATTTCCTTTGTTGTTACTAATGGCATTCTATTTCACTCCTATCTACTTTGTTAATAAAATATCATAATTATTCTATCAGAACCCATCAGGAAATCAAGGTTAAATTTCCCTGAAAGATGGTTTCTTATGCCGATTTGCGCGGAAAAATCCTGTTTTATAGACCACATTTATACATCTGAAAGTTAAAACAAAGCCGGAAATGGCCCCGTTCTCCCTGAAAAAAGCCCCGGATATCGGGGTTTATTCATGGATCTCGATATTTGAAACCTTCTGGGTAACCTGTTTCCCGTCCTTAAACACCAGCTTGATGTATTCATCATTTGGCAGGATGAAAAAGAAAATACCCCTTTCCTTAATGTCGATGCGTGTCCTGTCAAAAATATCGGCCTGAATGATGCCAACCAGCGTTGGCAAAAAATCCAGTGGGTCATGGCTGGACTTGGATGAAATGAACACCGGCAGTTTGCCCTGATTGTCGGGCTTCATCACTGCCACATGAACGCTTCCGGGTTCCATCTGGCTATTGGTGGGATATAACAGATCTCTGTCAAAGATGGGAACGTACATATAAGACCTCCACATAAGCAGACGCTTTTATTGGCTTTTTTCCAGTTTATCATGAATCCATATCCGGGTAAAGGGTTTTGTATACAAAATAGATCCTGTTCACCCGCATCATGTATTGCTCTGTTTCACTATAGGGCAAGTCTTTTATCTTCATGTCTTTCCAAGTGATCGCCCCGGTTTCCACCCACCTGGATACGGCACCCTCCCCCGCGTTGTAAGCAGCAATGGCCAGTTCCCTGTTGCCGTTGAAACGGTCCATCAAATAGGACAAATACCAGCACCCAAAGCGGATATTTATTTCAGGCTTTTTCAGGTCATCCGGTGTAAAATCCGCAACCTGAAGCATGGATGAAATCCAAGTGCCTGTTTTTTCAGTGATCTGCATCAGCCCAATAGCACCTTTCGGGGATGTCACCTCTTCCCGAAAACCACTTTCTGTTTTGATGACCGCATAAACGAAAGTGATTTGCAGGTTGTTATCCCGGGCATACCTTTCAACCAGCTCATAATGGGGCATGGGAAACATACCCCTGAGTATGACAGGTGCAATGACCGAGGTGATTACAAACATTAAAAGAATAATACCGATGTATATAAGCCTGCTTTTATGACGGGCTACACTGCTCATTGGCTAATAATCCTCGTATAGTTAATCTTAATTCATCAATGGTTCCGTTGTTATATATTATTTGATCAGCGATGGATATATACTTGTCATCGGGCATTTGTGAACGAATGCGCGCCATCGCTTCCTTTCGGCGGAAGTTGTTTCTTTTCATGATGCGCTTAACCCGAACCGGCTCGGAAGCGAGAACGACCCAGACGGTATCCACCGCATCCAGAAAACCATGCTCGATGGGAACAATCGCTTCCAAAACAGCCAGCTTCACCTGTTCTTTGCGGTATTCGTTCAGGATCTCCTTTATTCTTTCAGACACAGTGCTGTGGGTAATTTCATTCAGTACCAGCAGCTCCTGGTTGTTATTAAAAACCAACTCCCCAAGCTTTTTGCGATCAATCCGCCCCGAATCCTCCAGTATCCCTGTTCCAAAATGTTGTACAACGCGATACCAGGCCGGCATTTGAGGCTCCATGATGTCTTTGGCGATTTCATCGGCAAGAATAACCCTCGCACCATATTCCTTTAGAATCTGTGCCGCTGTACTCTTCCCCGATCCAATTCCCCCGGTTATACCGATGGTTAGCAATACAAACACTCCCATCCGTCATTATGTCTGCCAGGCTGCTTTACAGACGGTAATTTACCTACGCCCGTTTCATACCTCGACCATTCAATGTTGCTTGGAGCTTTGCAGGCACTGTATGTCTTTGACACTTGACTTTTAATCACAGTGTCCGGAACTTGAAGCTCTGCAGGCAAGGTATGCCTACTTCGCCTGATACCAGTTTTCCCCGGTATTTACATCCGCAATCAGCGGAACGCTTAAAACAGCAGCCTCTTCCATGCATTCACGCACCAGCGCCTTTACCTGGTCAAGCTCATCACGCAAGGTTTCAACAACCAACTCATCGTGAACCTGTAAAATCAGTCTGGACCTGAGCCCAGATTCCTTCAGGGCTTGATATACCTTCACCATGGCAATCTTAATAATATCCGCGGCAGTCCCCTGGATGGGCGTATTCATGGCAACACGCTTGCCGAAGGAGCGCTGGTTGAAGTTCTTGGAAGCAAGCTCGGGCAGCTGCCTTCTCCGGTGAAACATGGTTTCAACAAAACCCTGCTCCTGGCCCATTTTCACGATTTCCTCCATGTATACCTTTACCTTGGGGTATTTGGACAGATAACCGTCAATGTATCTTTTCGCTTCCTTGCGGGTGATGCTTAAATCCCGGGACAGGCCGAAATCACTGATGCCATACACAATTCCAAAGTTAACAGCCTTGGCCCTTCTGCGAAGCTCTGGCGTTACCCGTTCAGGCGCAACCTCGAAAACCAGCGAGGCAGTTGAGGTATGAATGTCTTCGTTCTGTACGAACGCTCTAATCAGTGCTTCATCCCCGGTGATATGGGCCAATACACGCAGTTCAATCTGTGAATAGTCCGCATCCACAAAGATTGCCTGATCGGTGGAGGGAATAAACGCTTTTCTAATTTCCCTGCCCATCTCATGCCGCACAGGGATATTCTGCAGGTTCGGTTCAGTGCTGCTGATTCGGCCTGTTGCTGTTACGGTCTGGTTAAAGGTTGAATGAATTTTTCCGGTCACCGGGTTGATAACCTTCCCCAGTCCCTCGGCATAGGTGGCTTGCAGCTTGGCCAGCTGCCTGTATTCCATGATGCATGGGATGATTTCATGCTGGTCGCATAGCTCTTCCAGCACCTCTACATCGGTGGAATAGCCGGTTTTGTTCTTTTTGACAATGGGCAGGTGCAGTTTGTCAAACAATATGACCCCAAGCTGCTTGGTAGAGTTAATATTGAAAACCTCTCCGGCAAGCATATGGATTGTCTTTTCCAGGGTGCCAATCCTTTGAGTAAGCGTATGATTATATTCGGAGAGCTTGTCAGCATCCACCTTAAAACCCTGATACTCCATGTTCGCCAGAACAGTGACCAAAGGTAGTTCGATGCTGTTGAACAGGTCTGTTTGTCCATTGTCATCAATCACCTTTTTCTGGTGCTGCCATAAATCATAAACCGCTTTGGCATTCTGACCGCTGATAGAGGCCAATTGTTCCAAAGGAAGTTCTGAATATTGCCTGGCAGCTTTCCCTTTACCCTGAAGCTCTTCAATGGAAGGAATGGTACGGTTCAGGTACTTGTATGACAGCCCCGTAATGGGGTAGCTGCTGCGAAGCGGATCGATCAGGTATTCTGCAATCATCGTATCGAAGACCAGGCCTTCCAGTTCAATATCATATTTGAAAAGCCAGGTGATGAATTCCTTGATATTATGGCCGACCTTATGAATGGCCGCATTCTGCCAGAGCCCCTTCAAGCCTTTGGCAACAGCACTTTCGGGCAGATATTCTCCGGTGTTTATGGCATAAACAGTTTGATCGGTACACAGCGTCAAACCCGATAGTCTTGAGCTGTAGGAGTCTTCCTTGTCGATTAGTTGCAACACTGCGATTGTTTTTTGGTCGAGCAACCGCGGAGTGACTTTTTCAAGCTCATCCTTGTTGATGATTGAAACTATATTCAGATCTTCGAGCGTTTCAGGAAGCTCGTCTTTTTTTACTTCCAGAAGGTTCATCTTTGAGATCAGGCTTTCAAATTCGAGCTTGCGAAAAACCTGCAGCAGTTCATCCCTTTTAATCTCCAGGCGTTTCAGGTCTTCAATGCCTCCGCAGCAACGCAAATCGCGATAAATCGTACCGAGAGTGCGGCTAAGGTATGCCTGTTCCCTGTATTCAACCAGGGAAGCCTTCAGCTTCGGTTTTGTGATTTCATCAATATGTTCATATACACCATCGATGGATTTATACTCTGCTATAAGGCTAAGCGCTGTTTTTTCCCCAATCCCCGGAACGCCGGGAATGTTGTCGGATGAATCGCCCATCAGACCCTTCACTTCGATCATTTGCTCTGGTGCCAAACCATATTGTTCAGTTATTGCCTGCTTGTTATAGACTTTGGTTTCCGTTTTTCCACCTTTGGTGGATGGGAGTAAAACAGTGGTTTTGTCACTGACCAGCTGGAAGGAGTCCCTGTCACCGGTTAGGATGAAAACTTCAAGGTTTTCCTTTTCCCCCTTCAGGGAGAGGCTGCCAATGATATCATCTGCTTCATAGCCTTCCTGCTCGATAATGGGAATGTTCATTGCGGTTAGAACTTCTTTAATCAGAGGCATCTGCATGGCCAGTTCATCGGGCATGCCCTTGCGCTGGGCTTTATAACCATCGAACATCTGATGGCGGAATGTTTTTGCCTTCATATCGAAGGCTACTGCAATGTAATCAGGGGACAATTCTACCAGATGCTTATTCATGATATTGATAAATACAAACACAGCATTCGTATACAGGCCTTTTGAGGTGGTAAGCATTGAACCCCCGGAGAGCCCGTAAAAACCACGGTTTAATATGCTGTTTCCATCTATCAGCATGAGCTTGCTCATAGGAATACTCCATTCCGCCATTATCGCTGGCTTTAACAGTGTTGATTGAATATTGTAACAGGACATTCTTTGTGTCAGTAAATGGTAGGAATTGGGCAATCCTGCTGCTCGCCCATGCATCCGGGGTGTGTTGCAATTACAAAGCAATTGCTTCTGTTGATATAATATTAACAACAAATGAAACCAACTACATCTCCAATTGTAATCAAAGTAGAGCCAATCTTCAATGGGAAAACAAATAGTTTTTATGATGAGCTCTACTAAAAAAAGAATTATGTTGTATTCAAACGCGGTGAGTTGGCACTTCATTGTAAACTTTTTCAGATTTCAGATCATTTCAAAAATGTTGGGTACTGCTCCCGGTATTGTGGAAGCTACAACAAAAAGACTATCGCAGCAAAGCTTCTACGATGTTTTGAACAAACGGATGATCAGCTATACCGAAAGAACCAAGTTCTTTTTTCACCTCAAAAATTTTAACATAACTATTGACAGGTCAAATTTAACATGATACAATTCTAACGAACGTTAAGTAAAGGATGTGCCTTATGACAGAAAAGGATTTACGGGAGCGTATAAAGGAAGTGGCAGTTGAGCATTTCAACAAAAACGGTTATCATGGAACAACGATCCGTAATATCGCAAAAGACGTGAACTGCTCTTTGCCTATGATCTATTATTATTATAAAAATAAAAAAGAGTTGTTCGATGAAATCATTAAGAAGGAATATTTTAATGTTTTGGAAAAGCAGGCATCACTGTTGAAAATCGATAATATTATTGATTTTTATACGAAATTCATTTACGACTTAAACTCGTTGAGTAACTACGATAAACAAGTATATCGGCTTGGCATCAAGGTCTACCTATCGTTTGATGGCGACGAGGAGCTGATGAACCATATGGATGAGTGGGAAAAGACTATACTTCCGAGGCACCGCGAGATTCTCAAACCCTATACGAAAAATGTTAATAATGAAAAAGCGGTAGTGAGAACATTGGTGCATTTGCTGGAGACGATGATTGAAAACATTGTCGTAAAAAACCGGTATCTACCCGAGGATGAAATCAGGGAAGAAATATCCATTGTTCTACAAAGCTGTGGATAATTCACGAATATCATAGACAAGTATAAGTCGGTATAAAAATGCCGTTTTATATTCGCAAATGGCTAACGAACGTTAAAACAATAATATGAATAAGGAGGGTTTAAAATGGAAATCGAAAAAAGACTCACCATGTTGCAAAACACGTATGCGGCATCCATCGCGGAGACTGTTAACACTTATGAGAAACTGAGGGCGCTGGAGACAATTGTGGAAAAACGAAAAGAGAGGCAGGCGCAGACAGCGCCGTATTTGAATCAGCAATTGGGCATTCAAAGTATCGAAGACGTCTTCTATACGCTTTCAGAAATCTATGGATGCGCTAACTGGTCAGTAGAAAAAACTGAGGACGGCTATGTTGCCATAGCGACTTCGTGTAAACTCTGCGCGCTATCAAAAAAAATGGGTGGAGCGAATCCCTGTAATGGCTGGTGCCTTGATCCGATGATTGCTATGTTATCCGAAGTTAGCAAAATCGATAGTAAGCACATAACGGTTGAAAGCACTTTAGTGTACGATGATCACTGCAAAGTATCTATCATTGCCGAGGCAGAATGTTAACGAAAAAAATATATAAGACCGATGAAAAAATACGGCAGGAGACTCTTGCTATGACCTTAGAGCAGCCTAAATTGCAGGATACCCGAACAATGATTAAATGTTTCAATCCACGCGCCCACACGGCGCGCGACAGTTGCTCAAGACTGTAGTTGTTTTTAATGTTGTTTCAATCCACGCGCCCACAC
>LSQX01354471.1_pt1 | contig 15243 bp, 10 predicted proteins | sample 654561 | NCBI WGS metagenome assembly LSQX01 (sample SAMN04489861, study PRJNA283612) | anaerobic digester metagenome | isolation source: 4 biogas reactors fed with cattle manure at either 37C or 55C with and... | place: Denmark: Kongens Lyngby | collected 2014 | reverse complement strand
AAAGACAGAGTGATGGCGTTTGTTATAGCACGCAACAAACGTGTTGCGGATTATGCAAAACATCTGAATAAATAAGGCTGAGGCGTTTCTTTGTCCGAGCTGATATCGTTATAAGGACCAACGGTGCTTCTCTGCATGTTCGTGAAAAGACTTCTTAAGCCGAGATAAAAAGTAAGAAAAAGATTATTTGAAAGAAATGATGTAGCAAACTCTAAATATCATAACGCCGTTCAGTAAAACACAAACTCATGAGACCCTTTATTATCTTGCAAATACTATTTTATTACGTCATGTTTTGACGTAGTCCATTCTTAGTTTTGTGTAAATTTAAATAGATTGTACATTAAATCATTGGAGATTTCCAACGTTGCTAAGGATTTTAATATTTTTTAAAAGATGATATAAAAGGATATTTTCATGAAAACACAACGCGTACTAGTTAACTACTTTTCGATCGATAATCACAGAATGACTTAACAAAAAAGGATAACATATTAAACCATCTTTTTGTCAACAACATAATAAATGGTATTTTTATACCGCTTTTCTGACAATTCTAAAAATTAAAAGTCAGAATAAATGTAATAATCTGATTTGTAGTTAAATATTTAAGTAGACTATTATGTTGTTTGGTGATAGAATTAGACAATTAAGAGAAGAAAAACAAATGCTGCAACGCCAATTTGCTGCGATGTTAGAAATTGACACGCCGATGTATAGTAAAATTGAGCGTGGAGAGCGTCGTGCAAAACGTGAACAGGTTATTGCACTTGCCCAAATTTTCAAAGTCAATCCAAACGAATTTTTATCCCTATGGCTCGCTGACCAAATTACAGAAGTTATAAAAGACGAAAAAGAGTTGGCAGGGAAAGCATTAAGTATAGTAATCAAGCACATAAAAAATTGATATGCCAGACCAAATTAAAAATATACTATCAGAATTCGACGCAATTCAAACAAAACTACCCGAATTACGTGAGTTATTTTGGCTTAAAATTGACCGTTACAACGAAGCTGACCAACAGCGCGGTGTGGCTTTTGATGAAAAATTTGAACGACAGTGCGAAAAACTTTTTCGGAGAATTGATAGTTTCTCGGCGTTTATTAAAAGAAGCTTTGCTCCAAGTGCAGAAGAATTGGCAAAAGAAAAAGCACTAGAAAAACTTCGTTCCGAGTTTCCAGGGTTTGACGAATGGAACGAAGAGGCAAAAAGAGCATTGTTAGAAAGAGAAATACAAATGATCTTAATTAAGATTAAGCAAAATAATATAGCAAAAATAAAATCAAACAATGAACCAAATCGTGGTCCAAAATATCAAATAAATAACCAACCAGATAAAATCTACAGTATTGACAGTGATTTTTCGCATTGCAGACCTAGTTTCTTTGAATTTAGAGATAAAAAACATATTGTAAGTAACTGGACAATGGTATTAAAAGAATTAGCAAACATTCTGTATGCTGAGAATTCTACACTGATTACTGAATTTATTGTTCGCGATTTATCGAAGAAGCCATTATTTTCTATTGATCCCAAAAATTACTTACGACCTTTAGAGATTATTAATGGATTATTTGTAGAATCTCATTTTTCTGCAAATCAAATGTGTCGTACCTGTAAAAAATTACTTGATATATATGGAATTGAGCACTCTGAAGTGAAGCTTTATTTAGACCGTATTCCTGCAAAATTTTAATTTATGTTTAAAATAACCTGGGATAAAGAAAACAACGGAGTGTTGCTTACGATGCGTTCAACGGAAGATACCTTGAGTGTGTCACCACGTCCGGTGTTTTTTGAGGAATTAGATCTACTTGGATTAGATAAATTTTGGAATTACCCAAAAAGCAAAGAGCCACTTTTATGGGCTTGCGATAGACGATATTTTTATAAAGGCAAGTTGGTTTTAGAGGCAAAAGGAGGAAACATTTACGATGAACCGCAACTGATTTTTACTGATGTAGGGAAAAATTTGAAAATAAAGCCGATAAACCTTGATAAACTATGCAAAAGAAACGAAACTACGATGTTCCTTTTGGAACACGAGGCATTAGAGTTTATTAATACCATCTATCGTCGTTATTCACCAAATATTTCACAACAAGTTGTGAACAAGTCGATTGATTTTCAAAATTTAGCAGAAACGCAAGAGAAAAAAACCAAAAAAAAACATACGGTAATAAAGGAAGATTGCGATAGTTTCGATATTATGCCTTTGGACGAAGCCGAAAAGCAGGAAAAACAGATAGTACTTAATACAAAGATAGAAATGTTTATAGCTTCATTTTCGGGAGGAAAAGATAGCCAAGTGGTGCTTGATTTGGTTTCGCGAGTAGTTCCTTCTAACGATTTTTTGGTAATCTATTCCGATACAGGCTATGAAATTCCCCCTTCTTTGGAAATCTACGAAAAAACCAAAAATTTTTATCAGGAACATTATCCGGATTTGAGATTCTATCTCTCTAAAAACCATCAAGATGTGCTTTACTATTGGGACAAGATGGGTTGGCCGAGCCGAATGCACCGTTGGTGTTGCAGCGTAATGAAAACTGCTCCATTGTATCGCCTGCTTAAAGAAATTCATGGTACAGGAAAGCAACCCCACGTTTTAGCTTTTGAAGGAGTAAGGTTAGAAGAAAGCAATCGCAGAGCATTGTATGATAGAGTAGGTAAAGGAGTTAAGCATAACAATGTTGTTAATGCACGTCCAATTTTTGAATGGAATGCAACCGAAATATATTTGTACTTATTTATGCGTCAACTTCCCTTAAATGAGGGATATAGGAAAGGGTTGAGTCGTGTAGGTTGTTCAATATGTCCATACTCTTCTGATTGGTCTGAATACATTGTAAAAAAGCAATATGCTGATAGCATAAATTCTTTTATTTCTGATATTCTAAATAAAACATCATTATTAGGATTATCTAAAGAAAGTTCAAAAATGGATTATGTTAAATTAGGAAATTGGAAAATGCGTTCAGGGGGTAAAACAAGTAATACTGAAAACTCCCGATTAGATATTATCTCAACAATCCCTGACTTTAAGGCGGTTTTGACTGCACCAAAAGAGAATTTGCTCACTTGGCTAAGTGTGTTGGGTAAACTAAAAATAGGGCGGGAAAATAATATCATAATAGGCGAATTACAATACAAGAAAAATATTTATCATTTCACGATTCAAGAAGAGAATGATAAGCATATTGTTGTATTTGAGAATATTGGTGATGAGATTTTATTACAAGGTCATATAAAACGAGTTTTGTATAAAACAACTTACTGTGTTCATTGTGAAACCTGTGAGGTTGAGTGTCCGACAGGCGCACTTTCGGTTGTACCCTTAGTCTCGGTAGACACAAAAAAATGTATTCATTGTCTTAAGTGTTTGGATTTCAGGGGACGTGGTTGTGTTATGGCAAATTCCATCAACATATCAGAAGGAAACCATAAAAATATTAATAACATGAAAACTTCAGGTATTGACAAGTATTCCACTTTTGGAATGAGAGAAAATTGGGTAACCGATTTTTTAAATAATTCTGATAATTATTTTGAAGGCAATAACAATATGGGAACAAAAATGATTCCCGCCTGTCTTAATTGGTTTAGAGAAGCAGAAATACTTAATATTTCTGATAAAAAAATATCGAAACTTGGGATTGTGTTAAAAAATAGATTCATTAATAATCCGATAACTATTTGGGAAATAATGTGGATTAATCTCACTTATAATTCTAAAATAGTTGAGTTTTACACTTCAAATATTTTATTTAATCGTGCTTATTCCAAAAAAGAGATCTTAGAATTAATGATACCTGTATTTGAAGGGTTTTCGGAAGCAACTTTGGGTAATCCTTTAGGTGCATTATGCAATATGTTTGGTATTAGAAAACAAAGCATAATAGGAAATACAATCAGACAAGGTGTCATCGTTGCAAGGGGTAACGCAGTTGATACAATCTCACGCTATCCTTACAACGATATTTCCTCCATAGCAGTTGCCTATTCGCTCTATCGTTATGCTGAAAGTAAAAAACGTTATGCACTTACAGTTTCCGAACTTTATGATGTTAGACAAACAGAAGGCGTTTATCGACAGTTTGGCGTATCTCAAGAACGATTTGAAAGTATTTTGCGTACACTCAAAGAAGACAAAAACCGCGTTTTGAATGTCGACCTTAATATGGGATTGGACAATATCAACCTGCGGGAAGATTTAACGGCAATGGACATTCTGACAACACTAATGTAAATCAAATAAAATATGAAATACTCAGATTTTATATCTTTACAAGATTACTTTCACCCCGTTTTTAACCTTCAAAACGAAGCAAGCGGATATTGGGAAAAGTTTATTCCGACAAGCCAATTTAATATTTTGCTCGAAAAAACACTTGATGCCGTTTCGAGCAATTTGCCTGCAAACCGTAAAAGTATTTGGGTGCAGGGAACTTTCGGAACTGGTAAAAGCCATGCAGGGGCGGTCATTAAGCATTTACTTTGCGATGATGTTAGTGATCTAAGTGAGTATATTGATTGTAGAATCGATAATTCGAATTTAAAAAATCGTCTTATTGCTTTACGTAAAGACAAACGTTTCTTTTCTGTTGTATTAAGCGGCGTTGAAGGGGCTTATAACCCTCACACTTTTGCACTGACTTTGCAACGTACAATTAAAGAAACTCTTCGCAACGCAGGACATAAAATCAGTGTAAATTCTGATTTTGAAAATGCCATTGAACTCATCGAAAACAAAGCCCCTTACATTAAGGAATTAATAGATAGCACTCCCGAGGTGCGAATTGTTGCTAAAACAAAAGAAGAAATATTGAAGAAATTGCGGAATTTTGATATTGAGTTTTATTTGATTTTAGAAGAAGCCTTACAAGAAAAATATAGTGTTCAATTATCCACAGATAATTTATCAAAATGGTTATCTGAAATTGAGACAGAGATTAGAAACAAAGACATTGCCGATGGCTTATTGATATTTTGGGATGAATTTACGTCTATTTTAGATACCATAAGCAATGGTGCAATCAATATGCTTCAAAAGATTGCAGAACTGTCGGAAAAACAGAATATCTATCTATATCTGATAAGCCATAGAAATACTAAAGCGTATGGAGAGCGGGCAGATGAGATAAAGAAAATGCAAGACCGCTTTCATATTATTCAATACAATATGGAAGCGATTACCACGTATCACATAATGGCGGCAACGCTTAAAAAGTCAGATGTAATACAAAATGGTGTTTCCCTGTCTTATGATATGATTCGCGATACCAAAATGCACTCATTCGACGAGCTAATTTCTTATCTTACAGATAATAGTTCGCAACAGTCGAAAGACGATGTGAAAAATCTATTTCCCTTGCACCCATACACTGCTTTCTTGTGTTCCACGTTAGCCGATCATATCGGCTCTGCCAATCGCAGCGTTTTCAATTTTATGTACGATTCAAAAAATGGATTTCTTAATTTTCTACAAGACGAAGGTGCATATGCAAGTAACCGATTATTAACGGCAAATTGTTTATGGGACTTCTTTCTAGAATCCTTTATGGATGACTCAATTAAATATGGTATCGTTACCGAAACATATCATGCCCATATTAACAATGTTACTCACCGCGGCATACAGTATGCAAAGGTTTTCAAAGGAATCTTATTGCTAAATGCAATGCGTAACACTTTTGAAAAAGAGCAAGTTTTACCTTCAAGCAAAAATATAAGATATTTATTCAGCAGTGAAGATTTTGAAGATGAATTGGATACTATTCTAGAATATTTGGATAAAAATCAAATTGTTCAAAAAGATCCTTCTGATAACTTTCTGATTACATTTTCTTCTTTGCCCGCAACAGAAATTAATGAAGAAAGGAAAAGAGCCGAAGCGCATTACAAAGATGCTTTAACGATTTTAGAGTTTGATCCAAGCCACAAACAAAATTTTTCTAAATGGCTTGATGATACATTGATACGATGCAGCGAGTATTGTTTTTTATCTTGTTTGGCAGATGAATATTTTATCAAAAGTCGCCTAAACAAAGAATTCAAACAGCCATATTCATTACATATTGCGTTGTTCTTTGCAATGGACGAAGAAGAACGACAGGCAATATTAGACACAGTTGCTCGTTTGGCAAAAGAAGATTTCCAAGATGTATTGTTTGTGGTTTTTACAGAAAGTTTGAACGATAATATGTTGCAACGTCAACGTTTTCTTGATTATGTTGCGACTCAAACAGTTGCCAAAAGACATAATTCAAACGAACAAGCACATACTAATCAAAAAAATGCAAATCAAATCGTTCTAAATTGGCTCAATCGTTTGCGTCAAGGAAACTGTATATTATATTTTAACATAAACGAAATTCCATTAACTGCTAATAATGTAGCTCAGTATATTAATCAAAATATTATATTCAAGATATTTAGCAGTGGTTTAGAAATAATGCAATCAATGCGGCAGCGTCCGACTTCATTTTACAAGCAACAAAACTCTCAAAAATCGGCTGAGATAATGTTGTGTGCAATAGACAGAAATGATGCTGAAAAGAAATTTTCTAAGGGACAATATTCACCTACAAAATTCTTGTTCAAAGATGATAATGATAATTATATTGTAGAGCAAGATTTGCAATTGAAGTCTGGTATTTCTACAAATCACCCTTTAATTCTTGTTCAAAACAAGGTTGATGAACTTTTAAGAAGAGCAAAGCAACAACATACTGCCATTTTTAATTTAGGACAAGTGCTATCCCCTCTTACAGAAGCGCCTTTCGGTTTATATTCTAATATCCCCAATGTGGCGCTTTTGGCTTTTGCTTTGCGAAAATATCAAAAAGAGTTATACAACGCTGAAGTTGGCGTTCCTATTACAGCTGATAATTTGCGTGACAGAGTTATGGAATTGTTTTCTTTTTGGCAAAATGGGAAGAATGAATCTAAACTGCGAGTACGTTTTGGTTCAAAAGAGGAAAAAGAATTAATTGACACTCTGATTGCTGTTTTTGATTTGAGAAATCTACCGGAAATTGGCGAACTTTCAAGTATAAAGAATGTGCGTTGGGGTATAGCCTATTACTGTAAACATAAATCAAAATATCCTTTATGGTGTTTGAAGTTTACTGAAAATGCTTTGGAAGGAGTAAATATATTAATTGACCAAATAGTCAATATAGTACATAGAGAAGATACTCAGACAGAACAAATTAAGCAATTACTCAAATCTATAAAAGAATATCAACACGATTTACAGCGTTTGTTGTTGAGTAAAGATACTTTTGAAAAAGGTTTTAGAACTTTTGTAAATGGAATAGAATCTGTGACTATTGAAAATAATTGGTGGAATGAGTTATCAAAATACCTTTCCGAGCGTATGGGCGAAGAAACTGGTTGGTGGAAAGAAGCTGATGTGGAATCCAAGATTAAGGACTTCTATATAAGAAAAATGACTCCTGCACCGCAGTTCAATCCAAAACTAACATCACAATCAAGTGGTAATCTTATCATACAGTCTACTCTTGAAGTTCCTGTTTCTATTGACAAGGTAAATGAAGTAAGGAATAAGATTACACAAACAAATTTACCTACTCCTGCATTGAAATGGGTGTTGGTACAAGTACTAGACAATTTCCCTCAAACAGCCGATTTGATTAAAGAAAATTTAGAATAATATGACAGCAGAAGAAAAAGTTAGAGTTTTCAAGTCGGTTGAAGCGTTGATTGCAGAGATAAAATCCGATCGTTTCTCAAATGATATTTTGAAGAATCGTTATGCGGTACGCTTTATTATGCTTGATAATTTCAGTGTTTTTCAGAAACTTTCATTGCAACTGACAACAGAGAATGTGAATACATTTGGGCTTGAAACGTTATTATCTTACGATAACAGAGATCGTTGGATTACGCATGATGAATTAAAAAATTGTATTAAACAGATTAATAGCAGCACAATAATATCACCTTTTTCTGAGATAGTGCGTTTTTACAATGAGGAAAAATTCACTGCTTTTTTCAACGAAATAGCATTATTGGAAAATCCACAAGACAAACTAAATCGTCGCATTTATATTCCGTTAGTTGGATTGAAAAGCCGTTTTATTAAATTTTTATCTTCTTTCGGTCGTATTGAAGAAAGTGCGCCAATATGGGCAGTAAGAACAGGAGTCTCACAACCAGTTACTATTTATCTAACACCAAGTACAGATAGTGCCAACGGGTACAGTTTTCCTAAATTATACAGAGGTTTAGAAACAATGTATGATTGGTTGTTATTTTGGAAAACCAAGGCCCCTACTGAAAAAATTATTTGCTCTTCACTACCTATAAATGTGAATTACAAATATTCACAACCCGATAATATATTTGATATTAAGCCAATAAAAACGGCATTTGAGTTTATTACACAGTTTCTCAAGATACAGGTCGATATAGAATATAAAACGAGTGACGAATATTTTTGGATTCAATTATTATCATTAATTGACAGCAAAAAGGGCAACGATTTTTCTTTCAAGGCATTTGTAAAAGAACATTTTAATATTCATAAATTTACAATTGAGGACATCTTAAACAAATGGATTTTCCACGATACAACAGACTTTGATCGATGGTTGCTTAAACATTATTATTTACAATTTATTTCTAATAATGATTACCTTAATAGACTTCTCCGTAATTGTGTTGATTATTCTGCATTAAGATTATTTAGAGAAATTGCGCTTTCAATTTTTGTTGACATAGGGTCACAAAACCAGATTACAGAACGCAATACTCTCTTAAATCTATATGCACAACATTACAAACTTCCTGAATCGGACTTGTCCGAAATTAAGGAACAAGTTTTGGACATTGCGAAAACCGATACCAATAAAGCGATCTCACTTTGCTCAGGTAGATTTGATTTTGAAAAAGAGTTGCTTATTTGTTGGTACCAAGAGGGTAAATTATCATTGTCAGAGTTAAAAAAGAGTTATCCCGATTTTGTTGCTTATTTTAATGATCTGAGACTTGATAGTTGGGCAAACACTTATATTCAAATATATAAAAAAGCCAAGATTGAGAATAAATATACTGATGATATTAGAATTATTTTAGCAGATAAAAATGCCAACGAAAATTCTTTTTATGAGTGGTACAATTCAAATGAGTTTGAACTAACTCATGAACTATTGGTAAATGAAAAAGTTAACAAAGTATATTGGATTGATGGACTTGGTATAGAATATCTGTCATTAATTAAAGAAATAATAAGTAAGTCAAATTTTCAAATAGAAAAATTGAAGATTGCAAAAACAGGTATCCCGTCGAGTACCGACCATAATAAATTTGAAGATGCTATTAAAATCGAAGATTTGGATAACTATATTCACAATAATTTGTATCAATATCCGCAAACAATTTGTAAAGAAATAGAGATTGTAAAAGATATCTTCAGTAAGATTCTAGCTCAATCTGCTGAATCAACTATTGCAATAGTTTCTGACCATGGTTTAACGGCACTTTCTCGTTTGGTTGATTCGAAAAAATACGCTGTAAAAGCAAGCCACGAAGGACGGTATATTAAACTAGATAGTGAAGAAACAATCGAAGATACGGATTATATTCGCCATAAAAACGGACCAAATAATTTTAAAGTGGCTCTAACTCACGCTTCTTTAAATACTAGACCTGTTCGTGAAGTTCACGGTGGTTGTACGCCTGAGGAAATTTTAGTACCGTTTCTTGTAATTTCAAATAAAAAATCAGTGAGAATGACAGAAACAATTGCTGAAACAAAACAACAGACAGATAGTGTTATTTCTGGAGCTCACATTAAGAAAGGGTTTGAAGAAGAAGAACTATTTTAATATCAACAGAATATGAGTGAAATAGGACAAAAAATTAAGCAAGTATTTCCTGATATAGCAATTCTTAAAGACCAAGATAATTACAGTGTCTTTAATGGGCGTAACTTACCATCTTTTGTTAAGGATTTTCTTATAAGAAAGCATATTGATACAGAAGGGAACCTGAACAAAGAGGCAATTTTCGATTTCCTAGATAAGCATATTCCGGATGATAACAATGTGGTTAAAAACCGCTTATATCGTCAGGAACAAGTACAACTGCTTACACGCTTTATTATCATTACAGATATTAAAGGGGGTAAAATTCGTTTTGCAATTCCTGATGCTGGAATAAAATCTAACGAAGCCATAATTCCTGAATATATCGTAAGGCAATATAAAGAAGACCTGATTGATGGTGAGAAATGGGGCGTAATTAAACTCATTTACATTCCCCCTATAGGCAAAGAAAAAGGGTACATTGAACTTGCAGACTACAAAGCATTTCGCCCGTACAAGGTTGATTTGCAGTATTTTCGCGATTGTAGAAGACAATTTACAACAGAAGAATGGATTGATGTTCTTTTATCGGCAATGGAATACAATCCAAGTAGTTTCAGTGGAACGACACAAAAATTGGAGTTTTTAACACGACTTCTAATTTTTGTGGAACCGCGTTTGAATATGATTGAACTTGCCCCAAAAGGCACAGGTAAGTCGTATGTATTTGGTAATTTAAGTAAGTACGGCTGGCTGATTAGCGGCGGAAAAGTATCGCGAGCAAAACTATTTTATGATAAGACCCGTCAGCAACCAGGCATAATGAAGAATTACGATTTTGTTACTTTTGACGAAATCCAAACAATTATCTTCCAAGATCCACCAGAAATGCAGGCAATTCTGAAATCATACTTAGAGGCAGGAACTGCTACAGTGGATAATTACAAATTTCTTTCAGAATGTAGCACAATGCTAATGGGAAATATTGAACTTACAAGCGCAAACCTACCTCGGCACAACAAGTATTTTGTTCACTTACCAGAAAGTTTCAGAGAATCAGCTTTACTTGATCGTTTTCATGGTTTTATAGAAGGTTGGTTCTTACCAAGATTGAACAAAAGTATGATACTAAAAGATTGGACTTTAAATGTTGAATATTTTTCAGAAGTACTACACCTTTTGAGAACTTCCCCTGAATACTCAATGCTTGTAAATGAGGTTGTTTACTCAGAAGAAAAAAGCGATTTGCGAGACTTAAAAGCTGTTCAAAGAATAGCAACTGCATATTCAAAATTGTTATTTCCGCATATTACAAGTGTTGAAGAATTAAACAAAGATGAGTTCAAACTCTATTGCCTCGACCCTGCAATCCGCAGGCGTGGTATAATCAAAGAACAATGTCATAGGATAGATGAGGAGTTCAAAGAGCATATGCCTGTAATAAGGATAAAATGAACCTTGTGTGCAAACCTGGCAATGTTCACCTACCCACACATACAGCACCAACCGGTATCCTTACAAGCACTACTATAATACTCCTTCTTAAGTTTCTTTATCTCTGATGTTTCAACGTTGTCACTAATGAAAACCTTTCCTGCTCCTGCAAGAAGAGCCCGTTTCCATTGATGTATTAAATTGGGATGAACCTGATAGAATTGGGCTAATTCAGAGATGGTCTTGATTTCTTTAATCGCCTCTAAAGCAACTTTTGCTTTAAATTCGGCTGTAAATGTTCTTCGTGACTTTTCTATATAACAGAAATTATAAAGTTAGTAAATTTCTGTCCAGTTTTTTTAGACCACCTCAAAAGAACTATTTAGTGGCAAAATATATTAATAATTTGTCCGACTATCCTATCCTGCCACTATGGGAAAGTTAAACCGGACAGCAGTGTAAATTTATATACATCTAACCCGAAACCTTCTTTTGAATTTGAACTTTATGAACATAATTTGGTTTATTAGCACCAACTTTCCATGCTGAAGGGTGGTGCGCAACACAAATGTCACAAAGTGATTTAATTTCATTAATAGTTGAAGAGTTTAATCTAGATGCAGAACCTTGAAAACAGACCAAATCTGGTGTTAATATTCTAATCTCATCTAGCAGCATATCTATCTCTTCTTGTTTGTTGTACCATTTGCGATTAAAACCTCCCGATCGTTTTTTAACCTTTTCTTCTTCCAAACATTCTTCGTTCCAGCATTTAGGCCTACTATTGATTGGATCGCATCCTCTACACAAGGAAACAAACTTATAAATATTAGTAAATGCTACAAAATCAAGTACGTTTATTGGCAATACTTCTTTCAATCTATTTATTGCTGTTTTAGAAGTTCCAGCATTTGAATTTAACAGTTTGTCCCAATCCTCCTCCCATAAGTAATATTTCTTTAAAAGGAACAAGGCCATTGCATAAGTACCGGAGATATGAGGGTTATACCCTAACTTAGTACAACCATTTTCACTTCCAGCAATGGCTTTTCTTCTCGAGTCAAAACTATGATAAGTATCATTTTTTCTACACTCATCTATTCCTGTGTCCAGACCAACAAAAAGAATTTTCTTTTCTGCCTTTGAATACTTACTTCCAATATAAGGAAAACCTGCAAATCTTAATTTCTGGTCCTTATATCGTGAATTTGAAATTTTCCCCAAAATTCCATTTTCTTTAATATCTAATTCTTCAAAAAAGAGTTCGTATCGTGACCTTAATTTTCGTATTAACTCCGTTTCCATGTTGTTATGCTTATAAATATTAAATATGTCTATCAATATGTAACAACATCATAACCAAAGAATTTTAATCCGCAATTTGAATTACGATTCATTATTGGATATTTATCAGGATAATACCAAGATACTAATTCTTTTATTGAAGATTTCCCAAAGAACTTTAAATTCTCATTACATTTCTCCATTCTTTCTTCAATAGGACCACTTTCATGCAATAAGATTATAAATGAGTCCTTTATTGTTTTAAGTTTATTGTTTTGCGAATTCAAAAATCTATATCTATTCAAAGCATGACTATTCATCGTATGTAATGTATCAACAACTTCGATTAGTGAGTTATAGTCGAGTTTCGAAATTTTTTTATTATCCAGTTTATCTTGAACTAAAAGAATTCTATCTTTTCTACTATCTTCAAATGTTGGTCTCGATGTCAGCCATTTTTTAAACTTTATTTTATATTTTTTAACTTCTAATACCCTTTGATTATCAGTAATTTTACGGAATTTTTTTTCAAGGTATTTATGTGATGGTCTATCTTCATCTTCATGAAAAAGATAATTAAGAAATGCGTCTAACTCGTGATATTCTGTCAACTTTGGAAGAAGTCTATCCGAATCTCGATTATAAATTTTCATTAAGTGATTATATAATAATATATTGTCTTGGTAGTCTTTAAAATTACGGACCTTTATTGAACTTTCAGGTAAATTCCAGAGTTTTTTCAATCCAGCTGTATTTCCAGCATCATTATCGGATTGTCTAGCATTTTTGTTTTTAGTTGGTTGCCAGTCACTGTCTACATCTTTTGATTCTTTCCACCATTCATTAAATACATTTAAAATTTCATGTTTACCCTTAATTTGAAAATATTCGCATATTTCATATCTTTTTGAAAATGCCGTTCCTGTTAAGTTAGCAGAAGTAATGAAAACAGCATTATCAATTATGTAAATTTTTGCATGTAACCCAGAAAGCGTTTTAACCTCTCCTTTGTGTAAAAATTGTTTAATTGTTTCTGGATTAATAAAAGTATCATTCCGAATATCTGTTAATATTTTCAGGTCTAGATTTTTATTAGTAATCCACTTTGTACCCATAATTTTCTTCACAACAGTCCATTCTCCAATAAAAGGTACAGCAATCCAAATTCGATTTGTTGCATTGTCAAATTCAGTTCTAATTCTGTTTACTAAATTGTTTCCATAAAGTATCATAGCTTCTTCTTTTTATTGTTTAACTTATACTTGTTTAATGAATTTTAATATTGTAAAAAACCAGGAAAGACCTCATTAAAAAGGGAACGGTTCTATATAAATAGGTTGTAAAATCACTTCACTGCTAGCAAAATACAGATTCCTTCAATCATGTTTATTTTAGGTTCATCAATAAGTCCAAGGCTTATCAAATGTTCATCGCATCTTTCTTTTTCCAAAACACTCAGTCGGGCTTTTTCATCGTTGATCAATTTTGCTACTTTTTCGTTCATCTTGAAGAGGTTTAATGGGTTAGTTCCTAAAATTACAACATTTTCCCCAACTTCAAGATGTTATGCAGAAGTTGCACCCCTACCACACATATGGCACCAACCGATATCTGATATCTTGGCAGTAATCTGTGTAGCCATCTAATTCGCGTTGCAGGGTAATGTCTTCATAATAGGTCCTAAGGATAATCAGTACCACCATAATAAACATAGGAATCAGAGCCAGTACGGAACCCAAGACCAAAGGCATGGACAAAGAGCTCAGGATCATGCCCAGGTAGCCCGGGTGGCGGACTATGCGGTAGGGACCAGTGCGGATGACTTGGTGGCTTTTGTCTTGTTGGATGCGCACGGTTGTTTCAAAGAAAGGGTTGTGGATCATGGGCCATACAGAGAAAGCGACAGATAATAGATAGAGGATGATACCGGGGTACAGATAAGCAAAACGAAGGGTGTCGGCAAGGTGTATGCGCCTGTCCAGTCCGGCCACAAAGGGCGTGACAAAAAGAGCAAGTAAGAAGTAGATTAGGATGATGTATTTGTCTAGTTGCTTTGTGCCCTCTTGCATTTTCTCTCTGTCTTTTAGCAGTTGCGGGGCTTTTTTATAGAGCAATATGCCTATGGCAAGCCTCCCAAAGCATATACGGCAAGGTATATCCATACCCACACATTGCCCACATCACCCGAGGCGGCAAAGAACACCAACCCCGTTATGATGATCCAGCGGATGGGCGCTAAAAAGACTTTCATTTTTAAATATAGCATCTTTGTTGCTATGCGCAAAATCCTCACCATCACCGCGGCCGTACTGCTGATTGCATTTCCGGGCCGCAGCCAGCAACGGGAGCGGATTCCCGGGTCTGTCTTTTACGAAAACATACGGGAAGCGTATCCCTCCATATCCCGGTTTTACTTCAAGCTCTGCCCACGTTCCGTCACTTTACACTTTTGGAGCGTTTTGCTTTACACTTTTAGGCGCGCCAAGTAAATAGGTTTCCAGCCGGCGTTCCCACACCAGCACCAAGGACATGACCCAGCGCGATAGCAGCATCCAGGGCAGGCTGCCCCCGATGGCAGCAAACAACAGCAAGTCTTCCACGTTGCTGTGCGATATGGCAATATGGTGGTTCAATAAGTCGATGTCTTTCTTAGACACGTTGCCCGTAGCCGCCTCGTCAATCATAACGGCC
>LSQX01146118.1_pt1 | contig 15243 bp, 8 predicted proteins | sample 654561 | NCBI WGS metagenome assembly LSQX01 (sample SAMN04489861, study PRJNA283612) | anaerobic digester metagenome | isolation source: 4 biogas reactors fed with cattle manure at either 37C or 55C with and... | place: Denmark: Kongens Lyngby | collected 2014 | reverse complement strand
CGCAGCCCATGACACTACCGGGTCAACCAGCAGCGTGGCAGAATATTTATTCGATGGCGTAAGCTGCCACGCCGCAACAAGCTCGGCCGGCTCCGAACGACCGCAGCCGACGATACTGCATAATGTGGCGGCAAAGCCCAGTATGATAAATGCTACAACGATGGCTCTAATTTTCATTGACTCAACCCCAACCTGACCAACCCTTTCAATGAGCAAACCAACTGCATCTACGGCAATGTGACAGGCAGCGTTCCCTTTGCATTAACTGCTCCGAAAATCACCGCAGCAGCAGCGTCAAGAGACTCTTTGCGATAGCCATAGGTGCACAGATATACCCCGATCTCCGGGAAATTGCGGATGTCGTATGGCTCGCGCACAGCCACAACTATTAGCTTTTTGCCAAGCCCATTCAGCATCTTTACCAGATCTGTCTGCAACACCTGATCGGTGGGAGCTTTCCAAGGCTCGCTGGGACAGGTTGGCATAATTATAACATCCGCGCCCGACGCAGCATCTGTAGCGGCCTTGAGCACCCTTTCGCGGTCGCCTTCAAGTGGCACTATATTAGCGTCCTCAGAGTATTTTTGCACCGCCGATCCCAGATCACGAGTAGTGGTATGCAATCCCATAACAACGACTTTCTCCTCTGACTTGGGATGCAGCGGCACCACACTGCCTTCATTACGCACTATAGTTATGGAAAGTTCGGCTATATCGCGTTGAGTGGAGAGGTGCGCAGACTTTCTCAGAGTCTTGTTAAGGGCGGCCGTATCGGTGAATCGGCGGTCATGAAGTTTATATTGATTTTTCAGCGCAGTAAGTCGGCCTACGGACTCGTCTATGCGGGATTCGGAGATGCGCCCGTCCTTGACGGCCTTGATAATAGCCTCCCGCGAAGCCCTCTGCGTTTCCAGCGTATGGGGAATGAGCACCAGGTCTACCCCGGCCTCGATAGCCATAACACACGCCTCCGGCACGCTCCATTTATCCGCTATGCCCTTCATCTCCATCGAATCGGTGACTATGACTCCGTCGAAGCCCAACTCCTGTCTCAACAGACCTGTAATAATTTTGTGTGACAGCGTGGAAGGCAGGTCGGGATCCAGGGCCGGAAACATAATGTGCGTGGTCATAATGCTGGATACGCCGGCAGCGATCGCCCATCGAAATGGCGTCAGTTCAATCTTGTCCAGTCGTTCTCGCGGATATGGAACCGACGGCAGAGCCAGATGGGAATCTACGGCTGTGTCCCCGTGACCGGGGAAATGCTTGGCGCACGCGATCACTCCGGCGTTTTGATATCCGCCAATGGCCTGCGCTCCGAATTCACCAACCGCGTCCGGTGATTCCCCATAAGACCTTGTGCCAATTATCGGGTTGTCCGGGTTGTTGTTTACATCGACGCTTGGAGCAAAGTCGTAGTTGACGCCAATGGCCAGCAACTCCTCCGCACATACAGCCGCAGCCGCCCGCGCAAGATCGGGCCTGCCGGTGGCTCCCAGGGCCATATTCGATGGCATAACGGTGACTCCATCGACAAATCGAGCCACCATCCCGCCCTCTTGATCCACATTGATGAGCAGAGGCTCAACGGACATTTTCTGCAGTTCATTGATAGTGTTTGCAGTGACGCTAAGATCGTCGTGGCGTATATTGCGTCCCATAAGGATAATGCCGCCGACCTGCATATCTTCGACGATTTCACGAGCTTTATCGCAGACGGTAGTGTCCTGTTCGAGATCGTCGCCTTCCCAGCCTAACATCAACATCGCGCCTATTTTTTGTTCTACGTTCATATCATCTCCAAAATGGTCGTCGGTTTTCACGCCAAAATATAATGTCACCTGACCGAAGCCGGAACTTCTTCGACTTCGGGTTCCTTTGGTTGTTCGGCAATCACATTGAAGTCTACGCTAACCTGCTGTGAGCCGTAAAACACCGTTATCGGGCCTTTTCGAGCGCGTGACGGAATCCAATAGCCCTGCTGATTGACGAATCCCATGCCGTTGCTGACGGTCCATATAATCTTGTCGAGCTGCTCCTTAGATAGCGGGCAGCCGTCTTCTCCCTGTGTCAAGGATAGTTGGACTCCGTTGCCTACCACAAGGTCAGATCCGGGAGCGCATATTGATAGATTCGGAATTTCATCGACAACTACGGGGTTTGCAAACACCAGCACTCCGTTGGCTACATTGCGCATAATTCCGCCGGAGAGGCTGTTGACGATGCCTCCTCTATAGGACATCGTAGTTGAACCGCCGCCGTCGAGGTTGATCGCATCCGTCGCTCCCAGACGTTTCATAACAGCGGACAAGTCCGGCAGATTGATCCCGCGGCTGATGCTTTGCCGCCCGTCCACTGTCACCATCATTAACTTGCCGTCGGCTGTTGCTCCCAGAGCGGTGCGGGGATGTCTTGCGGTGGAAAATGAAGCTCCTACGCGCTCGTATTCGAGGCTGATATGCTCCTTGCCGTCCTTGAGAATCCACGGCCTGCCTCCTACCGCCTGCTGCACCTGGGTCCAGTCTATGCCGTTTGTGCTCTTGATATCAAAGCGCACGGTGAGTTTATCCCCGGGCTTGAGGTTCGCCTTAAGAAATGATGCGGCCGGGCCGCCCGCGGACAGCACCATGCCATCTTTTGGTATAGGCGTGTGGACCGAGTCAGGCCGGACTTCGACAACGGTGAGATTGATGGTTTTGCCGCACTGCACCGGCAGGTTTTCCGCGCTGCAGATTATTTCCGTGCCTTTATATTTGCTGCGCGTCTGTGAATCGAACATGCCGGTATATGCGATCACCTGATTGGTTTCCCGGTCTCGATTTATGCCGTCTATCTGCCGGCTGACACCGCTTGTCAAAGACAACTTGGCCTGCCATATCGGGTTATCAAAACGGCAGGTTCCATCTGCAAGAATAGCGGCAACCGCATGGCGAAATGAAGGCTCGCTGACCAATTCTCCGTCTATTATGCACACGCCCAGCGGATCGCCCGCTCGATCTGTCCCCATAGGAAAGAAATCGGCGTTGACTCCGAGAACTGCGCCGCGCCTGCCGGTCATCGAACCAATGGTTTCGCAGCCCTTTGTCGGTTGTTCGGTGAGGATGACATCCTGTCCAATGGCCGCTTTTATCGCGACTCCCTCCGCCTTTGGGTCCACCGTAACTGCATTTATAATCAGTTGCGCATCGCTGGTGGTGTTAATTTCCTGATATAACACCACTCCTTGAGCAAGCTCTCTGGTGGTAGTCGTCGTTGCCGCAGAGCACGAAGCCGACACCAGTAATATCAGACACAATGAGAGGCTGTAAAATCGAAAACGAGTCAACACGTCACTTTCTCCTTGCATAATTAAAGACCTGCGTTAATGACAGTCGGCCTGCCGGGCAAACAATACCGCGTTGGGCAGCAGGGCCTTGCTGCAGATCCTGATTTCATCGAGCAGCCCTTTATACCGGTCTGCATATTTCCCATCCCGCCTCGCGCAGCCGACAAACCATCGACCATTTGAGAGTTCAAAGGGCTTTGAGCCAAGCTCGGCAGCGGTGTCAAGCTTCGGCCCGTCCCCATCGTCAATATAAAGCTTCAATTTGAAACCATTGCAGGCCACAGCGAGATTATACCAGTTATCAGCGATAAGAGCTTTGCGGGATACAATACGCTGGCCGCCCAATCGGACTTCTACCCGGCCATCGGAGGTCAAGGCAAAATCTATAACGGATTCTCTGCACAAGAACACCTGCCGTTGGGAGAGGCTACCGGGACGAAGAGATACTTCAACTGTCCAATTAGAAAACTTCTCAGTCTCTATCGATCCGTCAACGCTGCGCAAATAGCGCGCTTCTACACCCTGTTCCGGAGGCTCGGAGTTATCGTAGCTTCCCAGATTGAGCCTGAGAGTGGAGGTTATCCTGCGCGCAGGGACCGACGCCGAGCCGGACCCGGTAGTATTGTAGGCATCCCCGCGCAGGTGATTATCCCTGCCCGATGAATCTAAAATATCGATCGACGGCAGCAGATTGCGCCCCGGAGTGCTGTCCTCGAACCGCCAGTATGCCTGCACGTAGCCCGGCGTCCTAGGGTCGGCCATAGTGAGCTTGCAGTTATCCTCATATACAGGCAGAAACAACGGATACGGCGTCCCTCCGCTGTTCGGCTGATGTACGCTCAGGACAAGCCCCATTGACGGATGCCGAAAAATCTGCCCGTGACCGGCAAATCCATTATATAATATGCCTTCGTGCACCCACGGCCCCTCTACATCGCCGCCGACAGACCTGGCTATGGATACGGTGTAGCCCCAATGGACAGGGGCCGGCAGGATATTGTTTGTGGACCATGCCAGCACCAAGTCCCCGTTTGACAGGCGCAGCATCTGAGGCCCATCTGTGAGATAACAGGTTTGGCCTTCCTTGTTTCGCCAGGAAGCTGCGTATGGCGCGCTGCTGGCCTTGAACAGGAGTATGTCGATAAGCGGCTCAAGGGGCGCGGTGAGGTCGTGCTTCAGGCGAAGCGCCCTCATCTCCCCGTCCTGAATGGATACATGCTCGCGGGAATATACCATCCAGGGCTGTCCCTGCTTGTCTATATGCAAAGTGCCGTCTAGTGAGAAATATTCCGGGCCGTTGATCGGTTCGGGGCTGTGCACATGAAACGGCCCTCGCGGGGAATCGGCAGCAAGTATCTGCACCGCCCTTGCGCGACCCGGTCCTTCGAATGTCGCAAAGAGATAGAATTTATCCTTGTAGCGGAATACTTCAGGCGCCCAGTATGCCCAAACGCCCCAGAAATCGTCGGGTTTGCGCCACACTGGTTTGAGTTGGCTCCAGGTTTGCAGCGTGGGATCCGACGTCTCTCGAACATCAAACCCGCGCTTTCCGTCAGATGTGCGGCCGGTTCCATACAGATAGCATCGACCTGTGGCTTTATCGCAATAGATAAACGGGTCCCGAATTACAATATCGGATCTGGAGACCGTCTGGCCTGCCAGGGCTGTCGCCAGGCACATACAAAGCCCGACGGCATAAGAAATTACATTCATTTTCACTTCCGCTGGGTTTTATAGTCGGCATCCGGTTCAATTCGCCGCCGCAGACTGATCGGACACCTCAACGGGAACAACCAGCATATCCCCGCCCCGGCTCAGCGACTCGGTTGACAGCCATTTGTTGTCGATGTTCAAATCCCACACCAGAATATATTTGCCTTCTTTTGATGGAACCTTGACCTTGGCCGGCTGCACCAGCGCAACTGACGGGCCTAGCGTGGACGCAAGAGGACTGGTCTCGCTTTCCCATTGCACCTCGACGCCTTCATCGTCATACCAATGATAGCCAAGAGAGGTCTTTTTGGCGTTCCACGGCTGCACTCCGGTATTGCGCAGAACCACCATAGCGTCCACGGTCTGTCCCTTCGGCAAAGTCGAGGCCAAATCCGTATCGACTATCCTCGGGCCATAGTCACTGTCCAGGACGCATATAGTCTGATTGAGAGTCCTCCCGCCGGCCTCTGAGAGCCGCTTTGAGCCGCTTGTAATATCGAAGCTGAGCTGGTATGTCCAGTCATCGTCGAGGTTTGACAAATCTAGCGTTTTTTTGGCGGCAGGGGCTAGAGTGAGGGTCATCGGCACATCGACGATCTCACCCGGCTTGAGGTCTTTGCGCAGGTTTGCCCGCAGAGCCGGCATATCGACCTCTTGGGCCGGTTCATCCGGCTGACTCCGCATAACCCTGACCAGTTTACACTCAATTTTGGTGTTTGAAGATTTCAGCGCCTCGGTTCCGTCGTTTCTGATCTTCACGGAAATGGGATAATTTGCGCCAAGGGCAACCATATTCGGCGCAGCGCTCGACAACATAGTCACTCCGAACTCTTCCGATGCGCCTATTGTGACGGGAATCATCATCGGAGTGTCGCCGAGAGCGGAGAACCACTTGCCGTCGGTCCCTCGCACAAGCTCAATGTGCAGTTCGCATGGCCCTTCTATCAAAGGGGAGCCTTGCGCCGTTACCGTGGCGATGCCGATGTTCATAGCCACGGAGTCGCCCGGGGCCACGTCTTTGTCCAGCGGCCTGCGAATCTTGCTCTCCCCAAAGAAGCGTCCGTTGCGATACCATCTATACCCAAGCGCATGGCCGGACTTCGCCCGCCAGGTCGTCTTGCCCACATTTCGAATGACAACATGAGCCTGCACGATCTGATTGGCAGCCAGCACCTTCGGAATATCGCAGCGCAGGAACCGAGCGGAATAGTCCCTGTCCACGACAAAGCGCTTGACGGAGTTCTTTGTGATATTAACCCTGCTTATGCCGAGTTTTTCGGTCGGGCAAATGCATTTTCCCGATGAATAGTCGTTCCACGCATCGCATACTACCCAGAGAGGGTTTGCCGCAATCGCGTCGTTCCACTGTTTGTCGTATGAATCGTCGGCGGTGATCCATGCCAAGCTTATGCGCGACTCTGATCCGCCCGCAACTGCATCGAGGGTATCCGCTTTCGACGCAAAGCCGGAATCGCCCATCCAAATCAGCGGGGAGCCGAAATCCTTGTCAAATCGCTCACTGCATCGGTCTACAAACTCCCGGCTCCACACGCCAGCCGACTCCGCATTAGCCAAACAGACTATCGCGGCTGGCCGCCCGGCATCCGGCTTGGCAGAGGGCGCAGAGGCGCGATACTGCGGAGGAATGCGATTGAAAAAATCTTTAATTGCGCCATATACGGCCAGCAGCGGCTGACTGCCGGATTTCAGGTAGGAAGTGTCGAAATACATGCCCACCACAGGATACGGCTTGCCCTCTTTGCGAAGCTCATCGAGAGCGGCCACCATACAATCCAGACCCTTGTCGGCAGCCCCGGGACCCGCGCTGACCGCGGCCAGATAGTCCGGCAGGGCTACCGTAATACCCGCCAGAGCCATATTCGACAGCTCATCTTTGTGCCATTGCACTCGATCGTAGCTAAACCACGGCCCGACGCCATTGGCAGGAACGTCCTGCATATCCAACGAGCCGTTTTCATTGCGAATATTTTGCACCGGAGCCCGTTTTCTGGGGTCCGCCTGATACCAGTAGGTGTAACGGGCAAACACGGTTCTTTGGACGGGGAACTTGGCTTCATAGACAAATCCCTCCGGCATCGGCAGATCCAGGGCAAAGGAGGTGTTATTATTCCACTCCTTGGCGTTGATTATCCCGTCAATCAGAGGGGAGCGCACGACATATTTGGTGGATAATATTTTCTCAATGCTGACCGTGGATGCAATGAAAGTATGCGCCGCATAGACCATCTTGACCCATTTTTCCGGAACCAGCAGGTCTTGGTCGGTTTTTACCTTCGGGGATAGGCTGATAAAGTCGTCCGGGTTGCTGTGCCTGCGTATGATAACATTGAACCCGACCATTTTGCCCATCGATGGAGCTTTCATGTTGAGCATTTCCCACGGCACGGCCATCTCAACGCAGTATGTGGTATCGATATCCTCGGGATTGTTTATAGTGCCCTGAACCGTAGCTCCGTATTTGAAAGTGTAGGCCGGGGTCATTTTCAGTCCCCCCGATTCATCGCCCGCCCTAAACCTCGACCCGCCTGCAGCCGACACAGCCATTGCAAAGCAGGCAGGGGTAATAGACTCGGAGCCTTTGTTGTCGGTCTCAATATAGAACTCGACCATGTCATCGCCTGCCAGATCGACGTTAGGCTTATCGTTGGTCGCCCTCACATCGGGGCTGTCGACCTTAAACGCGATGTAGAAATAGCTATCATCCCAGGTCGTATAGCAGTTGACCTGGTCTTTGGCGGCATCCTGCGCGAATGCGACGGAACCTATAAACATCAAAACCACTGCACATAATATTGCACGCTTGACAATCATCCTGGACTCCATAAATCAGACAATAGATTGTATATCTGACCACCACATCTCATAACTCAGGAAAACTTTTTGACAAACCGAGCAATGCGCTGCATGGCTTGCTCGATCTTCTCTATAGAAGTCGCATACGAACAGCGGACATGACCTTCTCCGCAGTCACCAAATGCATTCCCCGGCACAACAACCACTTTTTCTTCGAAAAGCAGACGCTCGGAGAAGTCATTTGAATTGAGGCCGGTTTCTTTGATCGATGGAAACGCATAGAACGCGCCTCCCGGCATCAGGCACGGCAGTCCCGCCTCATTCAGCCCTTTGACTATGACCCGTCTGCGCTGTGCATACTGGTCGATCATCTGCTGGCTGTCGTCGTAGCCGTTGTTAATGGCCTCCAGCGCGGCAATCTGCCCCATAATGGGCGCGCAGAGCATTGTATATTGATGAATTTTCATCATAGCTTCGATAATATCCGCCGGTCCGGCCGCATATCCGATCCGCCAGCCCGTCATCGCGTATGCCTTCGAAAAACCATTGAGATAGATAGTGCGTTCGTATGCTCCGCTCAAGGCAGGAACACATGTATGGGGCGCATCGTAGCTCAGGCGGTCGTAAATCTCATCGGTGATTATATACAGATCGTGCTCTTTTGCAATAGCGACTATTTTTTCGAGGGTCTTGCGAGGCGCGACCGCTCCGGTAGGGTTGGATGGATAGCTAATGAGCAGCGCTTTGGTTTTCGGCGTGATCGCGGCTCGTATTTTTTCCGGCTCGACACAGAATTCGGTCTCAGTGGTAGTTGGTATGCTTACGGGAACGCCGCCGGCAAATAGAATGCATGGCTTGTATGAAACATAACACGGCTCCGGGCAGATAACTTCCTCTCCAGGATTGAGCAACGCCCTCATAACCAGATCCATAGCTTCGCTGACGCCCACAGTAATAAGAATCTGATCGTCAGGGTTGTATTCGAGTTTCTCCTGATTGAACAGATATGCTGATATGGCGTCGCGCAGTTCCTGCAGGCCGTAGTTTGACGTATAGCTGGTGCGGCCTCGTTCAAGTGACTGTATGCAGGCTTCGCGCACCCGCCAGGGCGTGACGAAATCCGGCTCACCCACGCCAAGCGAAATCGCTTCCGGCATCTGAGCAGCAACATCAAAAAACCTGCGTATGCCCGACGCAGGCGTGGAATTTACAACATCAGAAATAGGCTTCATTATAGTATTTTGAATTACGAGGTCCGGATTGCGAACAAAACGCCTCAACAGGCTCCCGCTCGCGACTCGTAACCGCAATATTCAGCATCGTCTACGGCGCAACGGCTAATCGATAATCCTCGCCGGTGTCGTCAAAAATATCCCCGCCGTCCTTATACTTTTTGAGCAGGAAATTGGTCCGGGTTGACAGCACGCCTTCCAGATTAGACAACTTCTCCGCGACGAAGAACGCAACCTCCTGCATGGTCTTGCCTTCGACTACCACGCGCAGATCGAAGTCTCCCGATACTAAAAACACCGAATGCACCGCATCGTATTTGTATATCTCGCGGGCAATTTCGTCATAGCCGACTCCCTTGCGCGGGGTGACGCGCACATCAATGAAAGCAAATACGCGCTCCTTGCCTGCCTTGTCCCAGTCTACGATAGTCTTGTAGTGCCTGATGATCCCTCTTTTTTGCATCTCTTCGATGGCATTGACGATAACCTGCTCGGATTTGCCCAGCATAACAGCTATTTTCGATGCCGGAGTGCGAGCGTCCTGTTCGAGTATCGTGAGTATTTGGCGTTCCATATCACGTCCTGTTGTCGAGTTGTTCCAATGATACATCCCCTGCCGGGCATAGTCAATCGTCACCAGCCGACCGGGGAGTCTGCACGGTCGAAATCTCGATTTATTTCACATTGGATCCGGGGCTTACGTCTGCGTCGGGCTGCAGCAAAACCGCCCCTCCATTTTCATCGGTGGCCGCCAGTAGCATGCCATTGGAAACAACGCCGCGAATCTTCGCCGGTTCGAGGTTTGTCAGCAGCACGATTTTGCGTCCGGACAATGTGTCGGGATCATAGTTCTGTGCGATCCCCGCCACGATCTGTCGCTGCTCGTCGCCAAGGTTCACGGTCAGCTTGAGCAGCTTATCGGCGCCTTCTATGCGCTCAGCCGTCATTATTTCCGCTATGCGAATGTCGAGCTTGCTGAAGTACTCATAGTTGATCTGATCCTGTGATTTCTCCTCTTTGGGAGCCGGAGGCCGGTCTGCCATTTTTGTCCCCTCTTTTCGTTTGCTGCCGAGCCTTGGAAAGATCGGATCAGGGCCTTGAATCGCGGTTCCAACAGCAAAAGGCCTGCTTGTCGCTATATCGGACCATCTCAGCGATGCAAAGGTGTCGGCTATGCCGAGTTGGCGGGCTATTTCGCGGGCAGTAGCCGGCATAAACGGGGAGATCATTATCGCCGCCGCGCGTGCGACCTCAAGGGCCGAGTAAAGCGCCCCTGCCAGCTCGTCGAGTTTGTTTTCCTTTGCCAGATTCCAGGGTTGCGTATCGTTTACGTATTTGTTGCCGATGCCTATCATCTGCCAGACGGCTTCGAGGGCGCGGGTAAACTCGAACTTGTCGCAGGACTCCTGAGCCGATATAGCGGTCTGCGAAATAACGTCCCCCAGACCTCCGCCGAAATCTTTAGGATCCGGCAGCAGCCCGTCGAAATATTTGCCGAGCATGCTCAGTGTGCGATTGAGCAAGTTGCCGAGATCGTTGGCCAGATCAGAATTGAACCGGTTTCTGAATGACTTAATAGAGAAGTCCCCGTCCTGACCCAACGGCACTTCGCGCGCCAGAAAATATCTTACCGCATCCAGACATACGCCGCGCGTCGCGCCCGATTCATTTGACAACTCTTCGGCTAGAGCGGCAGGGGATATGGCGTTGCCCTTTGACTTGGATATTTTTTCGCCGTCGATTGTCCAGAACCCATGCCCGAAAAGCGCCCTGGGCAGCGGCAGATCGAGCGCCATAAGCATGGCAGGCCAGAAAGTGCAGTGGAATCGAACAAATATGTCCTTTCCCATAAGCTGCAAATCCGCAGGCCAGATGCTTTTGAATCGTTCGTCGTCGCTGAGGTATCCGGTGGCGCTGATATAGTTGATGAGCGCATCGAACCAGACATATATGACCTTGCTTTCATCTTCCGGCACGGGGATCCCCCACCCTTTATTGTCCCGGGTTATGGAGACGTCGCGCAGACCTTGCTTGATGAAGTTGACAACCTCGTTTTTTCGGAACTCCGGCTGTAAAAAATCCGGGTTGGCGTCAATATGGGCAAGCAGTCTGTCGCCATAAGCCGAAAGTTTGAAATAATAGTTGGTCTCCTCCACCCACTCTACATCACGTCCGCAGGATGGGCACTTGCGATCTACAAGCTCGGAATCTGCAAGAAAAGTCTCACAGGGCACGCAGTACCATCCTTCGTAGTTGCCCTCAAAAATATCTCCCTGTTCGAGCAGCCTTTTGAATATCTCCCTGACTACGGTCACGTGCCTCTGCTCGGTGGTCCTGATGAAATCGTCATATTCTATATCGAGGCTTGCCCACACCTTTTTGAAGTCCTCGGCAAGCTGATCGACATACTCAGCGACGGCAACGCCTTTGTCGGCGGCGGCTGCGGCGACCTTGATGGCGTTTTCATCGGTTCCGGTGAGAAAATATGTATCGTCACCTTTGAGCCTGTGGTAACGGGATACAATATCCGCCATTATCGTCGTGTAGGCGTTTCCGATGTGCGGGACATCGTTGACATAATATATCGGAGTGGTGATGTAGTATGCTTTATTGGTCATTTTATCTCTCTGTATATTGAATAGGGCATTGGATGCCCGATGAGTATCGGCGCCTGATTTGGCTATCGAAGCGGAGTTCGGCACATCGACGGCCGGTTCCTTCGTGATATCGGTGCAGCGATATTGTCGCTAACATCCGCCGCATGTGGCGCAATTGCCTGACGAGCAACCCGAGCATCGATCCGCCGAACTATCACAACATTCGCTGTCGGCTGTTCGCGAGGCGAAGGTAGATATCAACCGGTTTATCTTGCTTGAACCGCAGGTCGGGCATTTGGCTTCGTGGATGCGATTGATTCCTATCAACAATTCAAAACGCCCGCTGCACCTGCTGCATTCGAACTCGTATACAGGCATCAGTCCTGATCTCCGTTTGGCCGCAAACGTGATTCGCGTTTATCGTTTGCGCTGTTTCCATTTGTTTTTTTACGGCGAACCGATCTTCCTGCGCGCTTGCCGCCGTTTCCTGCCTGACCGTTTTGATGTTTGTTGAATCTGCCCTTATTGGCTTTGCGGCCGGAGCCTTGGTCATGAGAAGTTGTTTCTACAATGTGCACGGCGTCGTCAATATCAGCCGGGGGATCGTCGTCGACTATCACTTCTTCGGCCTCTATTTCCTCTTCTATCCGGCTGCAATCCTGCCCGTCAAGACAGATCGGATGGCAATGCGAATCAGACATATTGCATCCGATGCCATGCCTGCGGCACATCCCTCTCATATCGATGCTGGATGCAGGCAGGTGAAATTGGACGCCTTCCTCCGTTTGCACCGTGATTTCACCGCTCACATAATTTACGTCGATGACCTTGCCGCGTCCCTGTTCGAGCGGCAGAATAGCTCCGACCAGTGGCATTGACAACTGAGCTTCTTTGTAGAAATCGTGTTCGTATCTGAGGCAGCACATCAGCTTGCCGCAACATCCGGAGAACTTGGCGGGATTCAAAAACAGGCTCTGGTCCTTGGCCATCTTCATGGAAATAGGATCAAATGAGCTTAGAAACGTCGAGCAGCACAGCGGGCGGCCGCAGGTGCCGTATCCGCCGATCAGCTTTGCCTCGTCACGTACGCCTATCTGGTGCAGTTGGACTTTGATCCGCAGAGCGCCCGCGACATCTTTTACCAGCTCTCGAAAGTCAATCCTGCCATCGGCTGAAAAGGAGAACGTAACCTGAGATCCGTCGAATGCGTATTCGGCTTCCAGCAGTTTCATCGGCAGGCCGTGGTCGGCTATTTTTGTCTGGCATACCTGAAAAGCATGAATCTCGCGCTCTCTGTTTGCGGCTTCACGTTGAAGATCGTCCCCTGAAGCCAGACGAACGATTCTCTTCAGCGGCGCTACCAGATCGGTCTCGGCCACCTCCCGCGGCTCCAGCACTACCTCGCCAAACTCCATTCCTCGCGCGGTCTCGGCGATTACGAAATCACCCTCGTTAAGAGCAAACTCTACTGGATCGAAATAGTAGACCTTACCTACTTTTCTGAAGGAAACGCCAACAACAAGCGGCATATATAAAGTCCTTTGACCCGGGGTCAGTTCAGTTGGTTCGTGCGCACGACATTCGGACGCACAGCCCATCGGCTACTTCTAATTTTACCACAGCCAAAAAACACCGGCAAATTTTCTAAAAACTGGTGGAACAAATATGTTTGCTGCGTCGTATATATATTAGCAAACCTTCCCACCCTCTTTTCTCCTCCCCGGTCTTCCAAAGATCGGGGAGCTTTTTTGTAACTGCTCACGAATGATGAGTACACCTGCCGTAGTTTCCGATCTCCATTTCGGACAAGGCTTCGACAGAGGCCAGCCACAATCACTCACGAAGAGTAAGTTGTTATTTTTTCATCCCTGACAGGCACAAAAGCCGGGCAGGATGGTTGGTCGCAGGGATGCTGAAACGAGACAGGCGAGGTCGATTCGGACCCCACCTGATTCACAATGGTAACGTCACAGACAAATAATCAGCGAACCTGAGACGCATTCACGCCTACGCTTTCACCGACCAGCGCGCAGGCTTTCGCGTAACCGCCGACGTCAAATACCGTCCGATCACCGATCAGACAAGGCGCGGAGTCCATAACCAACTCCTGCCCGTTGACTCTCGCAACCCTGCTGCCTATCCGCATCTCAAACACGATATCGCCGACATAGGCCGTGACCGTGCGCGTAGCAGAGTCCCAGAACAACACTCCGCCCATATCTTCGAAGAACGACCTGGCCTTGACCTTGCCGGTTACCGGCTTGGCGGGTTTTGTTATACGAGCAGGCGCGCGTTTGGGCGCATCCGGAGGGCTTGCTATGGCCGGGCTTGCCTGCAGATTGCCCGGCATAGAGTGCAGATTCGGAGCTAATGCTACCTGAACCCTTGCCAGCATTTCCTTTGACAGCCTGGCAGGCTGATCGATTATCACAGGAGCAGCGCAAACAGGCGCGCTGAGCGATGCAGGAGAAGTGTCAGCTTGTTTTAGATCGCCGCATATTGACGACGACACCATATTCCCTGCAGAGGACGCCGAAGGGGAATCCAGCGTAATCGGAGCTGCCGCTACGGCAGGCTGCACAGCCGGATTTTGCCGGGTTTGTTGCAATAAAGCGGATGGGTTTGCAGAGATTGCCTTGCCCGCATCAGCTGTAAGTTTAGCAGGTTCGACCGCCACCTCTGTAGCCGAGGGCTTGCCGGCGACGGGCGCGGCAGCAACCATATTGACCGCATCCAACCGATAAGTCGGGGATGACGCGGTGGCAGATGCCATTTTCACCGGCTCCTGCGCCAGCACGGGAGCTGCTATTTTAGCGGTAGTTTCCCTGCCTGCGATCTGAGGAGCGGCCGCAGCCATTCTCAAATCCGGCTTGGGAGTCGGGTTTGCGGATTGCAGGTCGGGTTTAGCCGATACAGGGACGGTTTTGGGAGCCGCCAACGACGCCTTCGGCATTTCGACAGGCTTGGGAGCCGCCGTCACAGCTTTGGCTACCTGCACGGGTTTAGGTGCGGATGCCACCGCTTTAGGCTGCGGTTTGACCGATGCGGCAGGAGGGGCTGTATAGGTTTCTTCGTGATTCCTTGACACACTTCTACCGGCAGACGAAAACGATGATTCGGTTACAGGGTCGAGGCTGGGAACGTAGTCATCTTCCATGACTTCGTCCGGCAGTTCGCCATCCTGCCGCACAACAGAAAGCGTGGTCACAACCGGCCTTTGCGATCCGTTGCGGAACCTCACATTGACTACAGCCGGGTCGCTTTTGTTGCCCGCGCCATCGTAAGCGTAAGTGGTGAGGGAGTGATCTCCATCGGGATATGTCGTGGTGTCTAAATCATAGTTATATGGCGGCGTGTTTTTGATGAGCTTGAGCACGTCGTCGACAAGCAAACTGACCATCGGAGCTTCGCCGCTATCGTCTGTTGCATGGATTTTAATCGTTGCAGAGCCGGTCAAAATATCTTCGGAGCTGATATTGACGAAGGTCACCACGGGAGGTCTGGTGTCTATTACTCCCCGGCCCTGACCGTTTCGACCGACAGCGCCGGTTCCGTAGAC
>LSQX01279745.1_pt1 | contig 15244 bp, 14 predicted proteins | sample 654561 | NCBI WGS metagenome assembly LSQX01 (sample SAMN04489861, study PRJNA283612) | anaerobic digester metagenome | isolation source: 4 biogas reactors fed with cattle manure at either 37C or 55C with and... | place: Denmark: Kongens Lyngby | collected 2014 | reverse complement strand
GGTGTTCCATTTATTAATAAAATAAGATAAAATGATTTCAGCAACGGAGGTGACGGGATGAAAAAAGCCAAGCTCCTGCTGGTGGAGGATGAAGCCGACGTACTGGAAATTAACAGGGAATATTTTGAAGGCAAGGGGTATGATGCAGTCTGCGCAACCACCCTTGCAGAAGCGCGGTTTCAATTAGAGGAACACGCCCCGGACCTGATTCTGCTTGATGTGATGATGCCGGACGGCTCCGGCTTTGACTTCTGCGCCGAACTGAGGCAAAAAACAAACGCCCCCATCATATTCCTGACGTGCAGGGATGAAAATGAAAGCGTGATAAAGGGACTTTTGCAGGGCGGAGACGATTATGTCACCAAGCCCTATGATTTAAATGTACTCAGCGCCCGGGTGGCGGCGCAGCTTCGCAGAACCGGTGTTATGACCGCCGGAAAAATCGAGCTTTCCCCGCTGACCATTGATTTTTTGTCCGGAGAAGCGACGCTGAACGGGGAACGCATCCCCTTGACGCAAAAAGAACTGCAGCTTCTCGGCTGCTTTGCCCTGTTCGCGGGGAGGCGGCTAAGCTACGAGGAAATCTACCGCCGCGCTTGGGGAGAGACGTCGCCCGGTGCTTCCGGAGCAATCAGGACCCATGTGGCAAATCTTCGCAAGAAACTGAAGCTGGATGACGGAGGCTGGTTTGAGCTGGTCAACTCCGGCAAAAGCGAGTACATATTCAGCAAGGTACGATATTAACCGGGGTTTAAGGATGAAAGAAATTAATAAGCAAAGTGAGAAAAGAGCCGAGCCCATGCCTTACTTTCATTAAAATTTTGTGCATGGGCGGGGCATGGGCATATATATCACAGAAACGCACCAATAGCATTCATCAGGATACTGCCCGCTTCTGCTCGGTTTGCCAATGAGGTGGGAATAAAACATAAAAACAGCACCCAAACCGGCAATTTGCCCGTCCGGGTGCTGTTTTTATGTTATTAAATATTATTTGCCCGTCATCAGGTTATACAGCATCTTTGCCATCTGAGCACGGGTGGTGGTCGCCTCGGGAGCAAGCTTTCCGTCTATGTCGCTGACGGTTCCGGTTTCAATCATCAATTTCATGGCATCCTTTGCCCAGGAAGCAATCTGTCCGGCATCACTGAATGCCGACAGCGGTTTTCCTGCATTGCCTTCCGGCAGCTCGCCTATTGTCTTCAGCGCGTTGTACAGCAGGGTAAACATTTCCTGACGGGTGATTTCCTTGCCCGGCGCGAACAGGTTGTTGCCTACGCCGCTGGATATACTGAGGCGTTTTGCCGCCGCCAGATAGCCTGTGTAATAGGTGCTGCCCGCATCGGCGAAGTTGTCTGCCGGAGCTGTGTCGGGGGCTATACCATAAGCTTTCATCAGCATGACAATGAATTCGCCTCTTGTCAGCTTTGCGTCAGGACTGTAATTGCCGTTTCCTGTACCTGTGGTGACGCCCCTTGCCGCTATAAAGCCCACGGCCTTGCAGTACCATGCGTTTTCAGCCACATCCTTGAAGGTCACTTTATTATAGCCAACCGCATATTGGGAGAAGTGGCTGGTCTTGAAGCTTATCGTGCCGGTTGCCGGGTCATATACGCAATTGGATACGATCTCTGTTTTTCCTTCGGCATTGATGTAGTAAATAATGATGGCGTTCAAATCCTCACCGGCTGTTGGCGTATAGGGCACCGATACCGATACGCTGCCGCCGAACTGGGAGATTGCTTTCCCGCCGCTGGTGACACTGAAATTGTATACAGGCCTGTCACCTATGAGATTCTGTGTGTCCGCAGACAGAGTGGAGGCTTCTACTATGGAGGCCGATACATTCACAACTCCCGCCGCCTCTCCCGCTATGGTGGAAAGCGCCGCCGCGTCAAAGCTGAGGGACGCAATAGGGGTGGACACTGTAAGAGCTGTTATTTTACCGTCCGCAACCAGTTCCATTGATTCCCCGGGGATGATGGTTTCTACGGTTTTGGCGTCTGCCGGAGCCGTTACCTTGATTTCTACAACAGCCGAAGTACCGTCGCCTTGCTGTGCTGCAGCTTCCACTGCTTTAGTGATGGCTTCACTTACCTGTGCCTGTGTAACATCTGCCGTGGCCGTGCCGCTGTTGTTAACAGTAGCTGTAACGGTGGTTGTAGCTGTTGTTGTATTTCCCGAGGTTGTTGTTTCTGTTTTCGGTAGTGGTGTAACAACGGTTGCGCCGCCGCCAGGACCGGGGCCGGGGGTGGGTGCAAGCAGCCCGATCCTTACATATTTGCTTCCGGTAAAGGTTATAGCATCAGGGCTTGCGACTTCCACTGCGGATGCCGTGCTATTGCCCGCCCAAACCTTATATTCGTAGTCGCCAAAGGTGGGTTCATCGTTGAACGCAAAAGCACCGAATTCGGATAGGTCAAGGCCCTGCGCGGTGATTGTGCCGCCGTTAATGACGATGCTGTCACCGTACAGCGCGTTGGAGGTATAGGAAAGCAAGTCCAACGTGCCGCTTTGAATAGTAAGGATGCCGCCGTCGGCCTTCAGGGTGCACGCCGCGCTTCCGCCAGACTCCCTTACCGTAAGGGTTCCTGTTATGCCGATGGTGACATTTTCCCCCTCTATGCCCGAAAGTATGTCATAAATCGCAAGATTGCCCGCGCCGGTCAGCGTGATATTTTTTTCCGGCGCATAGATTCCGGTGCCTATATTATTAAGAGTATAATCGCTCGTAATGACGCCAAGCACATTGGCCCCCGCAAGCTCCACCGTAATATCGACATAGGATGCTATGGCATAGGGCGTAAGATCATCGGGCTCAATAACCGCATTGGTGAGCGTGAGGGTTGCGTTGTCCGGGTCATAGCTGGCAGAGCCTGATTTGATGTAACCGCCCGCAATGGTGGTATAGTTTTTGTCGGTTACCGCTACGCCGCCCACAAAAATTCCGTAATAGACGGCGCTGAAGGGAGTTCCGCCTACGGTAATGCTGACCTCACCCGCCGGGGCATACATATAAAACTCACTATCAGAATTGGTTTTTAAGCCGTCAGTTCCGTAGTAGGAGGGTGAGGTCACGGTGACCGCAGCATTTTCGGTCAGTCCGGTAAACACCGTCTCAAACACAGGGTCGCCGGCGGCGTTTTTGGGGGAGATTCCGGAAAGGTTTTCGCGGTTTCCTCTGGCGTTGATGTTTCCCCCTGTAATGGTGAACCCATCTCCGGCAAAAATGCCGACACCAATCACGCCTGTACCCGTGGCGGTCACATTGCCGCCATTGATGGTAAGCGCCTCGGCAACGATGCCTGTGCAATCAGGAAAATACCCCGCGGGGACACCCGTGGCGGTCACATCGCCGCCGTTGATGGTAAGTAGATAGGTATAGATGCCTCTGTAGCCTGTGGCGGTTACTTTTCCGCCGTTTTTGCCATTTCATCGGCATGGATTCCGTCATTTGTGTCGCTTTCGGCGGTCACATCGCCGCCATGGATGGTAAGCTCCTCGGCATAGATGCCTGTGCCCCCTTCCGATGTGGCCTTAACCACCGCGCCTTCTTCAATATCCACCCTTGCAGCATTGATACCGCTATCGCTGCCGGTGGCTGTGACTTTTGCGCCATTGACAATGGTAATCGTGCCCGCTGACACGATGCCATATGAGGGTGCTCCAGCAGCGGCAGCTGTAATGTTTCCGCTGAGTGTAATCGTTGAAGTTTCACCAAGCATCCGCAAGGCGGCGCTATACTCATTCATGCTGTTAAGCGTCAGCGTGCTGTCCGCGTTCGCGCCTTCGATTTCCAGCTTGCCGGTGACCTGCAGCGCGGCGCCAAAGTCTACGTTGCTCTCCACTGTGACCGCGCCGTCGTACACCAGCGTTACGGCTTCGTCCCCGGGATTCACAATTACGATTGAACTGCCTTCGTAGGTGTCGTCCAGCGTCAGGGTTTTTCCGGTGGCATCCCAAGCCCAGCCGGTGCCGGAATCGACGTAGATTTCCGCTCCTCCCATCTTGATGGTTACATCACCGGCCGCCAGCGCCGTCACCGGCAGCATTGTCATTACCATGCACAGCACCAGAAGCGCTGCTCCAAGTCTTTTGAGTGTCCGTTTCACAGATCATACCTCCTGATTTTATTTAAAAGATATCGCACCGAATCTCGCCATATGGTCATTATCCTGATAAAAAAACCCAGGGTCTTCAAGCAGCGTTTGTCCGTTTTGAAGATGCGTTATTTCAAACCAAAAGCTTGTATTTCCGAACTGGGAAATTTGTGCGTCAGTCCATGCTATTGAATCGTCATGCTGCCCGTTTCATTCATCTGTCTTTTGAACAGTCAGCCAGCGCAGGATATCCTCCAGCGCAAGCCGGGGGCCTTCCTGCCAAAAAATGCTCCGCCCGTCGGTTTTCGGTCGGGGCAGAACCTCCATATCCCGCAGGCTGTCATAGGAATGGTCCTTTTCCGGCAACCGCCGGGTATCAAACAGAATCAGATGACCATTATTAAGTTCTATGTCCAAGGTTTGGCCGTCAACAATGTCCACCCGGATAATTTGCAGCATAGATTATCCTCTCCTTTCCGCCGGTTCCTTTTTACCGTTCTGTGATAATGGCTTTATCCCGGGGATTATTCGTTATCTTGAAATAAATATTTGTTTTTGAAAAGTTCATCAAGAATATCGGTTATGTATTTTATTTCAGACTTCATCCGGGCACGGAGAGCCGGGATATTCCGCGTTTCCGATCTTTTCGGCATGATATCAAATAACCTGCGGTTATTATGGATTGCAACATGCACCCTGTCCCCTGAAAAGCAGAGATATGTCCGCCCCTTTGCCCTCCGGTCAGCAGACAGAATATACTCCATAAAATGGGGTGTCAGCACATATAAGGCGGTGTGGGGGTCATCGGTGAGAATCCGGAATTTTTCGTTAAAGACGGGGTTTTCTGTTTCCACATCGCTTTTATCGCGATGAGAATCACCCTGCAATTTGGAATTGGACCGCTCACACACACGCACCATAGCCGGCATTTGCCTTCCCAGCTTGCAGGTCAACCATTGCCCTTCGAAAAGCGTTGTAGATCCGGAGTCATTGTTCGAGCCACTGTCTGAGAGGCGAATTTCCGAGAAAGAAATTACATGCCCCCTGTATCCTCCTGTGAAAAATTCGTAGCCCTTGAATTGGTCCCAGCCCTGGATAAGATTAGTGCTCCTTATGAATTCCGGCGCAATACTCATGCCGGGCTTATATATGCAATCGGTAAAAGCCTCCGTAATGGTATCCTGAACAATGTTAAAGCAAAGAATAAGGGATAATTTTCTACTCACATTCATAGATACGAATATTAATACAACCAGAAGGAAAAGCAGCGGAAAGGCATACTGAGGCAACTCAGCCACAAAGAGGATAAACATCATAATAAAGCCGGGCAAAAACAATATGTTTATGAACTTGTATATTGCAGATAACCCTTTCAGTTTCACGCTTAATTCTTCATCGGTAAGGCGGGAACCGGCGGATTCGCCGTTTTTCCCGGCTGACAAATCATTGGAGCATTGCTCACAGCGTGTCAACCCGGGGTCTTTAACAGGTGAGCCGCAAAACCGGCATTTGGGATATTGCACGCCGCGAATCTCAACAAATTTCTCTTTATCGTATGACGCAGCTTCGGTTCCTTTGTTTTTTTCCGTCATTGATAGGCCTCTCTTTCTTTACGAATTTCACGGTTGCAGAATGAAGGATTCTCTGCCTTTCTTAAGCTCATTCGTGCTTTCAATTGTAAATTTGGCGAAGGGCTCTAAGTTGGGATATTCGTAAGCCAACAATTCATTTTTATCTCCATCCCACTCAAGATATCCGGAATTTACCGAGACATGGCCCATGCCTTGTGCTTGAAAAAATTTCCACTTCCCGGCTTCAAAAAGGAAGTAATCGGCATCATTGCCGCTGTTTTGATACCAGCTTCCGTCATATTGGGCAAACCCGTCAATTGAAACCCCGGCGCGATGATAACCGTATCCATAGGACAGAACGCCGTTTTTCACAGGTTCAACCATGTAAACACGGTTGCTCAGCTCATCAACAAACTCATATTTTTTATATTCCGCGTCATATTCGATTTTCCCCTTGGCAATAGGCGTCCATTGGCCTTTGTCCGGACTTTGGTGTATCCATGTGCCGTCAACCCGTATTTCCAGCTTTTCATCCTGCAGATTGCCATACCGATGCCATGTACCCGCGGTATTCGATACAAACCGCTCCACCTTTGCGGTATCTCCCGATGAACAACCAGCCAGTGTCAAGCTGATGAAAGCCAAGGCTAGCAAAAAGCTTAAAATCATTCGCGCTAATCTATTCATTTTCGCACCATGCCTCTCAAAATATCAATACGTGAAAATGTTTCCGTCCCCGTCCTTCAAAATACTGCCACCATCATAGATTTCTAATATTATATCCGTATCACCGACAGTAATCGTTAGAATATCGCCGCTGATAGAATAGGTACCTTCAATGGTAATATTCTGTTCGGGCTCGTAGATTTCAACGGTATAGTCAGAGAAGAAATGTAAAATTGTCAAGTTATCGTCGCCATCCAGATAGTATAATGCGTCCGCAATTTCTTCCATATAAGGAGATACGCTTTCGGAATCATTTGATTTGCCGCCGTCCTGGCCATCCGGTATTCTTTCGATTTGGACTGAGAGCAGATTGATAAAAAGGTTGGTATCTTCATACGCGTTATAATCAGGGGCCATGCTTAACCTTAACTCACCTTCAGGTAAACCCCAAAACTCCCTGTCGGCTGTTTCGAATTCAAGCCAGCCACCGGTAGGCTCGAAGGTCATTGCTGTTGTGTTATGGTTTATCCACTCACCTTCCGCTTCGTCCCATTCTGTAAATGAGACGGCTCCCCGGACGGAATTATTTGCAGCTCTCGAATAGGTAACAATCACGTTATAATTTCCGGCTTCGGGTATTACCACACCCCAATACGCGGCGGGAGTATTTTCACATACCCAGTTTTTGAATTGCCAGATAGTCCCTTCGAAATTAACCTTTTCAATCGGTTTATCATACCGGTACGCATCTTCGGCGGTAAGAAACACACTGCCCTCGCTAAAATTAATGCTCTTGAAGTCTGAATCCATAGTATCCGAAGAAGAAGCAACCTCGGGGTTTACACTATCCGGATTTGTTTCCGGACTACCACAAGCGGACAGCACCGTCAGTAAAAGACAAGAGCAAATAATAACGGAGAGTCTGCGTATAAAAGTTTTGTTTTTCATTTTTATTCTCCTTTTCTATAAAACTGTGTAATCATATTCCATATCACTTCTCGGCCTTAAGATGTTTTTTAGCAATAACAACAGCTGCGATTCCGGCGATTAATCCTGCCGATAGAAGGATGATAACCGGAATATTCAACGAAACTTTTTGATATTCGCCGCGGTCAGGCTGGAACAGTATGCCTGCGAGGATGAGGACTGAACACAGAAGAGCGGCAATCCTTCCGACGACGGAGAGTAAAAGTGCATTTTTCCTTTTCATTGTCCACAACTCCTTAATTTATTTTTACGTAACCCTTGTTTATGAATCACCACATTGCCCGCCATGAAATAACGGGCTGTTGCCACGTTGTAGTCTGTTCTGAGATCATCGCATCCGGATAAAACTTCATCAAACACGATATGAGACAATATTTGTGTGTCAGGGTCAAATTGGTAAGAGTGATCTTTTAAGTTCCCTCCTTAATCGACAATAAGGTGATCAACAGTGATTTCATCCTCTGTGAGCATAAAGCAGCTGAGCCATTCTGCCGAATCGGGCATTCCACGCCCGTCGGACCAGGTGACATCCACATGGTAATTCCCCGTGTCCAGCTTTACCATATTCCACATATGTCCCTCGTTTTCACCCGCCACACCGCCCACAGTCACACACCATAGGCCTGCTTTTTGGCATAGGGTCATAAAGCCTCGGGAATAACCCTGACAGATTGAGTAACCTCCCACTATGGAGCCGTAAGCCGTTTTATCCTGCCAGCCGCCTTCAAAAAAATTGTCGTAGTCGGTGACTAGGGAAATGACAGTAGCAAGGTAGCGGTATTGATCATAGGCTGAAAGCCCTTCCGGCATCCGCTCCACAATCCGTTGGCAAACGGCGTCGAATAACTCTGTTTCTTTACGCAACGCGTCAATATTTGCGGGCTCCATATTTACGCCCCCGGGCATGAAATAGCGGGACTCCAATGCGACGGTCATATTGCCTTCTAGCACTTCATGGATAATGAAGTAGTTTTCCAACTCCGGCCAGTCCATCATGATTGCATCGGAAACCAAAAAAACCCTATCCAACACATCATAGCCGTATTTATCAGCAGTATAGATAAACGATTCGAACCCCCGGACTTTTAAAATTAATTCATCATATAAGGCCTTTTCCTCTGCGTTCAGAGTGTCATATACAAGCCGCTTTTCATTTTTTAAAGCGACCGGCGTAAAACCGTCTTGTCTTACCGTGTCCATGATTAAGATAGCCTCATCAATAATTGGGTCAATAATTGCAAGGCTTCCTTTTTCTGTAGGAGCCGGGGAATTATTACCGCTGCCGGAAGAAACGGAAGGTATAGCCGTTGAGCTCTCGGGTTCCTGTGCGGAAACGGTTGATGCGTCCATGCCTTTATCGCCCTTACAGGAGGACAGGCAAAATACAAGAGTAAGTACTGTAATTAAAATAACGATTCTTTTTATTTTTCTCACACCTTTTTTCTTTGATTTTTTCTGTTTTCGGTTATTTACTTTATCGCGTCAACAAAAAGTAACGTGAATACGGCATACACCCCAGGTACAAGCGAGAGAATGCCCAACAGGACCGCCAACACCGTCAATTGTTTTCTTTTTTTCCGGCACGCGGCAAACGCACAGATTATGCAGCCTGTCAACGCCGCGATAAACAATACAACCGCAATCCATAACTCCATTGTGATTCACTCCTTATATGACATTACATTTATTGATCATAACAATTCCATAATTCGAAAATCAGGGCATGCGCAACAGCATAATATAAGGGTAGCAAAAAAAATCCTTCCAATGTGAACTGTTAAGAAATCTTGACAGTTTAGCGAAAAAACTTAATGGCGTTCCGCTATATATAAAATATGGAAAAATGATGCCGGAGGGCTTCGGTAAAATCGGGTACATTTTCAGAAAGGTGCGGTATCAGCCTTTACAGTACGGGCAGAGTGAAAAACGCGGAGGTTCCGTGTCCTTCTTCACTTTCAATCCAGATTGCTCCGCCGTGCTGCTCCACGATATGCTTGCAGATATACAGTCCAAGTCCGGTGCCGGTATCCTGACCGCCGCCGGATTTTTGTTTTTGGCTGTACCGCTCAAAAATCCGAGGAAGCTGTTCAGGATTGATACCTGTACCGGTGTCCTCCACACAGACTGTAATATTGGAACCCTCCCGCCTTGCAGATACGGTAATCAGACCATTTACCGTAAAACGTACCGCATTGGAAATCAGATTGACGATGACCTGTGATATCCGCGCGGGATCGGCGCTGATCGCCGGGAGTCCGCTTTCGATACGGATTTCCAGTCGGTTATGATTCTTATTCAGTATAGGATAATGGGTTTCAATGGCGGTATGGATAATTTCATCCGCATAGCAGCGCACCGGTTCCATGGCCATGCGGCCTTCCTCCATACGGGTCACGTCCAGAACCTGCTTCACCATGAGGGAAAGCCGCTCCGCCTCGGAGGAAATGAGGGTCATCCGGCGGGATACCTCCGCGCCGTCCAGCGTGTCCGGTTGCTGTGCAAGCTGTTTTGTAGTTTGTGCATAGCCGGACATGACTGTCAGCGGTGTTTTCAGCTCATGGGAAACATTCCCCAGAAACTCGGTTTTCATCCGGTTGAGTATTTCCAGCGCGTTCTTTTCCGTTTCCAGCTTCTGTTCCGCTTCTTTAGCCTCCGCCAGCACCCGGTTGTTTATCAGAAACAACGAAACCGTCTGTGCCAGCACAAACACCAGCATGGCGATTTCTGATATGGGCGCGTTGGGACCGTCGCCGAAAATATCGCTGTACATTAAAATGTCTGAAACAGCGGCAATAAAAAAGACCGCGATGCCGTATGTAGCAGCGCTCTGTTCTTTTGTCGGGCCGCGCATATTCCAAAACAGCCCGGCAATACCGGGAACAATACACAAAACAAGCAGCATCTGATAATATTTCAAAACTGAGGTATAGAAAATGGAATCCCCAAGCAGAACACATAGTCCATAAACACAGGAGCAAAAAATCGCCGTATATTGAACGCCCCGCAGAAACCGGCTTGTGGGGTATTGCCCGAGATAAAGCGAAAGAAATATTGTCAGCAACACTACGCTTAAATATTCCAGCATAAATGACAGATTCCCGTTTATGGTAAAGTATGTCCATGCCTGACTTTGCAAGCATTCCCGCAATGCCATGACAACGCAGGACAGTGCGAAATACAGGGTTGCTTTAGTGTGTGAGAGCAGCAGATAAACACCCATAAGCAATACCGCCGCACACATAAACGTGCCTGCGACGGCCATACCCTTTATCCGGTCAGAAGAAAACGGATCAGGGACGGTTCCTGATTTACTCAGGCTCAGTGACCCAAGGGATGCGCCCCTTTTGGCGTGATAGAACTGCGCGATGTGGAGTATGATTTCCATTTTGCCGTTTTGAGCCGCAGCATCAAAAGTGATGTTGTTTTCCCATACCTCGGTATCTTGCTTTGTTTTTCCCGGCCGACCGGTCTGGGCAGTCATGCTGCCGTTTACAAAAACACGCATAGCATGGCGGCCGGAAAGTGAAAAGGTCAGGCGGTATACCGTACTGTTGTCCGGGAACCTCAGAACGAACCTCTGGGAGAGGTAGTTGGCGCGGATTTCTCCGTGGCGGAGGGTGCTTTCGGGAATCGCTTCCCCGGCAGCTTCCGGTGACAGATATGTATTGGGGTAATAGGTTTCTGTCGGAGCAAGACGGATGAGCGTTTCATCCAAGTCCTCAATACCGGTCAGATCATACACGCCGTTTTGCGACCGGACAGTGACACTTTCAGGACTTTTCGGCGGCCTGACCAGCAGCATCAAAGCAAGAACCGTGAAAAGCGCCGCCGTCAGAATCAATGTCAGCCGGTACTTATGTGCGAAAGGTTTGATAGTCGCCACCCCCTTTACCGATCTCTGAAATAATACTCGGAATATTAAAACCCTCTTAAGATTTTGTTTCCTTAAGAGGATTTCAAGATGGAGTAATAGTGAAAAAAGCTTCTTACATCCGCCCAATTATAACAGCATAGGAGAGTCAAATTGGACTTTCTCAGCTTCGCATTATGTTCATTGTACAAATCCATTTATTATCCGCGAGATATTTTCTTCCGTCAAGTCCATATACTGGATTTGAATTTCTGAAGCATTTCCAATGTAAGCGTTGACCCACTCATTATATTCGGATGCATCTATCGGGTGGGTATCGTCATATTGTCCATCTTCCATAATGTAGTAAACAATCCCCGTCCCGCTTTTATCTATATCACCCGGAAACGGATTGTTTTGATCATCTGTTCCCGCGTAATTTTTGTCCCATGCGTCCACCATGCCAACCAATATATAGCTGTCCGAATCCGGCACATACTTATACAAATTGTAGGGCCAAAAGTGGTCGCCCGCGCGTCCCTGATTGTGCGACCATAGCGCTTTGACTATGCCGTTATTATAAAAAGTCAGCGCTGGGTACTCATACAGTTGGGTTTGCAATGCTCCGGCTTCAATGTCATAATCAAATACGTATCCTGCCATCCCTGCGGTAATTGTGGTGGAATACAAAAGTATAAGCTCTTCTTTCCCATCGTTATCAACGTCATGAACGGCAAACTTGTTTTCAGACATATCGCCCAATTGTTCCTCGCCGCCGTCGGTGCCGTCGGGAAGTATATGGTTCTTTATCAGGTTTTCAAGTGAAGTAAAATATGCATGATACATGTCATCAAGGTTATCAATGGATTTATCAGGTTCTGCCGGTATGTCTGTCACCGTTGGCGAGGTAGAAATAGTCAAATCTTCACTATTATCACCTTTATTTACTGTCAGATTGTTGCTGCAAGCGGCAAGTGTCACACATAAAGCCATAGAAAAAATAAGCCTCAATATTTTTTTCATTTTGCAAATTCTCCGTTTCATGTTATGGAATTATTCAAAGTAATGCGCTAATGATTGGCATGTTGAAAGCGGGTATCTGCTTTTTAGCGCATTACTTCGTATAATTCTCTATTCATAATATGCACTACAAATTCCTACTTATTTGTATAATAATACACGCGCTCATAATACCATACTTTTCTACATTAAAAAAGACATAATTTCCCTTTGGCAGAAATCCATGTCTTTCAGGTAGGAGTGGTATTATAGGACTTTTTACAAAGTCCTGATAAAATCAATGGTTTGGGTGGTAGTCAAAAATCAGATTGAGCCGACAAACTCCCTGCTGTGACCTCCGAGGAACAGTACAATATTATCGGCAGGCATCCTACTAAAAATTATACCCATCCGGCGCACGGGAAATTCACGGTCAGGCCTCCCCCTCCGGTCAATGCCGAATGGCTACTTAACAGGCTGCGCTTTCCCGATTATATGCTCGACATGCGCACCGTGGGCAAGCCGGCACGGGCATGGCTCAACGAGGAACATCCAGTCCGGTATATCTTTGCCGCGGAGACGGAGGCCACGGCGGGGAAGGAAATCGTCCAAACACCGCTGCGCCGCGCCTACGATATCCTCATTCACATGCGTTACATCACCGTGCCCTATCCGATCCCGGGGGTAAGGTAGCGCCGAAGTGGAAAGAGTAGTCTTTTATGGGCTTTACGGCATCCTGTACGGTAAGCTGCACCTTATCAATTGAAGCAGCTTTTTCCTTGGCAGAGCTTCCCGGAATAAGCGCTATCGTGTTCATGTCAAGAAAGTCATAGGGAAGATACCGGCATGTCGTATCAAAGATCATGCTGTAGACGGTACATGCAGATAAATAACCATACAGCTTATTGGGATGATAGTGTAAACGGCTGCGCAAAGTGCAGAGATTTCGGCTGTCAATAGTAAGGGTTTCGGCTGCGTAAAGTAAGGAATTTCGGCTGTCAAAGTCAGAACTTTCGGCCGCGTAAAGTAAGGAATTTCGGCTGTCAAAGTCAGAACTTCGGCTGCGCAAAGTAAGGGTTTCCGGCAATATAAAGTAAGGGTTTAGGGTTAATTTACCATAATCAATAAAATAATTCAATTATAATTTGGGAAGGGGGCTTGTGAACCCCACACCCCAAAATAGAAGTTTTTAGATTCAGGCAATCCTAGACAATCCAGTCGCGTATCTTGTCGATGATGCCGCAACAATGCTCTTCTTCAGGAATATTTATGCCATGTTTTTTACAAATATCCAGAAGCAGTTTTATCTCATCCAGATATATTTCGTATAGCTCAGTGGCATCCAAATAAGATTGCACGGCATCCTCAAAGTAATGATTGAGATCTTTGTTTTCCATTTGTAACTCGGCGACATATGATTCCAATTCATCGATTTTGTCCATAAATTCATTGGCTTTATCAAAGCCGGGTGCCAGTGTTGTGCGCATTGCATCATTCATTATGCTCGCCTTCTTTCATAAGATTGTTCAGGATACTCTGTCTCTCTGTAGACCGCCAACTATCACCATCCAGATTGAAAATTTCACAGTGATGAAGCAGTCGGTCAAGGACAGCGGTTGTCACAACAGCATCACCCATAGTCGTTGACCAGGCATCAAAGCCCTTGTTGGAGGTCAGTATGATAGATGTTTGTTGATAAAAATCACATATGAGTTGAAATACCTTGTTTGCTTCCTGACGATCCAGAACAGCATTTCCAATTTCGTCTAGCAGAAGAAGGTCACATGAACGAATTCGCTTCATTTTTGACTTGCTGCGTGCTAAAATATTCTCAGTTCTAAGAAGATGAGCCAGGTTGTTCATGGAAATGAACATGACATTGTAGCCGGCCTCCATGGCTTTATATCCTAAGAAGCAGGCCAAAAATGTTTTACCGAGCCCAGACCCGCCGAGGAACAAGATGTTATACGCTTTATCAATCCAGACAAAACTGCTGCTCAATTCAAGAATCTGGCGCTTTGAAACGCCCTGCCTTCTTCCAAAATCGTATAGATTCAAATCCAATTCTTTATCAAAGGATGGAAGATTGGCAATGCGAAGACGTTTATCCAGACCTGCTTTACGACGGTATTTTAACTCAATGTCTAATATTTCCTCAAGAAATTGGGAATTCGGTTTTTGGGTTAAGCAGTTGTCGAGCATACAATCTTCCAGACAAGCCGCAAGATGCTTCAGATTCAATTCCTGCAATTGAGCCTTAAGAATATCAATCTGCTTATTCATGATGCTTACCTCCACTTGAAACATGTTTCATGTAAGCCTCAGGCAGGGGTTGTACGACAGCCTGTCCGGTTAGCTTGTCGGAAGCAGGCGGTGCTGCGGAGGTTGGGATAGATGCAGATTGAACCGCCATTACTTGCTCCAGAGTTATTTGATGAAACAGGTAATCAGAAAAATCACGAAAGTCATTGGCTGAATATACTTTGCTTTCAAGGCATGCAAGGATGGCTAAACGAACCGTTTCAGGCTCATATATTTGCACTGTTTTCAGCACATGATTCAACTGATCCCGGATATATCGGGGCTTTTTCTTTCGTAGAATCTGAAGAAATTCTGCTGCTTGGGGTGTATTGCCCAAGGCCAGCAATGTTTCTTTCATGAGTTGGTTAATGCTTTCGGAAGTATCCCGGTCATGATTATTATTTTTCACTAAGCTACCTGGTGCCGTTGCAAGCGGATGTATATGCAATAGTTGGTCAGGTGTTATGTAGATTTCTAATTGCCCATCCTTTTCTTGTACCAATACATGGCTATATTTTGTATAGGTGCCTACGGGAACCGAATAACGGCTGCCTTTGTAGCGAATAGTATTGTTTTTTCTGACCGGAGTTGATACCATGGTCTCAGTAGTTTTTAACAGGCCTTGTGCCATGTACGGCTTGAGGTATTGCTTTTCGACAGCAAACACCTCAGCCGGTATCTTTTTCGTCTCAGAGTGTTCTCTCCCGTTACCGGTACGTTCCAGCCAATCGAAGCAGTCTTGGTTCCATCGGTGTATATCGACGAAGTAT
>LSQX01158534.1_pt2 | contig 15245 bp, 17 predicted proteins | sample 654561 | NCBI WGS metagenome assembly LSQX01 (sample SAMN04489861, study PRJNA283612) | anaerobic digester metagenome | isolation source: 4 biogas reactors fed with cattle manure at either 37C or 55C with and... | place: Denmark: Kongens Lyngby | collected 2014 | reverse complement strand
TGTCATCACTTAAAAGCAACGACAATAGATTTTTATCCATTAACATTACATCTGTATAGACTTTTGCTTTCAATATTTGTTTGTCTTCTGACAAATATTTTTCACTTTTAGATAAAACTTCTAAAACTATATCGTATATATTTTTCATTTCTTTCTCCTTTATTTTTTAATATTTTTTTTAATTAATAAGTTCCATGATATCTTCGAGCTTACAATCCAAGGCTTCACATATTTTTATTAATACATCCGTAGTAACATTTCCACCTTTACCAAGTTTTGCTATCGTAGCAGAACTTAATTTTGTTGCTTTCTTTAAATCCTGTTTATTCATTTTTTTATCGATTAGTAGTTTCCAAAGCCTATCATAGCTAATATACATGGCTCTCCCCCTAATCCTTGATATTCCATGAACGGCCAAACAACTCATTGCCACCTTCGTCTAATTGAATCACTTTAGAATCATTTAGAATTTTACTAGTTTCATCTGAATAAGCTGTATCTTTATCAAAAGCTATAAAAATTTGCTTTTCAAATGTTGTATATAACTTAATAATTTCTTCCACAGGTTCATCTCCTACATTTTTAAATAAGAGTGAATCATGGGCTATTGCTGGTAACTTAGAATGCATTAAAACACTTAGATCAAATAAAATTAAACTCTTAAAAGAAGTTCCTGTTCCTGTATCGTCTGGGGTATAAAATTCATATTTTGTACCCCCGTCTAAATCCAGTACGGGTGCTTTTCTTTTTGTTTCATATATCAAATCGTTAAATCTTACCATTTGTTCATTAATGGTACTCTCCACAGTTCTAAGTTGTTTGGACTCGATTTGCTTAAGTTTTTCTGCTGCTAATTTTTTAGAAGCCCTAAGTTCATTTAATAAAGTATAATTTTTATTTTGAGATTTATATTTGTCTATATTATTTTGTATCTCAATATATTTTTGTAAATACCCCCTAGGGATACCTGCTGGGATACCTTGCTTATTCAGCTCCACTTTTAAATATTCTATTTTCTTATTTAAAGAATCGATTATCATTTGAAGTCTTTCAGCTTCTTCTTCATACTCTTCTTTCAAAATTTCCCTAATTTTTATATGAAAAGACTCTATTTCACTGAGTTTTTTCAAGTTTGTGTCTGGGAAGAAGTTACTAAGTTCAGCAAACCTATCTAGATTTACTGTATAATTTCCTTCCTTATTTGCTTTTACTACGTTTAATTGGGAAACCAATCTACTTCTTTTCCTGGTAAGAGCACTAATCTCACCATCAATTAATCCGCCTTTTTCTGCTTTTTCTCGATCCAATTCAAAATATTTATCTGTTTGGTCTTTGCTTAGCTTTTCTAAATCTTCTTGTAGCTGAGCAATATTCTTTTCATTCTGTTTATATTGTGTTTTTGTAGTTATATTTCCATAGGGGAGTAGGTCAAATTTTCTGGTACTATTTAAAGCTTTTAACTTATCAGATACTTCATCAAAATTTTTCTTATATTCTTCGATAATCTGATACACTTCAAATAATTTCTCTATAGAAAGAATTGCAGATTTATAATTTTCTTTCTTATGCCCATGTAATGGATTAGTTTCATCATAATTGTCTTTCCCATAGATTCTAAAGTACCTTCCTATTAGATCTCTGAAAGTAGATTTATATAAGTTCAAGTTATATAGTTCCTGCAAAGTTTCATTAAACTTTTCCAAAGGGATGGTTTCCAAAATATTATAGTTTTCATCACAAATATTTACTACATCAGATTTTGTAGTATTTCTACTAAAATACTTATATTCAGCATCAAACTCAAACATAAAGTTAATAGTATGAGACCCTACTTTTGTTATAGCATCACTTTTTAAATAACTATTGCCACCAAAAACAAAGTCTACTATTAATAAAAAAGTTGTTTTACCAATAGAGTTATTAGCATTTGTACCACCTAACACTGTATTAAGTCCTGGATGGAACTTAATAGCAGGTCTTATTTCTCCATAAGATTTAAACTCATCACATTGAATTTCTCGTAACACTTACTAACACCTCTTCTTCATCGTCATAATCAATTTTCCCCAGCCCATAAAGACAGTCTAAGGCTAGTAAGAAATCGTCTATACTATCAAATTGTCTTTTTATTTCAGAATATAAATCCAAAACTGAGTGGTTTTGTTTTTCTAGAGCCCCCAATATCGGAGCAAATTTCGACAAAGTACTCTCTTCATATGAAAATAATTTATTTGGTAATTGCATCGAATACCTCACATTTCTGAACAAAGTAGGAGATCATTATTTCACATGATTCCTTTCTTTGTTTCGTTTTTTTATATAACCAATCTACTAAACTTTCGTAAATTTCAGCTTGTCCTACCAATGTCTTACTGGCTTCTAAGTAGGCCATTCTTACTTGTATTGATAGCTGCTCATAGTGAATTCTATTCTCTTTTGCCAATCCTTTTAGCTTTTCATCAATAAACAAAAAATAACTAGTTACATTTTCTATGTTCTTCCTAATTAATAAAAAATCATTTTTATATATTTTATCCTCTACTTTTACAGCATCATAATTGAGTCTAGGTAAAGATCTGTAATCTACACCACCTAGGTTTTCCAGTATATTTTCTATACCTTTTTCTATGCTTAGGACAGATAAGCTTTTTTCACCTAGTTCTCTGTCCATAAGCATATTTTTTATGTCTAATAAATCATCTACATCATCTTCGCTCGGTGATAACGTGTGCATACTAAAACACTCAGGACATAAAGCTATCAGATTTTCATAATCATCCATGGAATTTTTAGCATCAATTACTGACACTTCATAACTTGGTGTAGTCTTTCCATTGTTACTTATGTATAAAGGCTTCCCACACTTATTGGGACAAGCCCCTCTCGCCTCAATCAAAAGCCGCTCACCATAATGATATTTTAATTTATGTTTCTTTATATTCCTCACACTAAAACCTTGACTTGAATTGTCTCCTGCACGTTCATAAAGGATTTTAAGAAAGGCATCTGCCGCTTTTTCTCCAACATTGTCTTCCGTTACAGCAGAATCAATCTTAGCAAAGCTTTCTGCAAATTTACCTATTAATGCATCATCTCTACTATTAATGGATTCAATAAAATTTCTGTAATCTAAGCAATCCAAAATAGAGCGTGCATATTCATCTGAAAGCTCTCTGTTGCCATTAGCATAAGCTTTCAATGTATTATCCGACTGCGATCTACTAGGGTCTATATTTGAATCTAAGCTTGTAATCATTGATACAAGCTCCCTTACCAAGGTGGCGTTCGCCCTGCCTTTTAACATTGGCTTCATTAGATTAAAGAAATCTTTGAATTCCACAATTTTCATTTCCTTTCTATTTAATTTTTTATGTATCGATTTGTATCCACTTTTGTATCTCTTTGTATGCAGTAGCAAGTTAGCCATTTGCTATCATTTTATTAAGCTAAGAAACACTCAAAAAGATAAGAGAGACTACTTTTTAATTATAACATATCCATTTGCGATATTCTACATCTTCTTTACTAAAGTGAAGTTTGCATTTAATTAAAAGAACTAAGTAGTTATCTTTTTAAAAATGAAGGGAGGGCAAATATGAATCAAGTCTTAGATTTAAATAATAAGCGTGTTTTTGATATCAGTGATGATAAAAAAACTATTGAACTTAGACTTAAAAATTGTATTACAACTGTATCCGCCAATCCCGACGGGACATTTAATATTTCTCATAAAAAAGTAAACCAATAAACTCAACTAACAATTAAATAGGAAATCCGCCAGAACGCTAAGACGGCCGTGCGGGACACATGATTATAAGTGTTCCCATGCCGTCTTTTTGTTTTGAGGATTTCTTTCCTCCTGGTGGATTTCAATTTTGAAAACCTAAGGAGGAAATCTAATGAAAAATTATCAAAGAGTTAATTACAAAAAGTATTATGCACAAGATGAAAATGGAAACTATGTGGAAGTGGATAGAAAGACTTGTTTTGCTTCTGGCCAACCACCTACTGAAGACAACCCCTATAAACAGAGATGGTTTTATGATGAAGAGGCTGGCTATGTAGTCAGGCTTAGCAGGACCAAAGAAAGTGAAGATATCCATAGATTAAGTAGCACTTCATTAAAGAGAGAAGAAAGATATCGTAATAGAAAGTTTGCCTGCATATATAAGAACACAAAAAAGTGTGACCAGAATTGCAATTCTTGTACCCATGAAAATACCAGTCGCACAGTTGAACTAGATAAAAATTGGTCTAATGGAAATAGTGAAATGGCTACCTTCTTCACTCCTGCTGATGACAGTCAGGATATTTTCAGCATCTTAGAAGATAGAGAATTAAAGAAGTTAATTAAAGCTGCCTTTGAAAGTCTATCCCCTGAAGACCAATTACTATTTAATTGCCTCATCGAAAAGAAGGCAAAAAAAGCTGTGGCAGAACTCTTAAACATTACCGTTGACGGTGTTAGATACAGGGAGCTACAACTTCGCAAAAAGCTCCTTGCTAATAAAGAATTAGAGAATTTTCTAGAAAAATAAAAAAACTACTACGGATTTTGACCTTTAGTGTCCTTTAGATATTGAAGGGCAAATATTTATGAAAGGAGTAAATCAAAATGAGTAAAATGAATGAACTATCTCAAACCATTGATGAATTGAAAACTGCTGCCAATCTTCTTCTATCAGTAGCTGATTCACTTTTAGACTTATTTTCTGGAACTGGTGAAATATCAAGTGAAGTCAAAGAAACAAAAAAACAAGCACCAGTAAAAGAAGAAAGACTGACCTTAGAATCAGTTAGGGCTGTACTAGCAGAAAAATCTCGTAGTGGATATACAAATGAGATCAGAGCCTTATTAGAAAAACATGGTGCTAATAAATTAAGCGAGATTGATCCTAACAAGTATAAAGCATTACTTGAAGAAGTGGAGGTACTAGGAAATGGGTAAGCATGCTCTCCTCTCTCCCTCTTCAAGTCACCGTTGGCTAAACTGCCCTCCGTCATTAAGACTTAGCCAGAACTATGATGACACAACCAGCTCTTATGCTGAAGAAGGAACAGAGGCCCATCTTTTAGGTGAGTACAAGTTAAAAACTTTACTTGGTAAGAAGGAAGTGGATCCTACTTCCAACCTTAAATACTACAACCAAGAGATGGAAGAATGTGCAGAAAACTATGCTAGCTATATTCTAGAACTTTACGAAGCTACTAAGGACAAACACTCTGACCCACTTATATTAATAGAACAAACGCTGGACTATTCAAAATATGCTGAGGGCGGATTTGGTACGGGCGACTGCATAATCGTTTCAGATGACACCCTACACGTAATAGATTACAAGCATGGGGTCGGCGTCTTAGTTGATGCCGATGATAACTCACAAATGAAATTATATGGATTAGGTGCTTTAGAACTCTTTGATGGCATCTATGACATTAAAACTATATCTATGACCATCTACCAGCCTAGGCGGAACAATATCAGTACCTTCACTCTCTCTACAGATGAGCTTTACAAGTGGGCCAATGAAGTTTTAAAGCCTGTTGCCAAAACAGCTCTTGAGGGTGGGGGCGAGTTTAAGTGTGGCGACTGGTGTACCTTCTGCAAGGTAAAACATGAATGCCGAGCTAGAGCTGAGTGTAATCTTGAACTAGCTAAGTATGAGTTTAAACTGCCACCCCTACTGGAAGATGAGGATATTGAAGACATTCTCTCCAAAGTTGATGAACTTGTAGCTTGGGCATCAAACATTAAAGACTATGCACTAACTGCTGCCCTACAAGGAAAAGAATGGCGAGGTTTTAAGCTAGTCGAGGGAAGAAGTAACAGAAGGTATATAAGCGAAGAACAAGTTATTGATGTAGTTAAATCAAATGGCTATGACCCCTATATTCAAAAGATAAAAGGAATAACGGCCATGGAAAAGACACTAGGCAAAGCTAGGTTCTCTGAACTTCTAGCAGATCTAGTTGAAAAGCCAAAAGGTAAACCTACTCTAGTTCCTGAGAGTGATAAACGACCAGCTATTAATACAGCTATAGAAGATTTTAAATAAAAATATTTAGGAGGAAAATTTTATGAGTAAAAATACTAATCCAATGAAAGTTATAACGGGTCCAGAAACAAGATGGTCTTATGCAAATGTGTGGGAAGCTAGATCTATAAATGATGGTACACCTAAGTTTTCAGTATCACTAATTATCCCAAAGTCAGATACTAGAACCCTAAACAAAATTAAAGCCGCTATTGAAGCAGCTTATAAAGAAGGTGAAGCCAAGCTAAAAGGTAATGGTAGAAGTGTTCCAGCTCTTTCTGCAATTAAAACTCCTCTTAGGGATGGAGATTTAGAAAGACCAGATGATGAGGCTTATGCAGACTCTTATTTTGTTAATGCTAATTCAGCAACTGCTCCAGGTATTGTAGATGCAAATCTAGACCCTATCCTTGAACGTTCAGAAGTCTATAGTGGTGTCTATGGCAGAGCCAGCATCAACTTCTATGCCTTCAATAGCAATGGAAATAAGGGAATTGCTTGTGGCCTGAATAACCTACAGAAAATAAAAGACGGGGAATCTCTAGGAGGTAAATCTAGAGCTGAGGATGATTTTGCTACAAGCGTGGATGATGATTTTCTTTCATAAAAACTATGGGCAGCAGGTATATCCTAGCTGCCCTATTTCTTATAAGGAAAGGAGAATTCAATGAAAACATTAGAAATAGATATAGAAACTTTTTCATCCATAAATCTTGCTAAGGCTGGAGTTTATAAATACAGCCAATCAGAAGATTTTGAAGTCATGCTATTTGCTTATTCTATAAATGGAGGCCAGGTAGAAGTTATTGATCTAGCTTTAGGTGATGAATTGCCTGAGGAGGTACTTCATGCCCTTACTGATAAAAAAGTTACTAAGTGGGCCTTCAATGCAAACTTTGAAAGAATCTGTCTCTCTAGATTTCTAGGATTTCCAACTGGCAAATATCTAGACCCTTCTTCCTGGAGATGCTCTATGGTTTGGTCTGCTTATATGGGGCTACCCCTTTCACTTGAAGGTGTAGGATCTGTTTTAGGGCTGGAGAAACAAAAGTTAAAGGAAGGAAAAGATATAATTAGATACTTTTGTACTCCCTGTAAACCTACTAAGGCTAATGGCAAAAGAATGAGAAACTTCCCCTACCATGATCCAGATAAGTGGTCTAGCTTCAAAGAATATAACAAACGAGATGTGGAAACTGAACTTGAGATACAAAGAAAACTGGCGAATTTTCCTGTTCCAGATACTATCTGGCAAGAATATCATTTGGATCAGGAAATCAATGATAGGGGTGTCCTCCTTGATTTAGAATTTATTGAAAATGCCATCCATATAGATGACCACTTTCGTGGCAACTTAGTGGGAGAATTAAAATCTATTACTGAACTTGAAAATCCTAATTCTGTCCATCAACTAAGAGCTTGGCTTGCAGATCAAGGACTAGAGACAGATAGTTTAGGAAAAAATGTAGTTTCTAAATTACTAGAAACTGCTGATGGAGATATTGCAAAGGTTCTAACACTCCGACAGCAAATTGCTAAGTCATCCATTAGAAAGTATCAAACTATGGAAAATGCAATAGGATCTGATAATCGTGCTAGAGGGATGTTCCAATTTTATGGTGCTAATAGAACTGGTCGTTTTGCAGGCAGGATCCTACAGCCGCAAAACCTGCCAAGAAATAATATGCCTGACCTAGCAGAGGCTAGAGATTTAGTTTTAGGAAGAGATATCCAGGCTTTAGATATGCTCTATGATTCTGTCCCAGAGGTTTTGTCCGAGCTTATTCGTACATCTTTTATACCAAAACCTAACCATAAGTTTATAGTAGCTGACTTCTCTTCCATTGAAAGAGTTGTTCTAGCTTGGCTTGCAGATGAAAACTGGGTCCTAGAAGCTTATAACAGAAAGGAAGATTTATACACAGCCACCGCCAGTCATATGTTTGATGTCCCTGTTGAAGATATAGATAAAAGAGGTCCATTAAGACAAAAAGGAAAGGTTGCAGATTTAGCCTGTGGTTATGGTGGCTCAGTTGGAGCTCTTAAAGCTATGGGTGCTCTTGATATGGGTCTTACTGAAGAAGAATTAAAGCCTCTTGTTGATTCTTGGAGGTCAGCAAATCCTAATATTGTCGATTTTTGGTGGGCAGTTGATAGGGCTGCAATGAAGGCAGTCATGGAAAGAACCACTGCTTCTACTCATGGTATAGATTTTACCTATAAAAGTGGGATGCTTTTTATTAGTCTTCCCTCTGGCCGTAAGCTCTCCTATGTAAAACCTAAGATGGGACTAAATCAATTTGGTTCTCCTTGTATCACCTATGAAGGTTTAGGAACTACAAAGAAATGGGAAAGAATAAATTCTTATGGACCTAAATTCGTGGAGAACATAGTTCAAGCTCTCAGTCGTGACCTGCTTATGTTTTCTATGAAGAACTTAAGACACCTTTCTATTGTTATGCATATCCATGATGAGATTGTAATTGAAGCTGAAAAAAATATTACAGTTCAAATATGCGACATTATGAGTAAGTCTCCCCCTTGGGCAGAAAGCTTAACACTTCGTGCAGATGGCTTTGAAGGGAACTTTTATAAAAAAGATTAAAAAAACACTACGGATTTTAGCAGGTGTTGTCCTTTAGATAATGAGGGCAGTACCTGCCTATTAAATTCTGGAGGTGTTTTTTTATGTTTTATGTAAAAGAAAAAGTTAGTTCTAGCCTTGATGTAACTGTAGAAATTCACGATGATAACGTCTTTTGTACTTGTCCTGAATGTGGCTGTGAAGTTGAAATAGATCTTGCCCAGCTTTTCAGCGATGGAGAAGGTGACCTTTATGGTACTTCTGTATTTTGTCGTGATTGTAGTAAGGCTAAGTTAGAAGCTTTAAGAAAGTAAAGGAGGTAGTTTAGATGAAACTTGAAGTTTATAAAAATGCGGAATTCGGTTCTATCCGTACTGCTCTTATTAATGAACAAATCTTTTTTGTTGGAAAAGATGTAGCTGAAAGTCTAGGCTACTCCAATACTAAAGATGCTCTTTTAACCCATGTTGATAAGGAAGATAAGACAATACTTCAAAGGTCGGAAAACACGACCTTTGATATTCCAAACAGAGGCCTAACAATAATTAATGAATCTGGCCTGTATAGTCTTATCCTTTCCAGTAAGATGCCAAAGGCTAAAGAATTTAAACGTTGGGTAACTAGCGAGGTCCTCCCTTCTATCCGTAAACATGGTCTATATGCAACGGATCAACTGCTTAACAATCCAGACCTAGCTATCGCTGCTTTTACAGCTCTCAAAGAAGAAAGGGAAAAAACAAAGGCACTAGAGGCTAGAGTTGCTATTCAAAACCAGCAAATTGTAGAGATGAAACCTAAAGCCTCCTACTATGATTTAGTTCTTCAATGTAAAGACCTAGTGGCCATCTCTGTTATAGCCAAAGATTATGGCTGGAGTGCTAAAAGGATGAACCGCTATTTAAATGATAAAGGAATTCAGTTTAGACAAGGCTCCATTTGGCTTCTATATCAAAAGTATGCGGAACAAGGATACACAAGTACAAAAACTCATTCTTATAACGGAAAAGATGGAACTGTTCATACAAGGCCACATACCTACTGGACACAAAAAGGTAGGCTATTTATCTACAGCCTATTAAAGGCAGATGGCATCTTACCAACTATAGAGAAGGAGGATGCTTAATGACAATAAGTAAATTCAATGCTGAGGGATATTATGACCCTACTCCCTACCAGGCATTAAAGAAAAAATATATGCCCCTAATTTATATAGCTTCCCCCTTCTCTGGTGACATCGAAACCAATGTTGAAAGAGCAAAAAGATATTGTAGGTTTGCTATTAGTAAAGGCTATATTCCTCTAGCCCCCCACCTCCATTATCCAAGATTTCTTGATGATGGAGATATTGAGGAAAGAGAATTAGGCCTTCACATTGCCCTAATACTACTTGGCAAATGTGAAGAAGTCTGGGTCTTTGACGAAATTTCTCAAGGTATGGTTGATGAGATTGCAAAGGCTGAGAGAAGAAAAATGCCTATAAAGTATTTCAATACTAAGTGTGAGGAGGTGCCTAAATGATTAACTTTACTCTCTATGCATCAAATACCTTAGGCAACCTCTCAAATGTTCTATACCCTAGGAAGATTTTAGTAACAGATGAAACTTCTATGCTTAATGCCATTAAATATGACCATGTATCAGCAGAATTTAAAAACAACTATAGAAGCTCAGCAAATTTCATAAAGGCAGATAATGCTGTCCTCGATTGTGATAATGACCACTCTGATGATCCAAATGAATGGGTTGATGTCGAAGATGTGGCTAATACTTTTCAAGATATTCCTTTTATAGTTGCCTACAGCAGAAACCACATGAAGCAAAAAGGAAATAAAAGTCCCAGACCAAGATTTCATGTTTACTTCATGACCAACGAAATAAATGACTCAAATAAATATGCAGAAATTAAACAAAAGATAGCTGCAGCCTTTCCTTTCTTTGATAACAATGCTCTAGATAGTGCCAGATTTATCTTTGGAACGAGCTCTCCCAAGATAAAAATCTTTGATGGTAATAGGAGCTTAGAAGATTTCTTATCTGCTGCAAGCTTTGAAGACTGGGATAATGCCAGTGGAGAAATTGAAGAAGGATCCAGAAATACAACCATGTCCAGATATGCAGGCAGGGTTATAGTCCGCCTAGGTAATACTGACCAGGCTCATGCTCTCTTTTTAAAAGAAGCAGATAAATGTAACCCTCCCTTGGATCAGGAAGAACTAGATCTTATTTGGAATAGTGCTGTTGCCTTTGGTAAAAGAGTATCCTCTCAAGATGATTATATTCCACCAGAAGATTATGACGGTGAGGTGCTTTTAAAACCTTATGATTTCTCAGATGTTGGCCAGGCTATTGTCTTATCTTCTGAATATAAAGAAGTTCTTAGATACTCTCCTGCTACTGACTTTCTAGTTTATAACGGAAGTTACTGGGAGGAATCAAAGCCAAAAGCTCAAGCTGTGGCTCAAGAACTTACTGCTAGGCAACTTAAAGAAGCAGAAATAGAATTGAACAATTCTTTAAACCAAATGTCTGATAGCGGTGCTTTAGACATGGTCATGGAAAAAGGACCTAAAAAGGCAGCTAAGGACTTTGAAGAAAATCAAGATGAAGCTTTTAAAAGATATGAAGCTGCTATGGCTTATAAAAAGTATGTAATAACTAGAAGAGATTCAAAGAAGATTTCATCGGCTTTAAAAGAGGCTCAGCCAATGCTTGAAATTTTACCTAAGGAGCTCGATGTTGATGGTTTCCTACTAAACACACCTACTGCCACCTTTGATCTTAAGGAAGGTCTCAGTTCAAAATCGGAACCTAGTTATTCTCATTTTATAACCAAACAAACTGCTGTCACTCCCAATGATAAAGGTATGGATAAGTGGCTTGAAGCTTTAGATGTGTTTTTCTTAAATGATCAGGAGTTAATTGAATATGTCCAAAGGATAGTAGGTCTTGCCGCCATAGGAAAAGTTTATGTTGAAGCTTTAATCATAGCCTACGGTGAAGGTCGTAATGGTAAATCTACTTTCTGGAACGCCATCGCCAGGGTTCTAGGGTCCTATAGTGGCAGTATTTCAGCCGACATTTTAACCGTTGGTTGTAGAAGAAATGTAAAGCCTGAGCTAGCTGAAGCCAAAGGTAAAAGACTTCTTATTGCTGCAGAACTTGAGGAAGGAATGAGGCTTAATACTTCAAATATCAAACAGCTTTGTTCTACTGATGAAATTACTGCAGAAAAGAAATACAAGGATCCATTTAAATATATACCAACTCATACCCTGGTCCTTTACACTAATCATCTTCCTAAGGTAGGTGCCATTGATGATGGAACTTGGAGAAGGTTAATTGTTATACCTTTTGAAGCCAAAATACAAGAAAACAATGACATCAAAAATTATACTGATTTTCTTATAAAGAATTCAGGTGGAGCAATCCTAAGCTGGATTATTGAGGGTGCTAAAAAAATCATAGATGACGACTACAAACTTAATACACCTAAAAAGGTCCAGGATGCCATTGATCTATATAAGGAAAACAATAACTGGCTCCAGCACTTTCTAGAAGAATGTTGTGAAATTGATTCTTCCTATACTGAAAAATCAGGAAAAGTTTATGACGAGTACCGAGCCTTCTGTCTTAGGTTGGGTGAGTTTACTAGATCCACTACTGATTTCTATACAGCTCTTGAATCAGAAAACTTTGAAAGAAGAAGAACTAATAAAGGAGTAATGATTAGAGGTTTAAGACTAAAATCAGAATTCCTATAAGCTGTTTTTATTAAAAAGTGTAGGTCAGTGAACCTCTCTATTCAAACTTTTTTATATATAAGAAAATATAAATTTAATAATATATATAAGTTATATAGACAAGCTACACAGACCTACACTACCCCCACAAAACACTGATGAAATAAAGACTTTAATAAAAAGGTGATAACTATGTACGAGAAAACATTGGAACAAAAACTTGTAAATGAAGCAAAAAACAATAAAGGCCTCTGCCTCAAGTTATCCTGTCCTGGTTTTGCAGGAATGCCTGATAGGCTTCTACTCTTTTCAAAAGGCAGGATTGCATTTGTTGAGGTAAAAAGAAAAGGCCAAGTACCAAGACCACTTCAATTATCTAGGCATAGACTTTTAAAGAAGTTAGGTTTTAAGGTTTTTGTCCTAGATGACAAAGAACAGATAAAAGAAATAATTGAAAATATCCTAGGAGGTGATGCCAGATGAAGTTCATACCCCATGAATATCAAAACTATGCTTCTAGCTATATAGAAGAAAAACCAGTCTCAGCCATATTTTTGGATATGGGCTTAGGTTAGGTAAGACAGTATTAACTCTTACAGCCTTAAATAATTTATTATTCGATAGTTTTGAAGCTCATAAAATCTTAGTTATAGCTCCCTTAAGAGTAGCCAGAAATACTTGGCCTTCTGAGCTTGAAAAATGGGATCATCTCCAAGATTTGAAATATTCAGTTGCAATAGGAAGTGAAAAAATAAGGAAAGAAGCTCTAATGCAAAAAGCTGACATATACATCATAAATCGTGAGAATGTTAAATGGCTTATTGAAGACAGCTCCCTTCCCTTCGATTTTGACACTGTAATCATTGATGAACTCTCTTCTTTTAAAAACCATAAGGCTAAAAGATTCAGGGCTCTTATGAAAGTAAGACCGAAAGTCAAAAGAATGGTTGGACTTACTGGAACTCCTGCCTCTAATGGGCTTATGGATCTATGGGCCGAGTTTAGGCTTCTAGATATGGGCCAGAGACTTGGAAGATTTATAGGCAGATACAGAGATGAGTATTTTCTACCTGATAAGAGAAATCAACAAATAATATTTACCTATAAGCCAAAACCAGGGGCTGAACAAGCTATTTATAAGAAAATATCCGATATAACCATCAGCATGAAAGGTAGCGATTATCTTAAACTTCCAGAACTCACTTTAAACGAAGTTGAGGTTAAATTAGCTGATAAAGATATTCAAAGCTTGGATGAAATGAAGAAAGATTTAATTGCCACTATAGGTGAGGAAGAAATAACTGCAGCTAATGCTGCTGCCCTCTCTGGCAAACTTCTTCAAATGGCAAATGGAGCTGTTTATGGAGATGAGAAAAATGTAATCCATATCCATGATAAAAAGCTAGACGCTTTGGAAGATTTAATAGAAGCTGCCAATGGTAAACCCGTTCTAATAGCCTACTGGTTTAACCATGACTATCAAAGAATTATTGAACGTTTTGATATTAGAGAAATAAAAACATCTGATGATATTAAGGCCTGGAACATGGGACAGATCCCTATTGCTATTATTCACCCTGCCTCCGCTGGACATGGACTCAATTTACAGGCTGGTGGTTCAACCCTTATATGGTTTTCCCTTACTTGGTCATTAGAACTTTACCAACAAACTAATGCCAGGCTTTGGAGACAAGGACAGGAAAACCCTGTTATTATCCACCACCTAATAGCAAAAGACACCATTGATAAAAGAGTCATGCAGGCCCTTAAGAATAAAGACACAACACAGACAGCTTTAATTGATGCAGTTAAAGCAGATTTAAATAAAGGAGGTTTATCCTATGACAGTTAAAGAATTTCTAAACCAAGCCTACAGGCTAGACCAAAGAATACAAAGTAAGATAGAGCAGCTTGATTCACTTAATACCCTGGCCACAAAAGCCACCTCTACTCTTTCCCATATGCCAAAGAATCCTAACAAGGCTACTTCAACTATGGAGAACACCATTTGTAAAATTATTGATCTTCAACATGAAATCAATGAAGATATTGATAGGTTGGTTGATTTAAAAACTGAAATCGTAGCAGCCGTAAAGAGTGTAGAAAATAGAGAGTATCAAACCTTACTTGAAAAAAGATACCTCTGCTTTGAAACCTGGGAACAGATAGCTGTTGATATGCACTACAGCCTTAGATGGATTCATATACTACATGGTAAAGCCTTAAATGATTTAGGCAGGCTATTAGATTAAAAGCTTTTAAAAGTGTGCACACTAATTCACTACTTTTCAAAACTTTCCTATGATACTATTAAGATAGCAAAATTTATTTAGAGCCTTCACAGAAATTCTGTGGAGGTTTTTTTATGCCTAAAAACAAGGAGGTGTTTTAATGCCAAGAAAACCTAAGAGTCCTTGTGGCTACCCTGGCTGTCCCGAGCTTACTTATGATAGGTACTGTAAGGAACACAAAAGCCTAGTCAATAAAAACTACAACAAGTATCAAAGGGATCCTAAGTCTAACAAAAGATATGGTAGGGCTTGGAAGCGAATCAGGGATAGGTATGTCAAGAAGCACCCTCTCTGTGAGGAGTGCAAGAAACACGGAAGGCTGACCCCTGTAGAGGAGGTCCACCACATCAAACCCCTAAGCCAAGGTGGCTCTAATGACTACTCTAATCTAATGAGCCTATGCAAGAGCTGCCACTCCTCCATCACAGCCAAGAGCGGTGAGCGGTGGGGCTAGTAAATCTCTGTAACTTTCATAAGCGGACAGCGGCGTGGGGCATCGTGTAAAAAAATGCAGTTTCAAAGGGGGTAATAGGGCAAGTGGAAAGTGAGGTGTTTTAATATATGGCCAAGGACGGCACTAATAGAGGTGGTGCTC
>LSQX01287403.1_pt1 | contig 15248 bp, 13 predicted proteins | sample 654561 | NCBI WGS metagenome assembly LSQX01 (sample SAMN04489861, study PRJNA283612) | anaerobic digester metagenome | isolation source: 4 biogas reactors fed with cattle manure at either 37C or 55C with and... | place: Denmark: Kongens Lyngby | collected 2014 | reverse complement strand
AAGGCACCTGCCAAAAAAGCCGCTACCCCCAAAGTAGTCGCGCAAAAGGCAGCCGCTCCCAAGACGGTTACCAAAAAGGCCGCAGCGCCCAAAGCCTGCGCCCTCAAAGCAACTGCTCCAAAGGCACCTGCTAAAAAAACCTGTGCCAAAAAAGCCAAGGCCTAGTGCCTGGATTGAGTACAGGCTCGCGTTTCCTCTTCTGGGAAGCCGGCCTCATCTCGCTTTTTTAACAGTCAACGCTCCTTTTCCTTAAAAGGGAGCGTCTCTTTTTTGGATAATTTCCCCCGTTTAAACCAACCGCTCTACCCGCTGCTCCGCCTGTTCCACCCGCAGAAAAGCGGCTATCCGCTCCGCAGTTTCTCCTCCCGCTTCCAGTCTCAGCTCCGGCGCGATCTCTGCCAGAGGCTCCATCACGAAGCGCCGCAGAACCGCCCGCGGATGCGGGATCATTAGCCTGGGCCCGCTCCACCGCTCGCCCCGGAAGTAAAGAATATCCAGGTCGATCTTCCTCGGCGAGTTCCTCGGCACTCCACCGACCCGGCCTCTCTGCCGCTCATATTCCTGCAGGAGTTCTAGCAACCTCTCCGCATCAATCTCGCTCCCAAGCCTCAGCCCTGCCGCCGCATTGTGGAAATCTCCGCTTCCTTCCGGGCACCCCACCGGCGAAGAAATCCAGAGAGAAGACTCTGCCCATGCGCTCGTCCCCAGCCCCTTCAGAAAGCCCAGTGCCCTGCGAATCTCCTCTTTCGAGTCACCCAGGTTCGAACCCAGCCCCACATAGATATCCGGCAAGTGCATCTTCATTTCTATCCTTTACCCATTTTTTGCCTTTTACAAACAGCCCCTTCAATATAGGATATCCAGCGGTTATGGAAAGGAAAAGTATGGACATCAAGGGCCGACTCGAACAATGGTGTGACGAAGCAATCGTGGTTCTCTTCGCTGCTGTTCTGATTCTCATGCCCACACTTTTTGGCGGAACCTACACGGGGGCCTTTGTCGCTACCGAAATCCTGGTGGGTTCCTCTTTAATCCTATGGGGCTTGAAGTTATGGCTCAAATCTTCCCACCGCCTCTTCTTCACTCCCACCGTCTGGGCCGTTCTGGGTCTGACCGCCTATGCCGCCCTTGAATACATGCGCTCTCCCATCGAGTTCAGTACCCGCCAGGAGGTAATGAAAGCCGTCCTTTACTGCTCGGTCTTTTTCATTTTCATTAATAATTTAAGGCGAAGAAGACACGTTAAAACTTTCGCCTTCTGCTTGATCGGTATTGCCACCCTTATCTCTTTCTATGCCATCGCCCAGTTCCTTTCAGGCTCCACGCAAATCCTCTGGGAAACCCAGGCCCCCATTTACGCTCACCGCGCCTCCGGCACCTATATCTGCCCCAATCACCTGGCCGGCTTCCTCGCCATGGTCGTCCCTCTGGCTCTGGCTCTGACCCTTGCCGGACGCCTGGAGCAATACCAGAAGCTTCTCCTCGGCTTTGCAACCATCATCATGCTGGCCGGCGTCGCCGTGACCATCTCCCGCGGCGGATATGTCGCCGCTCTGGCCGCCGTAGCCGTCGTCCTGGGCATCTTTTTCCAGCGACCCAAGTACCGCATTCCCTCTCTCGTAGTGGCCGGCCTCCTGGCCTGCGGCATGATCTGGTTCTTCATGAGCTCTCCTCCGGAAATCGGCTCCCGCTTTGAGCAGTTGACCCATCCCAACCAGCTCCAGGAGGGCCGCGGCGCGCTCTATCAAGCCAACCTCAAAATGGCCGCTAAAACACCCCTTCTCGGATGGGCCCCGGGCACCTATTCCACTGCCATCCACCAGTTCCTGCCCGAAAATATCCAGAGCGATCCCCTCTATGCCCATTCCGATTACATCCAGTTCTTTATCGAGTGGGGACCCGTCGGTCTGCTCGGCCTCTTTACCCTCATGACCCTGGCCGCTATCGGCGGAACTCAAGCCTGGAAATACGTCCGCCAGAGAGGCAATTCTCTCAACCCGCGCGACAGCACCCGTACCGCCCTCTTCCTGGGAACCGCTGCCGGCCTCATCGCCATCTCCCTCCATTCCCTGATCGATTTCAACATGCACATCCCGGCCAATGCGATTGTCGCCGTCGTGCTCCTGGCTTTCCTGGTCAGCTCGTTGCGCTTTTCCAAAAAGTCTTACTGGCTTAAGCAATCCATCCCAATCCGCATCATCGCCACCCTTTTCATCCTCCTCTTTGCCGGCGCACTCTTCTGGAATAGCAGCCTCACTTTCAAAACCTGGTCCCTCACTTCTCAGGCTGCCGATCCGGAGCTCTCTCTCGCCGGCAAGGCCGAGATTCTCAATCGTGCCCAGGCTTTGGACGAACAAAATTGGAAAATCGCCCTCCAGCGCGGCAATCTCCTCCTCCATGACGCCCTCTCTCAGGAAGACTCCGAGGTACTCGATTGGGATCTCTCCCAGGCCGCCAAATCCTATCAATTGGGCCTCAAACAAAATCAGCTCGAATACAGGCTCTTTGGAGGTATGTCCATGGTCCTCACCCTCATGGGAAAATATGACGAAGCAATGCCCTGTTCCGAAAAAATGATGAAGCTCCGTCCCAATGGCTCCGATACCTCCGCAATCTATGGCTGGTGCGCCCTTTATAGAGGTGATTACGACCTGGCCGTCAAGTACTTGGAGCGCTCCATCCACCTCAAAAACGAGGGGAACGATTTCGCCAAAGATTGGTATGAAATTGCAGTCAGGCGCCTGGATGCAGAAAAAAACCTGAATTAATGCAAAAAAAACCTTTTCAGCTATTGACCTTCCTTGCTTTTGGAGTTAATATTCCCAAGGTTTTGGGTATCGTCGGTTACAATGGCGAATTTAAACTAGTGTAGATTATGAAAAAGATCGTTAAGACTTTTATGGTGAGCGCAACCCTCGTGGCTGCTCTCTTAGTAGCGGTAGCGGCGCAGGCTAAGGATGCTACCCTGACAGGTGCGACAGGTACCGTTGAGAGTTTGGGCAAGGGCGGAACTTGGCAGAGTGTTTCTGTCAATAAGTCTGTCAAGGTCGGCTCAACACTCCGCACCGGCAGCACGGCCGGTTCATTGGCTTCATTCCGTCTCCCGAATGTGGATGGTTTAATTGTTCTCAACGAAGCCACAACTCTGACTCTTTCAGAAGCCTCCAGCAAAACCGTCAGTGGACAGAATGTCTCTGACACGGTTCTTTCCCTGGCCGCAGGTCGCGTCACAGGTAAAGTAGGTGGTTTGAACGGTGCTTCCAGCTTCGTTGTGAAGACACCTTCCAAGAACGTCGTTGTCAAAGGTCAGAACGCTGAGTTCTCCGTTGGTGCTGATGGTTCAGTGACCGTCACTCGTGGAACCGTCGATGTCGGAACCGGTGGCCAAATGGTCGCCGTTGCCGCAGGCCAGACTCTGGCTGCTAATGCAGCAGCCCCCGTCGCTTCTCAGCCGGGCGATCAGGCCAGCATCGCAACTCAGGTTGCCTACGGTAGCCGTACAGGTAACACCGATGGTGGAACGCCTGCTGGTGGTGATGATTTAGGCGAACGCAATGTGACCAATCCTCAGTTCCACGATATCTATCTCGCCGATGGATTCCTGGATAATGTAGAAAGAGGCACGCGTTCCTCGGTCAGTCCCCTCAAGGGCGGTAATGCTCCTGAGCCGATGACTCCTGCTGCTCCCTCGAGCCCTGCAGTCTAAGAGCCCGATATCTTTAATTTTTATATCAAAAAACCCCGGATTTTTCCGGGGTTTTCTTGTTTTACAAACTCTCGCTTTTTCTTCTCTAAGAATTCAAATATCCCTCCGCCCGCGCAATCCCGATAACATCCTCGCGCAGCACTCTGGCCGCTTCCTTCCGGTTTTCAGGCTTCTCGAGCGTCTTCCCGAATACCAGCTTGGCTTCTATTTTCGGAGTGCTCATCAACCGAATCAGATGCGGCACAAAACCCATATCTCCCCAGAAGCATACATGGCTCTCTATCCGGTAGGGCTCGGGCACTTTATACCCCACCCACGCACCCGTGATGGGGAAACCACCCTCCACCGCCGGCTCGAAAAGCGATGAATAAAACGGGCGAATCTCATGGCTGTCCGTACTGGTCCCCTCCGGAAAAACCACCGCCACCAGTCCCTTCTCGATCACCGCCCCAAAAGCCTCTGCAACACGCTTCACATCCCCCCGATGCTCCCGCGATACATAGAGAGTCCCGGCCAGACTCGTCACCCAGCCCACGATCGGCCACTTCCTCACCTGGCTCTTCGACACGAACACCGTCTTCACCTGTGCCGCGATCACCAGCACGTCCAGGTAGCTCACATGCGTAGAAGCCAGTATTCCACGCTCCGGTATCTTCCCCTCGCAGCTCCACTCCACATCCAGCGATTTCAGAACCCTCCTGCTCCAGCGCTGCAGCCACTCTGCCTTGGCCGGGTAATCCTCATGCAGCCCAGCCTTCCGGACGCTCCGCCGATAATCCAATACGGCCCGCAGGATCTCCCGGCTGAATCTGAAAAATTTTCGAATCACTCTCAGTGTCTTCTTCATACAAAACCAATTCTCCCCAAAACCATCCCCTCTTCCAAGCTGTTTTTACTCTTTGAATTTTCTCCTCATCTTGTTTAAACTCCGCTCAGTGATGAAAAAAATCTCCCTCGATAAAATTGTCACCCATTGCCAAAGCCTTCTCCGCGTCTCCGAGTTCGAAGACTGGTCCCAGGCGATAAACGGTCTCCAGGTCGCCAACTCCGGCAAAGTCACCCGAATCGCCGCCGCCGTCGATATCAGCCCCAATACCCTCCGGATGGCCTGCGAAATCAAAGCCGATCTCATGCTGGTCCATCACGGCTTCTTCTGGAGCGGCCTCCAACCCTGGATCGGTGGGCGCTATGAAATGATCCGCGACATGATCCAAAACGATATCGCACTCTCTAGTGTCCACCTGCCTCTGGATGCGCACCTCAAAATCGGCAGTTATGCNCTCCTGGCACAGATGCTCGGCCTCAAAACCGTTAAACCCTTCATGAAGTTGAAAGGCCAGACGATCGGCTTCCGGGGCACCCGCAAAATCCATCGCGAAAAACTCAAATCCCTCCTCGAAGAAAAACTCGGTTCCCCCTGTAAGCTCCTCCCCTTTGGCCCGGAAACCTCACACTCCATCGGCGTCGTCTCCGGCGGTGCAGGCGAGGAAACACCCGATGCCCATTTCGAAGGCGTCGATACCTACATCACCGGCGAAGGCCCTCACTGGACCTGGGGCACCGCTCAGGAGCTCAAAATCAACGTCATCTACGGCGGCCACTACAAAACGGAATCTTTCGGCATCCAGGCTCTGGCAGAAAACCTCTCCAAGAAATTCTCACTCCCCTGGCATTTCCTCGACGACCCCTCGGGTTTGTAATATCTTCTGAATCGCCAGATTCCCCAGACACAACCCGAATACACCCGTCACCGCAACGGAGCTGGGCAGCGGCGCCTTTGCTCCGGTATCGCCCATGCCATGTCCTATCTCCGGCTCCGCCCGCTCTTCCGCAAGCAAAGAGAGCGCCTTCTCCCGGCTGTAAACACACTCCAGTCCGCCAAAAACTTTTTCCTCAATCCCCAGCTCCTTAAACCTCCTGCGCAGGTTCCTGGCCATCGGACATCCCGTGACCTCTCCCAACTTGCCCGCACCCACCTGGGTCGGATCCTGACGCCGCGCAGCCCCCATGCTCGAGTACAGCGTGAACCCTCTCTTTAGCGCCTCGGCGATCAACGTCACCTTTCCTTCCAAAATGTCAATAGCGTCCAGGATCACCTCCGGTTCTCCCTTGAAAATCGGCTCCGTGTCGGCCGCCCTCTCTACCTTGAGCTCCAGCGTCTCCACACGGCATTCCGGGTTGATATCCAGCACACGCTCCCGGGCAACCTCCACTTTCTTCCTCCCCAGTGTCGATTCCAGCGCAATTAACTGCCGGTTGATATTGCTCGTCTCCACAAGATCGAAATCTACCAGTTGGAGCTCACCCACGCCGCTGCGCGCCAATGCCTCCACGGCAAAGCTCCCCACGGCACCGATCCCCACGACCGTGACCCGAGCTCCTTCCAGCCGCTCAAGTCCCATTTTACCGATCATTCGGTAAAACCGATTGAAACGAACCTCTCTCTGAATTTCTTTACCCATGGCTCGTCTTCAAAAATCTTTCCAGATTGGATCCGATCAACTCCTCAAGCTCCTTCTCCGGCTCACCCAGTAAAGCGCTCACTCCTCCCAGAATCAGCCTCAAATCCGCCGGCTCACTCCGCGCTTTTCCGGATTCATCCTTCAAAATCCCGGTGCGGTACGGCTCCGGTGCCGCCAAATCCGGTGCGTCCGTTTCCAGCAACAGCCGATCCGGCTGCATCCCCCAAAGCGCCTCCAGCGCATCACGTCCACGTCGGTTTTTTTCATACAACACCGTCCCGGCAAAAGAAAACCATCCTCCGAGCTCCACCAGTTTCTCCAGAAGCTCACAGCCCCCATTGTAAGCGTGAAAGTGCATAGCCGGCGGCAACTCCTTCTTCGAAATCTTTTTGAGCACCCCCAGGAGCCCCTCCCAGGATCGAACGCAGTGCACCGTGATAGGCCGCCTCAGAAGTCCTCCCAGCCTCAGATGCTCACGAAAAAACGCCTCCTGTACTTCCGCACTCCCCGAGTCATGATAGAAATCCAGCCCTGTCTCCCCGATAATTGCCTCCGGGTACCGCTCCAGCCGGGACGCCAGCCGTTCTTCCCAGCCGCCGGAAACCTCCTTCACATACCAGGGATGAATCCCGAAAGCTCCGACGACCTCGCCCGGATAAGCCTCCACTAAAGCGGCTATCTCCTCCCAGTCGTTCTCACAGGCCGCATTGCAGAGCATTCTGTCTACCCCGGCCTGCCGCGCCCGAGCCATGATCACCGGGATCTCTGCAAACTCCTTAAAGCTGTATAAATGATTATGCGCATCAATCATATTCCACCTCTCGTCCGAGCTCTGGCGGAGGCGTGCCGCAAGCGCACTAGCCCACTGCAGCAAGGCTCAGCAGGATCAAAAGCTCCAGCACCATCAGGACGCCCCCGCCAACCCATAAAGCGTATTCCATCCACTTCAGTGAACGCTGCTCCATAGGACTGCACCAGAGCTCCAGACGCACGCTTCCCAGCCTCACCTCGTCCCCCACGCGCATGATCGCCTGAGAAACTTTCTCGTCATTGACCTCTACTTGCCCGGTACCCACGGTCCGGAGCACCACTTTATCTGCTTCCTGTGCGATCTCCAGGTGCTTATCCCAGACACCATCCTCCAAGAGACACAAATCACAGTCAGGAGCACGTCCCACAAAAAAGGGAAAATGGCGCGCCACAACTGACTGACCCGCCATTTTCCCGTTTAAAATACGAAGCTCTATCATGGATACCCGGGTACTCTCTACCCAAAATCCGCTTCTCGAGCCCTAGCGTTTGGGCACGTCGATGATATCTCCGGGCATAATCGGAAAATCTTTCGATGAATCCCGTTCGATATCCCGAGCGTTTACCCGCCGGGTGTACTTGCCGTCGGCGCTCGTCACCCGCACCCGTGTCTTGGATGCGAAGGTCGAGTAGCCGCCCGCCACCGCTATGGCGCGTGAGAAAGTCATGCTCGGAATATATGGCGACTTACCCGGCATCTTTACCTCACCCGTCACGTAGAAATAACGTGCCTCAGATGAAACCGTCACCACATGCCCCCGGTAGTATTTGCCGTAAAGCTCTGTAAGCTCTTTTTGAACCAGGCTCTGTGTTTTTCCCTTGGCCTCATACTGTCCCACCAGGGGCAGCGTGATCGTACCGTCTTCGCGAATGCGCTCCTGATGAGGATCGGGCGGTTTGGGTACACCGGTAATGATTACCGTCACCACGTCATTCGCCTGCAATGTATCCATCGACTGCTGCGCAGAAGGGGGCAACGCCGGCGGCTCATTTTTTGAGCCGAAAGTATCACACCCGCTCAACAAAGAGACCGCTGCCACCAGAAGTGTCAAAAACACCAATCCTTTTTTAATCAACTTCAAACTATTCATTCTTCCGTCTTGATTTTCACTTTCTGCCATAAATCACTCTTAGTATTTTTTAATACCGCCGGCATTTTCATCAGGCGAATCCGTTGCCGTGGGCACAACTTCGCCTTGGGCCTCGCCTTGAGCTTCCGGCGTCACTTCGCCTTCAGCCTTCACAGCAGCGCCTTCTTCCTTCTTCGCAGCGTCGCCCTTCTTATCGCGTCTTCTCTTACGTCGGCGTCCTTCATAGCCGTATTCTCCGCTGCTGCTATGGTGGCCGCCGTAGCCGCCCTCAGAATCATAGTTCTTGCTGTAGTAATCGTAGTAGTAGCCGCTGTAGTAATAGTAGTAGCTGTCCTGATTGATGCTGATGTTGTTCAGCACGATGCCCAGGAGGTTGCCGCCCACCTTCTCGACCGTCTGCTTGGCTCGCAGCGTCATCGATTGCGGGTACTTGCGATGCTGCACGACCAGAACCACCATGTCCACCAGGCTCGCCAGCACAGATGCGTCCGAAACACCCATGATCGGAGGTGAATCGAAAAATACATAGTCATAACGCGTCCGGACCTCTTCAAAGAATTCCTTCATCCGCGTCGAGTTAATAATACCCATCGATGTCGAGGCTAGTTTACCCGAAGGTAAGAAATCCAACCCCTTGATCGGCGAAACCAGAATCACCTCTTCCAGCGTTTTCTGCTTCAACAAATAACTCGTCAAACCCTCCGCATTGGATACGCCCAGAATCCGGTGCAAACTCGGCCGGCGCAAGTCAGAGTCAACCAGGAGAACCCGGTTGTCATTCTGCGCGAATACCGTCGCCAGATTCATAATCGTCGTCGACTTACCTTCTGCCGCACCGCCGCTGACCACCGTAATCGTGTTCATGGTTTCGGCCTTGCGTCCAAAAAGAATATTCGTTCGTAAAACTCGGTACGCCTCCGCATACGCAGCTGTCGGGTCATCTTTCAAATACCCAACGTTCTGCGGGATAATACCGATCACGCTCGCACCAAGCGTCTGTTCCACTTCATCAATCGCCTTGAAGGAAGTATCCAGATACTCAACAAAGAAAGCAAATCCGACACCGCCCACAAGACCCACAATGATTCCAAGGAGGATGTGTAGCTTCATATTCGGCTCCACCGGCTTCAAACCGGGCTCAGCCGGATCGGTCACCTGAACGATCGAAGCTCTCGGAATTTCACGTTCAATGTTTTCAGTCCCCAGGCGAAGTTGCAATAAATTACGGAGCCTGGTCTCATTTTCCAAATCGCGCTTCGCATTCCAGTAGGGACGATACTTGGCCGAATTCACAGCATCCAGCTGTTTGGCCTCATCAAGCATCTTCTGATTAGCCTCAGCCTGAGCACGCAGCGTCGCCGCGCGGGACCTCAAACCGCTAATTGAGCTTTTTACCCGTTCGTCAATCTGTTGGTTGATCGTTTGCAGAACATTATTCAGCCTCTGAACATCCGGGTGATCCTCCGTGTAAGAGACGTCAATATTGGACAGCTCCTGCACAGCAATGTTTTTCCTGCTGATGAGATCATTCAATACCATATCGTTCGGGTTGGCTCCCATCAGGGACTCAAGCTTCTTCTCGTCGTCCAGGGATTCAAGTTCAAGCAGAAACTTCTCGAGCTGTGAGCACTGCCCCTCCAGCGAAAGCCGTTCCATGTCCAGCTTGCGAACTGCTTCGGGCTCCAGAGTCGGCCCCATCGCTCCCTGCCCCTCGGCAATATAATCGGAAATCTTCAATTCCAGCCTGAGTGCATCCACTCTATCCTGCAACTCTTTTACCCGACCTTCATACTCTTCAAGCGTCTGGGTGAACGTCTTTGCTGTCTGTTCAGAAATCTCTTTGTATTTTTTCAGTCGATCTTCCCGATACGCAGAGGCAATCGTATTGGCGATCTCTGCCGCCTCCATCGCGTCCTTACTCCGCACACTCACCTCGATAAGCTCCGTGTTTCGGAATTGGCGCACATCCATATCATTGAGCAGCTTGTAGTACGCCCTCTGCAGCGATAGATTGGGAATGTTCTCACGCGCGCTCCAGCGGCTGATCAGATTCAGATTCGTGATCACACCGTAGAGCACACTCTTGGATTTAATCACCTCAAACTCAGTCAACACGAAATAAGGATCATAACCGGTGTTGCGAGCTCCCTCGTAAAGCCCGGCGACATCCGTATCCTTACTCACTCGAATGCGAACCAAACTCTCGAACTTCTCCGGCAAAAGGAACGTCAATCCGACCGTGGTCGCCAATACAAGGGAAAAAATACCCACAACCATCAGTTTGCGGGCTCGAATTACTCTCCAGTAATCCAAAAAATGTTGTGCCGGCTCGGCACTCTGTGCTGTCTTCGAAAAAGGTTTTTTATCCATGCTCTAAAAAAAAAGAGGCCAGACAACTATTCCAGCCTCTTGTTGAATTCTATATCGTCTTTGCTTTTAAAGCTCCCCAGAGATTAATAGGTTGCTCTCAGACCCAAGGTCACGCGATTGCGGTCGTAATCCCGATAATCAATATTCGAGGTAAGATTATCATAGGAGTAGCTCAGGTCCACAAAAGTCCCGACCGGGCAGTCAAACCCTGTAATCCGATAGGAAAGTGAGGGTCCGATGCTGAAATAATCATCATGCGTGTCGCCGCTGGAAGCGTAACTCGGTGCCTCTCCATAAGAAGAATGCTGATAAACACCGCTAATAGCACCCTCAAGACGAGGCGTAATCATATGACGAACGGAAGCGAACAGGGTCGTGACCTCTGCTTCCATCGCACCCCATTGCGAAGCGCCGATCTCGTGGCGAATACCCAACTGTGCAGTACCGTTTTCGTGATATTCCCAACGGAAAATGCTCTCAACAAACGGATTGACCGCATCATCGTTCAAATCCAGCTTGCCGCCGGGAGCCAGTATGCCTGAACCTGCAGGTGATTCATACCAGTAGCCCTTGCTGCTGTAATCCTCAACGTTCTGGAAGGAGGTGTACTGAACACCCAGGCGGGTCGTCCAGTCGATCCCCTTATCCAGAGTCAGGCGATAGCCCAAATATCCGGAGTGGCTCAAACGATCATAAAGATCGCTGCCGTAGGTCGCACGCAGACCAGTCACATCATACAACTTGGTCCCGTTTTTTCCGTAAAGTTCCCTTGTTCCCGAGCCGTCATAATCAGCAAGATTCATCTGATAGCCCACGAAGAAACGGTTCACATCATCCAGATCATAGTACAGGTCGATGTGAGGGGTGTGCTCCATGCGATTAAGCACGAATGCGTAGTCGTCATTCTCGAAATCCCAGTATGCGTTCCGATAACCCACTTCAAAGCCCATATCCTCATAGTATTTGACACCTAAGAGAATCTCGGCAAAGTTGCGGATGTTATTACCCTCAGCGCGCGTCATGAATTGCTGACCGGCGAAATCTGAAAGAAGTTCAGGCTCCTGCGCAACAGCAAAAGAATCAGACAACTCCAAACGGACATTATCCGAAAACTGATGGTTGAAAACCGCATCCACTAAATGGGATTGATCATCCTTCGGACTGGAGCGGTCACCATAATAGGTATAACCATATTCATAACGGATGCTTGCCAATGTTTTGTCGCCCTGATACTTCAGTCCAACTGAAGGAACTATCTGAAAACCAAAGCTATCCTCGGGTTTTACTTCAACTCCAGAAGGTAGAGTACCCTTCCAACTGGATGTGATGTTGTCGTCATAGAAACCACGAACAGACAGGGATGCGCTTAACCACGGCAGAGACTTCTCACTGCTCTCTAACTGAGCTTGCGCAAAAACTCCTTGTGCTCCTGCCAACCCCAGAGCCACGGCACCCACAGATGCAATAATCTTTTTCATATTAAAAAACTGTCGTTGTTTTAAGTTGTTTCGTTAATCCAACCACCGTTACCGGGGCTATCTTCGCTCTTTTCCCCGGGAATGTCAACGGATAATCGGAAAAAAATTCCATTTTTTTATCCCCCCCCGCTATTCAACCAGTCTCCATCGATCCCACTCTGATAAAAGCAGTTGATCCGGAAGCAGATCTGCAAGCGCATTTTTCAAAGGAAAAGTTCCGGGAAGTTCTCCGCGGGTGTAAAACCGCGTCACTATCCCTCCCCAACTCGGTTCTGAGCTCCCAAATTGACTCAGTTCACTCAAAAACCTTCGGTCCAGCGTCAGCTGTGTTAAATATAAACCTTTGATTGGAGAAATACTATCGTTAATTTTAAAAAATTCCCGGTCCGGGTCCAACGGCAAATTGATCGACGCATGTCGACCATACCACGCAACCGCCCAGGGCATGTCCGTCGCGAACAACTCATCCCCCCGGTAAAAATCGCTGATCCTCGACACCGTCTGAGGATGATACGGCGGCCAGACCAGGGGATACGGTGTCGGAGGCAAGAGTGCCAGCCAGAACGGCAAACTCAGCACGGCCCCCGTAAACCAGACGATCAGAGTCCGAATCGGCTTGAGCTCATAATTGATCTGCTCGATCAGCGTAAAAATAAAGGCCGAACCGAAAACGAACACGATCGGTAAAAAAACCATCAGGAGATTCTCGCTGTGAACCGACGAACCCGAGTCACTCAGCCCAGTCCGAGTCGCCGCCTGCACCACGGCTACCAGTAGGATACAGACGACCAGTAAAAATCGCGTGCTGTTCAATCCCCTCTTCACGAACGGCAGTAATATCCCCGCCAGAAAACAAATCGTCAGCCAGGATTCTCCCATCCCGGGAATACCGCTCCGAATTACCTCTGCCAGATTCTGGAGCAGCTTCTGCGTGTATTCGTTGAATTCGGGCCCGTAGTATACCAAAACATCCGGCGTCGATACCCGTTCCAGGATATCCCCTCCCAGCTTGGTTGTTCCCACCGCCGGCGCATAGGTCGCCAGACCGAACGGCAATCCGCTGACCATGATATTCCTCGCTACCCACGGCGCCAGTACCATCCCGAATACCAGGAGAACCATCGCCCCGGCCAGAATCTTGCGTCCGCTCCGGGCTCCCTGCATCACGTACCAGACCACCGGTATCACCAGCCACCCCAGGGCATACTGGTTGAGCGATGCCAGCCCCGCCAGTAATCCGATGAGGGCTCCCATCCCCAGCGTCCAGCCCACCCCGGGAATATTCTCCGTGTCATTCACGTTCTCTGTGATGTTCGCCATGCGAAACGATACCAGAGCATGAAAAAGACAAAGAAGAATCACCATCGAAAGAATCGTCGGCAGGCCGCTGATGGAAAAGCGCCAGATTAATTCATTTAGGAAAAGCATCACCGCAGCAAAGATACCTATCTCACGGTCAAACAACCTTTTCCCCAAACTGAACGTCAGGAACACCGCCGCCAAAAGCAATATCTGGTTAAAAACGCATATCACGATCTCCGGTAAGTACCTCATGTCCTTACTCTGCGGAACATATTGAATCGGAACCCCCATGAGCGATGCTCCCTTGAACGCCCCGGCCAGGAGCACCGGGTAGAGCGGCGGGTTGACGATATCCGGATGGCTGCCGATCTTCGCGTCTCCGCCCGTCTTTTCCTTCACGATTGCCAGGCTCGAGATCCTCAGGTAATCAGTAACATATCCCCTGCCCTGTGAGATATTCCGTGCCAGTTGCGCCATATCCATCGCTTCGGGATTGCTCAGGTTCTTATATTCACGCAACCCGTAAAAAGAAAAAAAGCTTCCCACCAATAGAAAAAGAATCACCCGCCGCCACCAGCGCATCGCTCCCTCTCCGTCCAACACGTTTACCAGCTCTTGAGCCGTCTTCATCTTCAACTAATCCTTTTGTAATTGATATTCCCTTAACTTCCGATGCAGCGTCCTGCGACTGATCCCCAACTTCTCGGCCGCCCGCGTCCGGTTTCCGAAAGATTTTTCCAATGCTCTCATGATGAGTAATTTCTCGGCCTCTTTCACGCTCGGAATTGAAGCCGGGAAATCTCCCACTTCAAAACGATGCTCTGAAACCGATTCGCTCCGGGCTTTCCCCGGGGCTGCCGACTCAGTCTGCCGCTGCGGCCTCCACTCTTTCACGCTCGGAGGCAAATCCCGAATCTGAACCGCCGAACCGTTGGCGAAAATCACCGCATGTTCCAGGCAGGCCCTCAACTCCCTCACATTCCCCGGCCAGGGATAGCGCCTCAAGAGTTCCAGCGCATCCCGACTCAAATGAGTCACCGCTTTCTGATTCTCCTTGGAAAACTCCTTCAAAAACTTTACCGCCAGTAACGGTATATCCTCCGACCGATCCCTCAAGGGCGGCATCATGATCTCGACCACCCGCAGCCGGAAAAACAAATCCTCACGGAACGTCCCCTCTTTGACCATCTTCTCCAGGTCCTTGTTCGTTGCCGTAATGAGCCGCACATCCGCGCTCAGTGTCTTGCTCGACCCCACCCGCTCAAACGTCCGCTCTCCCAGAAACCGCAGGAGTTTTACCTGGATGGAGGCATCGATCTCCCCAATCTCATCCAGAAAAAGCGTTCCGCCGTGCGCCTGCTCGAAACGTCCGATCCGCCTCTCGTTGGCTCCCGTGAAAGCTCCCTTCTCGTGGCCGAAGAGCTCGCTCTCCAAGAGATTCGTATTGAGTGCCGCGCAGTGAACCGTGATCATCGGCGCCTTGGCCCTCGGGCTCAGCTGATGAATCGCTTTGGCAATGACCTCCTTGCCCGTGCCGCTTTCTCCCCGTAGAAGCACCGTCGCCCGGGTTGGCGACACCTGCTCCACCACCTCCAGTATCTTTAGAAGCGCCGGCGATTCTCCCACCACGTTCTCGAGCCCGAATCGGCTACTCAACTCCCGGTGCAGCACCGTATTCTCTTCTTCCAGATTCCGCCTCTTGAGCGCGCGGGCTATCCGCATCTCCAGCTCGTCAATCTGCATCCGCCCCTTGGACAAATAATCATCTGCCCCGTGCTTCATCGCCTCGACCGCCACGTCCTCCGAACCGTAGGCCGTCATCAGAATACAAACCGGCGGCCTCGAAAGGCTCTTGGCCCTCCGGATCAATTCAAGACCATCCTCCTTATCCGCCATCCGCAAATCCGTCAGGACCACGTCAAAATTCTCTTCCTCTAGTAGCCTCATCGCCGCCTTGATATCCTGTGCAAGGTAAATATCAAAGTGATCCTCCAACGCAGCGTTGAGACCCTGTCTCTTATACACATCT
>LSQX01000757.1_pt1 | contig 15248 bp, 14 predicted proteins | sample 654561 | NCBI WGS metagenome assembly LSQX01 (sample SAMN04489861, study PRJNA283612) | anaerobic digester metagenome | isolation source: 4 biogas reactors fed with cattle manure at either 37C or 55C with and... | place: Denmark: Kongens Lyngby | collected 2014 | reverse complement strand
GCACCTCGTATCGCACCTTCTGAGGATGAAATTACCAAGGGTTTACGCACAGTGAGCATGGAGGACATGCGCTGGCTACATTGCGATATTAAATCCGTGTCTTTATTAGGTAATGTTTTATCAAAACAATACGCGGTTGAGCGTGGCGTTGATGATGTGATTCAGTTCCGCGATGGTAATTTATCTGAGGCTTCTTCGGCCAATATTTGGGTGGTTAAAGATGGCACAGTAATGGCGCCGCCTAAAGATAATCTTGTCTTAGAGGGCGTACGTTACGGTCTGATTGAGGAGTTATGTCAGGCAGAGGGCATACCTTTTGAGTTAAGAGCCATTTCTAAAGAGGAAGTAGCCCAAGCCGATGAGCTGTTTTTATCCTCGGCTACCAAAGAGGTTTTACCAATTGTTGAGCTTGACAATCAGCCTATTGCAAATGGTGAAGTTGGCCCCATATATAAACAGTTGAAACAAGCTTATAACAAAGTGCTAGCTGCACTTTAATTAACGATATGAACGAAATACCTAAAGAAGAATCCTTAATCGAGTATCCGTGTGATTTCCCTATCAAGGTGATGAGTATTAATCACCCAGAAATCATTGAGTTATTGTGCCCTATTATTTTAGAGCATGACCCTAACTTCAATCACGAAACCATCGAGATCCGTCAGAGTAGCAAGGGGAATTATGTGGGTCTGACTGTGACCGTTTATGTTGAATCACGTGAGCAACTTGATAACATTTACCGTGCTTTGCATGGCCACGAATTAGTTAAGGCCGTGCTATAAGGTGCTTTGCCTTAGATGCTAAAGCTAATTAATTTTTATGATAAAAGTTAAGCAATTCGAGGGTTTATCTGAGTACGAGCCACTATTTGAAGCGATGAAGCAATTCACCGAGGCTCGTACAGATGATACGCTTGATGAAATTTGGCAAGTAGAGCATAAGGCGGTCTATACCTTGGGCCAAGCGGGTAAGCCTGAGCATATTCTAAATCCTAAGCAAATTCCTATTGTCCAGTGTAATCGTGGTGGTCAAGTGACTTACCATGGTCCTGGGCAAGTCGTGGTTTATCCCTTATTAAACTTACATCGCTATAAACTCTTTGTTAAGGAGTATGTCGAGAGTCTCGAAGACGCAATTATTGCGACCTTAGCGCATTTTGGTATTCCTAATGCCTGTCGCAAAGAAAAAGCACCGGGTGTTTATGTACCAATGGATGGTATTCCTGGCGATGGTTTAGCTAAAATCGCCGCGCTTGGGGTTAAAATTACTAAAGGCTGTACCTATCATGGCCTAGCTATTAATGTAGCCATGGATTTAGAGCCCTTTACAGGTATTAATCCTTGTGGTTACGAGGGCTTACGCACAATAGATATGCAAAGTCTGGGGGTAAAAGCGACGGTTGCTGAAGTTTCTGATAAAGTTGTACAAGAATTACAGAAAATATTCAGTGCAAAACTTGCCTTAACCACTCAAGGCACAGCCTAAACCAAATAATCACTCTAATTTAGAGGACAAAGCAGTGAGCAATCAGCTACAAAGTATAGAGAAAGACGTAGATTACGACGCAACTAAAAAACAAAAAGCTTTTGATAAAGTGTCGCGTATTCCAGTTAAGGTGGTACAAAGAGAGCCCCTTAAAAAGCCGTCTTGGATCCGCGTAAAAGCCGCACCAGCCAACTCGCAATTTAATCATATTAAAACGATTTTGCGCGAAAATAACATGGTGACGGTATGTGAAGAGGCTTCTTGCCCAAATATTGGTGAGTGTTTTGGTAAGGGTACTGCGACCTTTATGATCATGGGTGATAAGTGTACGCGCCGCTGTCCTTTCTGTGATGTCGGCCATGGTCGCCCTGATCCTTTAGATGAGCAAGAGCCAGCAAACTTAGCTGAGTCGATTGCATTAATGCGTTTAAGTTATGTGGTGATTACCTCGGTTGACCGTGATGACTTACTTGATGGTGGTGCACAGCATTTTGTGAACTGTATTAATGAGGTACGCGCTCGCTCACCTAAAACACAAGTTGAGGTGTTGGTGCCTGACTTCCGTGGTCGTCTAGAAAAAGCCCTAGATATTTTTGCAGATGGTTTACCTGATGTGATGAACCATAACTTAGAGACCATCCCTCGCTTATACCGCCAAGCGCGTCCGGGGGCGGATTATATGCATTCATTAAAGTTACTAAAAGACTTTAAGCGCATGTATCCAAGTATTCCTACCAAATCAGGCATTATGGTTGGTTTAGGCGAGACCAATGAAGAGATCTTAGAGGTGATGCGCGATATGCGTGAACACGATATTGATATGATTACTATCGGTCAGTATTTAGCGCCATCTGAGTATCACTTACCGGTAGAGCGCTATATGCACCCTGATGAGTTTGCTTGGCTCGAAGAGGAGGCTTATAAGATGGGCTTTAGTCATGCAGCAGTTGGTGCGATGGTTCGCTCTTCTTATCATGCGGATGAGCAGGCCAGTGAGGCTGGTGTCATCTAGCTCTTATCTATAAAGTTAAGATTAAACGCCCTATCAGTTGATAGGGCGCTTTTTTGTTTGAAACTAAGCTATTGAGTAACAGAAGTTACGTATTTGATAATAGCCTCTCTATCGTCTTCATCCATCTCCTCAAATGAGGGCATAGCCCCCATGCCTTCGAGCATTGTTCTTCGGATGCGTTCTGCATCTGGTTTTAATTCATCAAGATTTGGACCAATAGTTCCTGCAGCCTCAGCATCATTAAGGGTATGACAAATTGCACAAGCAATGGGTTGTGCTGAGCTAATAAACAATTCTTTACCACGCTCCAATTGTGCTTCATCCGCTATTGAAAAGGTACTAAAAAAAGAGAAAAAAAGAGCACCAAAAGCGATTAATATTTTATTCATACAAACTATTCTAAAAAATAATACAGGCAAAATGTTAAAAAACATTCGCCTGTATGATGTAAAAAATATGTGATTAAATAAAGGTTAACTCTATACTATGGTCGACCCAGCTATTGTTAAGGTACCCGCGGTTGTTTTCCATACGTTCCGCAGGTTGTGTGTCGCCATTTTTGTTGGTCGCACGACTAGCAAGTTTATAAGTTCCAGGTTCTAGTTCTACTGATAAGATGAATTGTCGCCAAGCATAAGGACCAAGATCCGGTCCAATAAATTCAGCTTTTTGCCAGCTTTCACCGCCATCTGTAGAAACTTCGATATCAGTGACGTCGGTTGTGCCACCCATAGCTAGTCCTTGGATTTGTATTTTACCTGCTTTGAGTTTTTCATCGGGATCGCCTGGGTAAGTGATCCATGATTTAACTGGCATAGTCCATACTGATTCGTGAGTCGGTGCGCCTTTCTCTCCCATGGGGGCGAGTCTATAGCCACTTTGTTGAATATTAGCGGCAGACTGTTCCACCGTGAAGGCTAAACGCTTGATGTATTTGATGTTGTTGACACCCGTGTAGCCTGGTACGACTAATCGTAATGGACCACCATGAGCTAAAGGGATTGGTTTACCGTTAATTTCCCAAGCTAGTAAAGCATTATCAATTGCCTCCAATGGCATTGAGCGTTCAACTTGAATAGTATTAGGGTCTAGTCCTTCTGGTATTGGCTCGCCTCCGGTGCCCGTCATGTATTTGGCGTTTTCATCCATGCCATTGACGTGTTCTAATAAAGTTTTGACGGGCACGCCAGTGAATATCACACATCCAGCAGCGCCAACAGTCCATTGCGTGCCACTAGGGTTTGATGGGAAATAAGCACGACCATTACCACTACACTGCAAAACCATGGCAACTGTGGTCACACCTAATTTTTTAAGTTCCTCAACCGATAAGGTTTGAGGATTTTTGACTCCGTCGATCTCTAAAGTCCATGCATCAGGGTCTTTAATAATATCCTCGCTTGGAGGAGCGATATTATTACGTACAAACAAACGGTCAAGAGGCGTAATAATACCGCTACCAAAAGCGGTGCGTTTGGTTTCCATGGTGTTAGCGCTATGGATAATTAAGCTTTCTGCATCTTTCCAGTCAGCATAAGCAGGTAAAGAGGGGCCATTTCCCTTGTCTCCTTGAGTTGCTGCTAATGCTTTGGCTGCGGGACTTAAACCACTAATTGCACCAACAGACGCCAAGCCTAAGACGCTTCCGCTCGTTGTGAGCAATCGGCGACGTGCTACGTTAATTGTTGTCATAAGGCACCTATATAAATTTAGTGATAATAATTACAAATAAAGTATAGCAATGCCATTAAATTTCTTATATCGGTAAATGCCCGAAAACATTAGTATTTCTGGAAATAATAAATTTGTATCAATTAGCTTAAATTGATGATTTGTCTCTTTTATATAACAATTAGCTATATAGATATGATAATTAATTCTTTTTAATTATAAGGCAGAGAGGCTATATTCTTTCTTACGTTCTTTCAAAACGTGCAAAGAACAAAAAATTATTTAGGAAGAATTATGAGATTCGGTAGAAAATTATTAGCATCAATTATTAAGCCAGCCTTAACCCTAACTATTGTTGCCTCAGCGGCAGTTAGTTTTTCTGCCCAGGCTCAAGATGGCCGTGGCGCGTTTTTAAACGTATCGTACGATGTGATGCGTGATTTCTATAAAGATTACAATCCTTTGTTCTTAAAAGAATATGCTGCCAAGCACGATGGTGCCAAATTAAATATTCAACAATCACATGCTGCTTCTTCTAAGCAAGCGCTCAGTGTTGCTAATGGCTTATTAGCCGATGTGGTGACCATGAACCAAAGCTCAGATATTCAATTACTAGTGGATAAAGGCTTAATTGAAGCCGATTGGGAGCAAGAGTTTCCTGATAATGCGGTGCCATTTACTAGCTTAACGGTTATTTTAGTGCGCAAAGGCAATCCTAAAAATATTCAAGATTGGTCTGATTTAACTAAAGACGGTGTTGAGACAGTGATTGCTAACCCTAAAATTACTGGTAATGGCCGTTACGCTTTCTTAGCGTTTTATGGTGCTGCGCTTAAAGAGCATAATAATGACCAAGAAAAGGCCAAAGACTTAGCACGCGGTATTTTGAAAAATGTACCTATTTTAGAAAATGGCGGTCGTGCAGCAACTACCACCTTTATTCAACGTGGTATTGGTGATGCGCTCTTAACCTTTGAAAACGAAGCGCACATGGCTGCTAATGAATTCGGTAAGGACCAGTTCGAGGTGATTTATCCAAAATACTCAATTAAAGCGGAAAGCCCAGTGGCCATCGTTGATACTGTGGTCAAGCGTAAAAAATCAGAGGATGTTGCTAAGGAGTACTTAGATTACTTATGGAGTGAGCCAGCCCAAGAGTTAGCCGCTTCTTTATACCTACGTCCTAGCAATCAAGACGTCTTAAAGAAATACACTGAGCGTTTCCCTGAGGTAGAGACTTTCCGCGCCACTGAAACCTTTGGTGATTGGCCAGAAATCATGAAGACTTTCTTTGCTGATGGTGGCATCTTTGATGATGTTAATAAGCGCTAATCAGTTATAAAGAGCAACAATCCATGCGCTTAGTGTCTTTGACAAGGCTAAGCGCATTGGCTATTAAAAACGGTATTATTTAATGCAATTATTACTCAAACAAAAAACAATCTTACCTGGTTTTGGCCTTAGCCTTGGTATCAGCGTGTTCTGCTTATCATTGTTGGTGCTATTGCCATTTGCGATGCTGATATTCGTAACCTCGGGGATGGGCTGGAGTGCTTTTATTAGCACCATTGCGGATGAGCGCGTTTTAGCGGCGATTTTGTTGAGCCTGCGTCTTTCGCTCTACGCTACGATTACCAATTTGTTTTTTGGTACCTTGGTGGCTTGGGTTTTAGTGCGTTATGACTTTCCGGGCAAATCTTTGATGAATGCCTTAGTTGATTTACCTTTTGCCTTACCAACAGCGGTAACAGGTATTGCCTTGGCCACCTTGTACTCACCTAATGGTTGGTTAGGTCAATTTTTTAGTCAGAAAATCGCTTTTACGCCATCGGGTATTTTTCTGGCGCTTGTGGTAGTGAGCTTACCTTTTATTGTGCGTTCAGTGCAGCCAGTCTTAGAGGAATTGCAGCCCGAGCTTGAAGAGGCCTCAGCGAGTTTGGGGGCGAATCGATGGACTACCTTTAGACGCGTTATTTTACCGGAGCTAAGCCCTGCGTTATTAATGGGTAGCGGCATGATGTTTGCTCGCGCCACAGGCGAATATGGTTCGGTGATTTTTATTGCGGGCAATATTCCGATGGTGTCGGAAATTTTACCAGTGATTATTACCGCCAAATTAGAAATGTTTGATGTGCAGGGGGCGGCCGCAGTGGCCTTATTTATGCTACTTATTGCCTTTGCTATTTTATTTATTATTAATGCCGCACAATGGCGTATTAGTCGTCGTCTCGAAGGTAGAGCCTAAGGATTTAAAATGCAGAAGAATTATCGACATCCGCGTGAGGAATCGCCTTTATTTAAGGGGCTATTAATTGCTATTGCGGTGGGCTTTTTAGCGTTAATGCTAGTCATACCGTTAATCTCCGTATTTTTTGAGGCCTTTAGGCATGGTTGGAATTTATACATCGCCTCCTTAACTGAGCCTGATGCGATGGCAGCGATTAAATTAACCTTATTAACAGCAGCCATTGTGGTGCCCATTAATATTGTGTTTGGAATTGCCATGGCGTGGCTGTTAACGCGTTTCGATTTCCGTGGTAAGCAATGGTTAACTACCTTATTGGATCTGCCTTTTGCCGTGTCACCGGTAGTTGCGGGTTTAATGTTTATTTTATTATTTGGTAGTTATAGCTTTTTTGGCGGATGGTTAGAGTCAATTGGGATCCAAGTGATTTTTGCCGTACCAGGTATTGTGATTGCCACTTTATTTGTGACCTTCCCATTTATTGCGCGTGAGTTAATTCCTTTAATGCAAAGCCAAGGCTCAAGTGAGGAGCAGGCGGCCTTGGTTTTAGGGGCTTCATCGTGGCAGATGTTTTGGCATGTGACCTTACCGAATATCCGTTGGGCTTTGCTGTACGGCATTATTTTGACCAATGCGCGAGCGATGGGTGAATTTGGTGCGGTTTCAGTGGTATCGGGTCATATTCGTGGCCTAACCAATACCTTGCCATTGCACATTGAGGTCCTATACAACGATTACAATCCCGTCGGTGCCTTTGCCGCCGCGAGTTTATTAGCATTTTTAGCCATCCTTACCTTAATTTTGCAGAACTTATTGAGTTGGTGGGATAAGCGTAAGCTTAGGCAGGCAGAACTGGGTCGCGAGGAATTGCAATTAGCTAGTAACGACCAAAGCAGTCAGAATCAAGCAACCATCACGCCCCGCACTAAAAAAACAATAAATAAAGTGTCTGAACTAGGACTAAAAGAGGTGACCGTATGAGCATCGAAATTAAAAATTTAAATAAAAGTTTTGGCACTTTTCATGCCTTAAAAAATATTAACCTCCATGTAGAGACAGGGCAGTTAGTTTCTTTATTAGGCCCTTCGGGTTGTGGTAAGACCACGCTGTTACGCATTATTGCGGGCTTAGAGTTCGCGGATAGTGGTCAGGTGTTTTTAGATGGTCAAGATGTAAGCAATGAGTCAGTACAAAAGCGCAACATTGGTTTTATGTTCCAGCATTACGCTTTATTCCGTCATATGAATGTCTTTGACAACGTCGCTTTTGGTCTCAGTGTTTTACCTCGTAGTCAAAGACCCTCTAAAAAAGAGATTCGTGAGCGAGTGATGCACCTTTTAGAGCTGGTGCAATTACCACACTTGGCTAAAGCCTTTCCGGCGCAACTCTCAGGAGGTCAGCGTCAACGTATAGCTCTAGCGCGCTCTTTAGCAGTGCAGCCTAAGCTGCTGCTATTAGATGAGCCCTTTGGGGCCTTAGATGCTAAGGTACGTAAGGAGCTACGCCAATGGTTGCGCAATGTGCATCATGAGTTAGGCGTAACCAGTATCTTAGTGACGCATGACCAAGAAGAAGCTCTAGAGATCTCTGACAATATTGTGCTTATGAACCATGGTGTGATTGAGCAAGAAGGGAGTGGTTCAGCCCTTTATCACCAACCACAAACCCCTTTCGTTACGGAGTTCTTAGGTGAGGCCAGCGCCTTTGAGGGGGTGGTTGAGGGTGCGCAGTGGCGTTTCAATGGCTTTAAATTACCCTTAACCAACGAACAACAGCAACAAGGCATTCATGAGGGTGCCGCCAAAGCCTATGTACGTCCTCATCAATGGCGTTTAAGTCGTTCTAATGACGCAGGCGCAATGCTACACGGTTTCTTAAAAGAGGTGCAAGATTTAGGCCCCTTGGTAAGACTGCATGTACTTGATGAAGAGCAGGCGCAGGCGGTAGATGTCTTTGTGCCACAGCAGATTCAGCAGCAAGCGGCTTATCAAAAGGGTGAGCGAGTTTCTCTTAGTCCAGAAGCGGTAACCTTATTTAATGCTTAAAGGGTTTGGCTTTTCTAGATAGTAGTTTTTTGGAGACGTTACGCTTAGATCAGCGTAAAATAGAAACTTTATTTCAATATAAAGTCATCCAGAGGACTAAATATATGTATCCAGAAATTCAAGCTAATTGGACTCCTTTTAATGCGGAGCGGTCCTCTATTTTCGAGTGGTTCTCTAGTATTTACGCCGATGTGGTTAGTCAAGAGCTATTTGATTTTTATTGCTCTGAGGAGATGATCGGCTTATTGGACTTTTTCGTGGGCTTAGGTTTTGCTGATGAGGTGACTCGAGTAATTAAGGCCATTGAGGCGATGGACGGTAGTGAAAAACACCGAATAGCTTTAGCCGAAGACTTTAAAACCCTCTTTTTGACTAAGAAAGCAGAAACCGTACCGCCTTTGGCTTCAGCGTATTTAGCTACAGAAGATATTGAGTTTTTGCGCAATAACTTGCCCCTATCGGTTTTCCTACAACACAATAAACTGCCTTTAAATCCAGATTTTAATGAGGCGGAAGATCATATTTCTGTGTATTTAGCGGCCATTTCGGCTTGGTGTTTAGCCGTGGTAGATGAAACAGATCCTAATATTATGAAGTCTGTGGCCCAAGTACAGGGGATGTATTTAGAGGCATCTTTGCTATCTTGGCTCGATGAGTGGGAAGAAGAGGTTAATGAGATCGAGGGTACTCATTTCGATTTTTATCAATCCATCACCAGTTTGCTATACGCCTTTGTCGAACTTGATGCCTATGTTTTAAGTTATGAAGAGGGTCAAGAGGAGGAGCAATGGCTGGCTGATACAGAGCCAGGTGGTAGAACCCTTCATTAATCTCGTGGGTGGGTAAAAAGATCCACTGCGTCTTAATTTAATAGAGCTTGAACTATGATTTTCCTTTGTGGGGAATTATATGTTTCAGCTCTATTTTTTTGTCCTTTTAATCGCTTTGCTATTGTATTGCTTTTTACCACGGTATTTGTTGAGCATTTATAGGCGTTATCGTGGTGATTCGTATTGGTTAGAGGTGCAGCCTTATAAAAAGCATTACCCAAGCTATTGGGTTGTTGTGCTATTTGTCATCGCTAGCTTAGAGCTATCTGAGCTTAATCTTGGGCAGTTGTTTTACTTGGTCTTTATAAGTTTTTTATTAAGCTTATCTTGGCTTGATCTTAAGTTACGAGTTTTGCCTGATGAGCTCGTTTTAACGTTGGCCTTAAGCGGTTTGATGTATCAGTATTTTGTAATTAATGGTAATCTTTTGTTACCCATAGCAATAGGTGTGACTGGCTTGGCCTATGCTAAGATCCTTGAGAGGTTCATGGTTAGGGTTGGCGATAGCCCATCAGTCAGTGGTATAGGAGCAGGTGATATCAAGTTAATCCTAGCCTTGGCGTGTTGGTTTGATATTGTGGCTTTGTTCTATTTGCTGGTTATTGCCTGTTCAGTGGCATTGCTGGTGGTGTTATTGCGTAGCATTTTTTTAAAAGAGGCGACGACTAGTGTCGCTTTTGCTCCTTATTTATCCTTTGCTACTTACATTATGTGGTGGTATGGGTAGTTTGTGAGTAACTCGTGAGGTTTTTAATGAGGCATTTTCAGGTTGGGTTAACTGGTGGTATAGGTTCTGGCAAATCCACAGTCACTAAGCTGTTAGAGTCGCTTGGCGCCACCATTATTGATGCAGATGCAATTTCTAGAGCCTCTACAGCGAGCGGGGGCGCTGCTATTGCTCCTATAGCCCAAGCCTTTGGCGAGGATATGATTGATGCCAACGGTGCGTTAGACCGCGCCAAAATGCGCAGTCTCGTATTTAAAGAGGCTGATGCTCGCCATCGTTTAGAGGCTATTGTGCATCCTATAGTACAAGAGCAGATGCGTCTGCAGGCAGAGCAGGCCACGGGTGTTTATGTGGTTTACGATATTCCTTTATTAATTGAATCCATTGCGCATTATCGACCTAAACTTAATCGTATCTGTGTGGTTGATTGTGATGAAGCAACTCAAATATCGCGTGTACAATCAAGAGACCAACTCACGGTTGATGAGATTAAGCGAATCATTGCTAGCCAAGCGAGTAGGGAGTTGAGATTACATCATGCAGATGATGTCATCAATAATGGGGCAGGTGTCGATGTCGCTAAGCTACAGCAACAGGTGCAAGAAAAGCACGAGTTTTGGTTAGAGTTAAGCAAAAAAAGACCTATTTAATAAAGGATTGTTGTGATTTTATATGAATATCCGTTTAGTGAGAAAATCCGCTCTTTTTTGCGTTTAGAGTATCTCTTTCAGCGTTTATATTTTTTTCATCAAAAGTTTGCCAGCAGTCCCGAAGGTGATGAGGCTTTTTTAGACGCTCTTTTTGATATTGTTGAGGTCTGTGATCGTGGAGACGCACGCAATACCTTATTGCAAGAGCTAGATAAACAAAAGCATACCCTACAAGAGTACCGCACCTATCCTGATATTGATTTAACAGTGGTTGATGGTGCCTTAGTTGATCTAAATCGCGTCAGTCGTGAATTACATGATGCGGGTAAAATTGGTCGCGCGGCACGTGAAAGTGAGTGGTTAGCTAAAATTAAAACTCGCTTTGTGGTGCCTGGTGGTTTGTCGGGTACCGAGTTCCCAGCCTATTATGGTTGGCTCAATAGTGACCCAGTACAGCGTCAACGGGTGGTTGATGAGTGGGTAGAGTCTTTTAAACCATTGAGCGATGCAGTTAACCACTTATTGTATTTTATTCGCGGTTCACGTGAGCCCGAATACATCACTACGCCACCTAATGGTGTTTATGAGCGCAGTGTTAGGGGGCAGCCTTTTCAGTTGATACGCGTGTGGGTGCCCGAGTCTAGTGGTATCTACCCCGAAATTAGTGCTAATAAATATGTGAGCTTTGTGCGTTTATACCATTTAAATCAACGTCTTGAGGCACAACAAGTCACGAAGCCAATGAGCTTAAAAATAGCCTTTTGTAATTTTTAGTTCTAACTAGTTTATTGTTTTTAGATAGGTTTTTTGAGTGAGTAATCCATCTGAGTCTGTCATTAAAAAAGGTTCAACCAAGCTTCGTCTGATTAAGTTCTTGGTGATGCTATTGCTTTTAGCCCTTATTGCCTTTGTTATTTATTATTTGTTTTTAGGTGGCAAAGAGCGCTTGGCTGCACAAAAAGCTGAAACTGCAACAGTTACTGCCACTACAGCAGATAGGCCTTCGGGTGCGCCTAGTGGTCCAGGGGGAGCACCCGGTCACGGTGCCATGGCGGGTGCTGGGAGACCTGTCGGCGGCATGATGGGGATGAGCACTAAGGTCAGTGTGGTCAAAGCCCGAAAGCGACCGATGAACTTTGTTATTAGGGGCTTAGGTACGGCCATACCATCAGAGACGGTGGTGGTGCGTAGCCAAGTGAGTGGTCCATTGACTAAGATCTTCTTTGAAGAAGGGGCCATGGTTGATGCGGGTGAGCCTTTATTTCAAATCGATCCGAGGCCTTTTGAAGCAAAATTACAGCATGCTCGCGGCCAATACCAACAAAATGAAGCGCAGCTAGCCAATGCAGAGGCGGATTTACGTCGTTATCAAACATTGTTTAAACAAAACTCCATTGCTCGTCAGCAGGTCGATACGCAAAACGCCTTAGTTAAACAGCAAAGAGCCAATCGCGCAGCCTTACAGGCACAGGTTGAGCAAGCAAAAATTGAATTGGAATACACCACCATTAAGGCACCCATTAGTGGGCGTGTTGGTCTAAGGCGAGTTGATATTGGTAATCTAGTTCAAGCTAATGCAACCGATGGTTTAATTACCATTACACAAAACCAACCCATGGATGTGGAGTTTGCTGTTTCTGAGCAATATATACCGCAGATTGCCGCTAAGTTTTATCAGGACGTACCAATTGAGGTACAACTTTATGATCGCAGTTCCTCCGACTTAATTGAGCGTGGTGTGGTGAGCTCCATGGCCAACCAAATTGATACTGCCACTGGTACCGTCAAAATCAAAGCCAGCTTTGATAATAGTGATTATGGTTTATTTCCCAATCAATTCGTTAATGCCTGGCTTTTTGTAGAGCGTTACGATAATAGTTTAAGCATTTTAACTGATGCCATTCAATATGGTCGTCAGGGCCCCTATGTCTTTTTGGTTAATGACGATATGAGCGTTAAACAGCAAGATATTAAGGTAGGGATTGTGGATAATGGCTACACCCAAGTACTCGAGGGGCTAAACGACGGTGACCAAGTGGTCATTGAGGGTGTCGATCGCTTAAGAGCAGGATCTAAAGTAGAGATAGTCGATTGAATATTTCAGCCATCTTTATTAGCCGACCCATTGCCACAACATTGCTAATGATAGCGGTGTTGCTGACAGGCCTGTTTTCGTATCAGCGCTTATCTGTGTCGGCTCTACCTGATGTTGATTATCCGACAATTCAAGTAAGTACGATGTACCCAGGTGCTAGTCCATCGACGATGGAGGCATTAGTGACGTCGCCCTTAGAGCGTCAACTGGGTCAAATGGCGGGGCTTGAGCAGATGTACTCCTCAAGCGCGGCGGGCGCTTCGGTGATCAATCTTAAGTTTGCACTGAGTTTACCTTTGAGTGTGGCTGAACAAGAGGTGCAAGCAGCGATTAATGCGGCTAGTAATATGCTACCAATGGATTTACCGATGCCGCCGGTATATAACAAAGTAAATCCTGCCGATACACCAGTAATTACCTTGGCGGTGACTTCAGATACTTTGCCGCTTTACGAGGTACGAGATTTAGTTGAGACGCGAATTTTGCAGAGCATCGCGCAGATCTCAGGCGTCGGTATGGTCAGTATTGCGGGTGGGCAAAAACCCGCTTTTAGGGTGCAGGTTAATCCCGTCGCTTTGGCCTCTAATGGCCTAAGTCTAAATGATGTGCGCAATGCCATTATGACGGGCAATATCAACCAGCCTTCGGGTAACCTCAATGGACCACGACGCTCAACCACCATTCATACCAATAGTCAGCTTTTTACCACCGAAGAGTATGAGGACCTTATCCTCAGCTATGTTAATGATGCCCCTTTACGCTTAGGGCAGGTGGCTAAGGTGATCCAAGGCGCCGAAGATGTGCGACAAGCGGCTTGGTTAAATGATAAACAAGCAATTCTTTTAAATATTCAGCGACAGCCCAATGCGAATGTGATTAGGGTAGTTGATGAGATTTTGGCGCAACTGCCAGAATTGCGTACGGCCATGCCGCAATCGGTACAAATTGATGCAGTAGCCGATCGCACTGAATCAATTCGCCAATCCATTACCAACGTACAGGTTGAGTTGTTGATCGCTGTGTTGCTAGTGGTTTTGGTGACCTTTGTGTTTTTGCGCACCCTGACTGCGACCTTTATCCCCTCGGTGGTGGTGCCCTTGTCCATTATTGGCACTTTTGTGGTCATGCTGTTCTTGGGTTATAGCCTTAATAACCTGACTTTGATGGCCTTGACCATTGCCACGGGTTTTGTGGTCGATGATGCCATCGTGATGATCGAGAATATCGCCCGCCACATCGAAGAGGGTGAAACGCCGATGAATGCAGCGTATAAAGGGGCTAAGGAGATTGGTTTTACACTGATTTCACTGACCTTTTCGCTGATTGCGGTGTTGATCCCTCTGCTTTTTATGGGCGATGTGATTGGTAGACTCTTCCGTGAGTTTGCGATGACGTTGGCGGTGGCGATTTTAATCTCACTCGTGATCTCCCTAACATTAACACCGATGATGTGCGCGCGTATGCTTAAGTCTGCCCCTAAAAACGGCAATGATGAAAATGGCAATGCCGCTAAAGAGGGCATTGTAACAGCGTGGCTAGGTAAGCAACTCGACCGCTTGGTCAAGGTGTATGCCTATTTTTTGGATAAGGTCTTAGCTCATCAATTTATTACCTTGATGGTGTTCTTAGGTACTGTCGTGATTACCGCCATCTTGTATTTATGGATTCCTAAAGGTTTTTTCCCACAACAAGATACTGGTTTAATGGTGGTGATGACCGAGGCTGATCAGTCAGTGTCTTTTGACCGCATGGCCGAATTACAAACCGAGGTAGCCCATGCCTTTTCTGAGGATCCTGATGTGGCTTCAGCAACCTCTTTTATTGGGGTTGATGGCAATAATGTCAGTTTAAATACTGGACGTATTCAGATTGAGCTCAAGTCTCATAGTAGCCGTGATAGTGCCCAAACGGTGATGGACCGATTGCAAAAGGTAGCCGCAGAGTATGAAGGTATCCGTGTTTATTTGCAGCTTAACCAAGACCTATCTATTGATACTCAATTAGCGCGTAGCCAATACCAATTAAGCCTTTCATCGATTGATAGTAGCCTTCTCAGAGAGTGGGTGCCTAATTTTGTTGATGCCCTAAGTGGTATTGAGGGACTCAGCGATGTGGTGGAAAATTATCAAGTACATGGTTTAGAGGCACAGGTGATTGTGGACCGCGACCGAGCCTCACAATATGGCATTCGTATGGCTCAAGTCGAAGAGGCGCTATACAATGCCTTTGGTCAGCGCTTTGTATCAACGGTATTTACTCAGGCGGCGCAATATCGCGTGGTCCTAGAGGTAGATCCAGAATATGCCGAGGATCCTAATGCCCTAAGAGATGTCTTTATTAAAGGTTCTCAAGGCTTGGTGCGATTAACTGATATTGCGACCATTAAAACCGCCTATACGCCACTAGAGGTGCAGCGTATTGATCAGTTTCATTCGAGTCTAATTTCCTTTAATCTTAAAGCAAATTACTCCCTATCGGATGTGTTACC
>LSQX01298588.1_pt1 | contig 15249 bp, 19 predicted proteins | sample 654561 | NCBI WGS metagenome assembly LSQX01 (sample SAMN04489861, study PRJNA283612) | anaerobic digester metagenome | isolation source: 4 biogas reactors fed with cattle manure at either 37C or 55C with and... | place: Denmark: Kongens Lyngby | collected 2014 | reverse complement strand
ACGAGCGATTTATCGAGGCGCACGTTGATGAGGAATGGTCAATTGGTGACTATGTGTTATCCGGTGGTGAATTACCGGCCATGGTGCTGATTGATGCTATTACGCGACTTTTGCCTGGTGCATTAAACCATGCAGATTCCGCCATAGAAGACTCATTTAGCGATGGTCTACTCGATTGCCCGCATTACACACGACCGGTCACGTATGCGGGTACAGATGTTCCACAGGTGCTGCTTAGCGGCAACCACGAACATATCCGGCGCTGGCGATTGCAGCAGGCTTTAGGCCGAACTGCAGAGCGTCGCGCTGATCTTCTGGATAGCCGCTCGCTTTCTGGAGAAGAGCAAACGCTGTTGGACGAATACTTTGCCCAACAGAACGATAGATAAGGTATCGATGGTAAATCTTAAGATTTGCCTTAGGAGCAAACAATGACAAACCCAATTATTCAGCAAATTGAAGCTGAACAGATGACCAAAGAAATCCCTGCCTTTGCGCCGGGTGATACAGTAATCATTCAAGTAAAAGTTAAGGAAGGCGATCGTCAGCGTCTTCAGGCATACGAGGGCGTAGTTATTCGTAAGCGCAACCGTGGCCTAAACAGTGCTTTTACCGTACGTAAAATTTCCAGCGGTGTAGGTGTTGAGCGTACTTTCCAAACCTACAGCCCATTAGTAGACAGCATCACCGTTAAGCGTCGTGGTGATGTGCGTAAAGCCAAGCTGTACTACTTACGCAACCTGTCTGGTAAAGCTGCTCGTATTAAAGAGAAGCTTAGCCGCTAAGCAGGCAAAAGAAAGCAGCCCAAGTGGCTGCTTTTTTGTTTTTAGGCTGAATAAAGGTAATTAATGTTGCAGCAAAATAAACAGCTTATTGACGATTTTTTGCAGCAACTTTGGCTGCAGCAAGGTTTGTCCGAAAACACACGGGCAGCCTATGCGAATGATTTGCGCCAGTTTGTTTTGTGGTTAGCAGAGCAAGAACTCGCTCTGCTACAGGTTCAACGTAGCCACGTATTAGAGTATCTTGCTTGGCGTCTGCAAGAAGGCTACAGAGCGCGCTCAACAGCACGTTTTATCTCAACCCTGAGGCGTTTCTATCAGTACCTGCTGGAGCAACGACTGATTAGCGAAGATCCCAGTGTGCTGGTCGATTTACCCAAGCTGGGACGTTCTTTGCCCGATAGCCTGAGCGAAGCAGAGGTTGATGCCTTGCTTGATGCACCCGATACTGAAACACCCTTAGGCATGCGTGACCGCACCATGCTTGAAGTGCTCTATGCAACAGGCTTGCGCGTTAGTGAGCTGGTAGGGTTAAGTTTAGATGAAGTAAGTCTGCGCCAAGGTGTCGTGCGGGTGGTCGGTAAGGGTAACAAAGAACGCCTAGTGCCCATGGGTGAGCAGGCGTTAGATTGGCTCGAAGAGTATCTGGAGCAAGCGCGTCCGATATTGTTGGGCGGCAAAACCCCAGATGTAGTGTTTCCCAGTCAGCGTGGTCAGCAAATGACGCGGCAAACTTTTTGGCATCGAATAAAAATTCACGCGCAAGCGGCGGGTATCCGTAAACCACTGTCACCGCATACCTTAAGACATGCTTTCGCTACGCACTTACTGAATCACGGCGCGGACTTGCGTGTCGTGCAGATGCTGCTTGGGCACAGTGACTTGTCGACTACGCAGATATATACCCACGTTGCACAAGCACGTTTACAGCAATTGCATGCAGAGCATCATCCCCGTGGTTAGCGCTGCACGTTTTCTATCATTTAAATAAAAAGTTAATACAACCGAGGAACACACCATGCTTCAGCGTCGTACCAAAATTGTTGCCACTATCGGCCCTGCTAGTAATAGCCCGGAAATACTTGAGCAGTTAATACTGGCTGGCATGGATGTGGCGCGCTTGAATTTTTCCCATGGTACGGCTGATGAGCATCGCCGGTTGACGGAGTTGATTCGCCAAATTGCGAGAAAAAATCAACGCTATGTGGCGATATTAGGCGATTTGCAGGGGCCGAAGATTCGTATTGCGCGTTTCGCTAATCAGCGCATAGAGCTCAACACAGGGGACCCTTTTGTCTTCTCTATCAGCCATCCTAAAGACGCGGGTAATCAAGAGCGAGTAGGGGTGGATTATCCTGATCTGGTGAAAGATTGCACCGTTGGCGATGAACTATTGCTTGATGACGGCCGTGTAGTGATGCGTGTTAAAGCCGTTACTGAGGACGAGCTACAATGTGTTGTTTTGCAGGGCGGCCCCCTGTCAGACCACAAAGGGGTTAACCGTCGCGGCGGCGGTTTAACTGCGCCTGCGTTAACCGAAAAAGATAAGCAAGATATCCTTTTGGCTGCTGAGTTAAAGCTTGATTACGTGGCGGTTTCATTTCCTCGTGATATGGCTGATATGCAGCTTGCGCGTGAGCTCTGTGTTGCGGCTGGCAGTCAGGCGTGGTTGGTGGCTAAAATTGAGCGTGCTGAAGCCGTTAAAAATGACGAAGTGCTCAGTGGCCTGATCGAAGCCAGTGATGCGGTGATGGTTGCGCGCGGTGATTTGGCGGTTGAGATTGGTGATGCTGAGTTGGTAGCCATCCAGAAAAAAATTATTGCTGCAGCACGTCGCCAAAATACAGCGGTTATTACCGCCACACAGATGATGGAGTCCATGATTAATAACCCCATGCCGACCCGTGCAGAAGTGTCGGACGTGGCTAACGCGGTACTGGATTACACCGACGCAGTGATGTTGTCGGCAGAAACGGCAGCAGGGCATTATCCGGTGGAAGCCGTTACGGCGATGGCGCGAATTTGCGTGGGCGCAGAAAAGAGTCCCACCATGCACCGCTCATCGCATCGACTAGGTTTAGAGTTCTCCCGCCAAGATGAGAGCATTGCACTGGCGAGCATGTACATTGCCAACCACTTTCCCGGAGTCAAAGCGATTGTGGCGCTGACTGAAAGCGGTTACACGCCTTTGGTGATGTCACGTATTCGCTCGTCGATTCCTATTTATGCCTTTGCGCCAACGCGTATGGCGCAGGCACGTACTTGTTTATTTCGCGGAGTTTATACCGTGCCCTTTAATCCGTCTGAATACCCTGAAGAACAGGTTTGCTACATGGCGGTGCGTAAACTGGTTGATTTAAATCTAGTAGCAGAAGGTGATTGGGTCATTCTGACCCAAGGTGATAAGCATCATAATATTGGTAGTACTAATGATATGAAGCTGCTGCAGGTGACGGCTGAACTTGTTGTGTCCTAATAGGTTATCAGGCATACAAGGCCGGTCTTTAACGTGCCGGCTATCGTGCGTTTCGCTTGTCTGGTTGCTGGAATTGGCTTTTTTTGCTACACTCGACGGCCGACTCTATGGAGGAAGTGATAATGAGAGTTAAGAATTCAGCTGCTAATAAAAAAGCAGCCGATGCTGCAACCAGTAGTGATTTGCTAAGTGCGCAAACGGCAGCATTTTTAAAGAAAGGCGGTAAGATTCAGGAAATACCACGTGGCAAAAGCGGTCAGCAAAACATCAGTTACTTTAAGCGCTCTAACGCTAAATAGTTTGTTGGACTGGTAGCCAAGAATTAAAAAACCCCAGTATTCGTTAATGCGGATGGTGGGGTTTTTTCTATTTAATAGGTTAATATAAAACCGGTTTGGTTTGGTGGTACTCGCTATGCAAAAACCTTTTTTCTTGCTGCCTGCACCTCTGTCTTTTGGCTTAGTGATTGGTATGGCTTGGCTGCTTGATAGCCTGTGGCCATGGCCGTTAGCCAATGATCTGTGGAGCTTTTATGCAGGCTGCGGCTTTATTGATGTGGGTGCTGTGTTGTTGCTTTGGAGCGCCTGGCTAATGTTTTGGCGTAAAACCACCTTAAGTCCCTATGGCAAGCCGCAAAGGTTGCTGCAAGAAGGGCCTTTTCGCTTCAGCCGTAACCCTATCTACCTAGCTTTTTTAGTCATTTATATCGGTATCGCCTTGCTTTGGGCGCAGCTGTGGGCGTGGATACTATTACCCTTAGCGGTTTTGTTGCTTAATTTCGGTGTGATTCGGCATGAAGAAAGGCTGTTGTTGCAGTATTTCGGTGACGAATACGTTCACTACTGCAAAAAAGTACGCCGCTGGTTCTAGTCATACTTTGTTGAGTCTAAGAAAATTTACTAATGAAAAAACTATCTTCTTTAGCCGCTATAGGCGCTTTGGTGTATAGCACTGATGCAGGCAGACACTGTGATGGTTGTGCGCAGCCGCAGGCAGACTGTGTTTGTGAGCAGCAGACAGAGATTCTAGGCGATGGCCAAGTTCGCGTTCGGCGTGAAAGTAAAGGGCGTGGTGGTAAAACAGTTACCGTGGTGACAGGTTTGCCAGTCACTGCGGCGCAGTTGAAAGCTATTTGTGGTGAGCTGAAAAAGCGCTGTGGCGTAGGTGGCTCGGTTAAGGATGCAACTATAGAAATTCAAGGTGATCAAACTGAAGCTGCGTTGGCATGGCTGCAACAGCAAGGCTATCAAGCAAAACGCAGTGGCGGTTAATAGCCAAAAGCAGGGCGTTTAACCCTGCTTAATCCAGCTCGTAATCATAATCGGACAGTTCTTTGTTTAATCGGCGTTCTTCCAGCAGATTATCGATGATGCGGCGCTTAGTGAGCGTGTTTTTGCTTTCTTCAACAGCAGTGTCAGCATCATCAATGCTATCTTCTTCGTCGTCGACAAAATCATCATCAAGCTCTAACTCTTCTTTGCTCATGCAAGCCTCCTCAGCCATTAACACATAAAATTTATGGCGCACCTTATATATCGAAATGCGGCAGATAGAAATGCAATTTTATTAATAAGAATTCTTAGATTGATTAGTAAAATTAATCATCTGAGGTTTTGTCTTTGTATTCACACAGGTCTTCGATGCGACAACTGCCACAGCGAGGCTTGCGTGCCTGACATACATAACGACCGTGTAGGATCAGCCAGTGGTGTGCATCAAGCAGAAATTCCTTGGGTACAAAGCGTAACAGCTTCTTTTCCACCTCAAGCACATTCTTACCGGGCGCTATGCCTGTGCGGTTGCTCACGCGGAAGATATGGGTGTCCACTGCCATGGCTATCTGGCGAAACGCTGTGTTAAGCACCACGTTGGCTGTTTTACGGCCTACACCGGGCAAGGCTTCTAACGCCTCGCGTGTATCAGGCACCTGACTGTTATGGCGCTCGATAAGCAAGCGGCAAGTTTCAATCACGTTTCTGGCTTTACTGTTGTACAGACCAATGGTTTTAATGTAGTCGCTCAACCCTTCGACACCCAGCGCGTACATAGCTTCTGGAGTACGAGCGACTGGGAATAATTTGTCGGTTGCTTTGTTAACGCCTACATCGGTGGCTTGTGCGGACAGGATGACCGCTATGAGTAACTCAAAAGTGGATGAGTAGTTGAGCTCGGTTTCTGGATTGGGATTATCTTCACGTAGACGGCTAAAAATTTCGTAACGTTTTTGTGCATTCATAGCGTTATAAAAAATTAGGTAGTTCGGGCAGTTCAACGGTTGCGGACTCAGTGGGAGCCAACACCAAGGCTTCGCCCTGAACCACTGTCTTACCCGCTTGATTCAGCACATTGGTGGCTATGCGAACTCGGTTTTTCGGTAGTTTTTCCAACACTTCTAGCTCAATGCTGAGTTGATCGCCCAGCTTAACAGGGCGGGTAAAGCTCAACTGTTGACCTAGGTAAATGCTGCCGGGTCCTGGTAGCTCAAGAGCGATGGCCGCGCTAATCAAGGCGCCACTAAGCATGCCGTGGGCAATGCGTTCTTTAAAGACGCTGGTGGCTGCAAATGTTTCATCTAAATGAACGGGGTTACGATCACCGGAAACCGCAGCGAACATCAATAAGTCGTGCTCGGTAATGGTTCTTTCGACGGTGGCGCGCTGGCCCACTTCAAGTTGATCGTAGGGAATGCTGGTAGCAGTGTTCGACATGAGAATATTCCTTGTACGCAAGCCCTAGGCTTGCAGGTAAATATAAGCGCTGAAGTGTAAATGAGCGGCAGAGGATTGTCACCGTGCTGGCTGTCGGTTAATCAAGCCGCGTGTTGTGTTGAATCCATTCAATAATATCTTGCATAACGCGCGGTGAGTTCTTTTCATTTAAGGGTTCATGGCGCATGTCTGGGTAGAGTTTGACGTCCACAAAACGGTTGCCTGATTCGCGAAAAGCGTTCGCTAAATCAAGCAAGCGGTGTCCTTGGTGGATAGGATCCTGCTCACCGCCGAAGATCAGAATGGGTAATAAATTGTCTATCTGTACCAAGTTATTAATCGGTGTAATACGTTGTAAGCCGGTTAACACGTCTATCCATAATTGAGTGGTAGAGATAAAGCCACACAGAGGGTCTTGTGCGTACAGTTTGACTTGTATCTCATCGCTGCTGAGCCAGTCATGGGGTGTTTTGTGCGGCTTAAAGGCGCGTTGATGGCGGTTAAAAATCAACCAGTGTAAGAATCTGCTACGTCCTTGCTTGCCTAAACGCCAGCGTTCAAAGCGGGCAACCAGCAGCGCCAACCGATACCTAAAGGTTGATTGAATATAAATAGAGCTGGATAAAATAGCGCCCTGCACACTGCAGCAGTATTGCAGCAGGTAGTCGATGACCAGATAACTGCCTAGGCTATGACCAAAGATAAACACAGGTTTTTCGTGATGCTGCTGGCGGATATGGTGATTAAGGCAGCGAATATCATCCAGCACCAATTGCCAGCTATCGTGGTTGCCGAAGTGACCTTTTACGCCAAAGCTGGCGGTAAAACCGTGGCCACGCAAATCAAGGGCATATAACGCAATACCTGCCTTAGCTAAGGCAGCGCCTAGATGAGCATAGCGCTTGCTGTGTTCCGCCATGCCGTGCACCAACATAACAATGGCGTCTGGTTCTTGCGTTGGGCTCCAGTGATTGACATGAAACTCAGTGGAGTCGCTGGCGGTTAACCAAAAGGATTCGTGATGCATTACAGATCTCCTGCCACTAACGCTTTACTAGAGTCTATTACGTATTATTGTTTTTGTAAGCTGGTTTACCGTCATCGTAGTAGCAAAGTCGTGACTAAGCATTAGATTTTAGTCTTGTTATGACTTTTCGTGCATGGGTTGCGCTAGTCGCATTTTTTAAAAACTGCTAATCTACAGGGCACTAGGTACAAAAAGTCTTGCACGAGTGAAGGTCACTATAATTGCATGTGTACGGCGCTTAACAACTAAAATCTAAAATAAGAATTGATTGGGAGTTAGCTTGGATGAACGAGAACATCTGGAAAGATAAGTATCCCGCAGGTATCGCCAGTGAAATTGACGCGGATCTTTACCCAAATATTCAAGCCGTCTTAACAGAGTCGTGCGAAAAGTATGCTGATAAGCCTGCATTTACTAATCTAGGGAAAACTATCACCTACGCAGACGTATACCGTCTTTCAGGGGATTTTGCTGCTTGGTTGCAACATAAAACCGATTTGCAGCCTGGAGATCGCATTGCTATTCAGCTGCCCAACGTGCTGCAGTACCCTGTGGTGGTGTTCGGCGCCATTCGCGCAGGTTTAGTGGTGGTCAATACCAATCCGCTGTATACCGCCCGCGAAATGGAGCATCAGTTTACCGACTCGGGCGCCAAAGCCATTGTGTGCTTAGCCAATATGGCGCACCTGCTTGAGAAAGTGCTACCCAGCACTGAGATTAAGACTGTTATTTTGACCGAGGTAGGTGATTTTTTACCCCCCGTCAAACGTTTTGTTGTTAACTCGGTGGTTAAATACATTAAAAAAATGGTGCCGGCATTTCATATACCGCAAGCATATTGGCTCAATGATGTGCTGAAACAAGGCAACAAAAAAATCGCCCGTAATATAGATGCTGAGTCGCAGTCGATAGCCGTTTTACAGTACACCGGCGGCACTACGGGTGTGGCCAAAGGTGCTATGCTGACGCACCGAAATCTTATCGCCAATATGTTACAGGCGCGCACCATGATGGCGTCTGAGCTTGAGGAAGGGCGAGAAACGGTTGTCGCACCATTGCCGTTGTATCACATATACGCGTTTACCTTTCATTGCATGGCGATGATGATGACCGGCAATCATAACCTGCTGATTACCAATCCCCGCGATTTACCCAGCATGCTTAAAGATATGGCCAAGTGGAAGTTTTCTGGATTTGTTGGCTTAAATACTTTGTTTGTGGCGCTCTGTAATAACAAAGAGTTCCGCAAGTTGGATTTTTCTGCACTGAAAATGACAATTTCAGGTGGCATGGCGCTACAGATAGCCACCGCTCAGCGCTGGAAGCAGATCACCGGTGTGCAGATATGTGAAGGCTACGGCATGACCGAAACCAGCCCTATTGCCACGGTGAACCCTGTACAGAATATTCAGCTCGGCACTATAGGTATTCCTGTCGGCTCAACACTGTGCAAGGTTATTGACGAAGCGGGTAATGAGCTGCCTCTGGGTGAGGCGGGTGAGCTTTGCGTAAAAGGCCCGCAAGTAATGAAAGGCTACTGGAATAACGAAGAAGCCACGCGGGAAGCTCTCGATGAGCAAGGCTGGTTACGCACGGGTGATATAGCCATCATTCAGGAAGACGGTTACCTGCGCATTGTCGACCGTAAAAAAGATATGATTCTGGTGTCCGGCTTTAACGTTTACCCTAACGAAATTGAAGGTGTACTGGTTACCATGCCAGAGGTTTTGCAGTGTGCTGCCATTGGCCTGCCAGATGAAAAGTCCGGAGAAGTCATTAAGGTCTTTATTGTATTGCGCGAAGGGCAAAGCTTAACCAAAGAGCAAGTGATTAAGCATATGCGCGAAAACCTTACGGGCTACAAGGTTGCGCGCCAAGTCGAGTTTCGTAATGAGTTGCCTACAACCAATGTGGGTAAGGTTTTGCGGCGTGAACTACGTGATTCCGAGCTGAAGAAAATAGCCAATGCAAAACAAAGTTATTAGTCTAGCCTAAGCTTTGCCGAGTAATGGGGTATGTAATCAAGCAGTATTTTTAAAGCTCAGGCTCAAAAAATACGGTTTGATTGCGACCTAGGTTTTTAGCATGGTACATCGCAATATCGGCTTGCTTAATCAGCTCAGCTTCCGTTTTTCCGTGCTCTGGATACATGCTCACCCCACAGCTGAGCGATATCTGCGACACTTGCCCGTCAATCTCAAATGGCTGCAAAACATGCTCATGTATGCGTCTGGCAATCAGTAGCGCATCTTCTTTGCTGGGGTTCCCCGCCAATAAGATCACAAACTCATCACCACCAATGCGTGCCACTATGTCCGTGTCACGCAGGGGCGTTTTGATGCGCTGGGCTGTTTGCGCTAACAGTTGGTCGCCATACTGGTGGCCAAACATATCGTTAATCGGCTTGAACTCATCCAAATCAATGAAGATGATGGCTAAATTATGCTTTTCGCGTTGTGCCATTTTAAGCGAGTGTTGAAAGACTTCTTGGAAATAACGGCGGTTGGCCAAGCCTGTTAATGAATCAAAGTTAGCCTGACGCCAGATAAGCTCTTCGTTAGCTTTTTGCTTGCTGATATCGGCAAACAGAGAGATACGGAATTTAACGCTGCCGTCGGTATCGTAGGTGCTGTTAATGGATAACAGCTGCGGGTAGAGTTCACCGTTTTTGCGTCGGTTCCATACTTCGCCTTGCCATTGGCCTGAACCGTTAAGGCTGGCCCACATCTCATCATAAAAGCTGGCGCTGTGTCGGCCAGACTTCAAAATTGAATGATCGTTGCCTATCGCTTCTTCAGCGGTATAGCCTGTTATTTTTGTAAATGCGGGGTTTACATGAATAAAGGTTCCATGAGCATCAGTGACGGCTATGGCTTCACTGCTGGTGTGGTAAACGGTTTCGGCCAGCTTTAACAGCGCGGTATTTTGACTGCGCTCAATAACCAGTCGGACTAAATTAGCCACATTTTCAATTAGGTTGATTTCTCGTTTGTTGGGTGCGCCCGGTTGATCTTTAAAAAAGTTAAGTACGCCAGCTACCTTGCCATCCACGTCAAAAATCGGCTCTGCCCAGCATGCCAGCATTCCTGCGCGCACCGCAGCACTGGCCGTTTTTACTTGTTTGGCTTGTGTTGACAGCTCGTCGGTAATAATACGCTTGCCGTAAAAAGCAGCTTGGCTTACGGAGATACCGTCGCTAGTAATTTTTATTTGTTGCAAGGCATGGTGTAAGAACGTGGGCAGGCTAGGTGCAGTAGCTAGTTGCAGGCTAACTCCATCTAGGCTACGTAAGAAAATAGCACATTTAATGTGCTGGTTTTCTTTTTCAACGGCACGGATGATTGAGCCGAATATTTCATTGGCGGTTTTGTTGCGCGACAACAAGTCGAGCACCTGATTGTGTAAACGTTCACGGCTAAGAGCGAATTCTTGCTCGCTAATATCCAGCTTAACCGCCACATAGTTGACCAGCTTTTTCTGCTCATCAAACACGGGCGCAATCCAAGCTTGCTCCAGATAAATATCTCCGGTTTTGGTTTGGCTTATAAAACGGCCGTTCCAATTTTGTCCACGGGCAAGGGTTTGCCACAAGTCCACATAGGTTTCGTGGGGTGTTTTGCCTGAATTGAAAATGCTTGAATTTTTGCCAATCAACTCTTCAATGCTGTAACCAGTAAATCTGCAGATAGTCGGATTGACGTACTCAATAAAGCCTTTTGGGTCGGTGACCAGAATAGAAGTAGGGCTGCGCTCAATCGCCACTCGCAAGGCTCTAAGGCGGGTCTCGGTCAATTTGACGCGGTTCGTCAGCTTCGCTAGGCGTCTTCTGCTTTGCGCGTATAGAATACTTAGCAGCGCAAGCCCTGTAAGTGTGGCAGCACTAAACCACAGCCACAACTGGTGCTCAGCTAAGGATTTAGGTAACAGCAATGCACTGGCGCCCAGTAGTGCGAAAACTGCCAAGGTGGCTAGGGAATAGCGAAGAATTTTACGCAAAATGACAGCCTTTTTTTGCAATATCCATATAGATGGGTTTCTAGCAAAAAATATGCTTAGAAAGCAGAGTTTGATCAAGCGAACTAAGCGGTATTTTACTCTAGTATGCAGTAGAGTTAAATAGCCATCATTGTTGTTTGTAATCACCTATTCTTTGCATGGTTTTGTTTTTTATGTGTTTCTTTCTTGACTGAATGAATACGCAAAGATGATAATAGTTATCATTAAGTGTTATTTGGATTAAAGGACCCCCTGTTTATGCAACTCCCTTTTTTACGATGCGCCACGTTATCACTGGCGTTGTGTGCTGGAACGGTCATGGCCAACACAGTAGAGCAAGCTTTGGATGAAAATACGGCCCACAGCCAAGCCGCTCAACGTTCGCAACAACAGGTGGAGCAGCTGGATGATGCAACGCAAAAAATGCTGCAGGAGTACCGCACCGCGCTACTAAAAACAAAAACGCTTACGGGTTATAACAAGCAGATGCGTGAACTGGTAGCAGCGCAGCAGCAAGAACTCGCCGGCTATCAGCAACAATTAGCAGACCTACAAGATACCGAAGCCGCTGTGACTCCACAAATGCAGCGGATGCTAGAGGTGCTGGAGCAGTTTATCAGTGCTGATTTACCTTTCTTACCCTATGAACGGCGCGATCGTTTAGAAACCTTGCAGGACTTACTGCCACGCGCTGATGTGTCTATTGCCGAAAAATACCGCCGCATTCTAGAAGCCTACCAAATTGAAAGTGATTACGGTCGCACACTCGAAGTCTGGCGCGATGCGCTTAAGCGTGACGGAAACGAGCTGAATGTGGATTTTTTACGTTTAGGCCGTTTGATGCTGTATTACCAAACCCCAGACGGCCATGAAACCGGTTGGTGGAACGCGCAAGCGAAAGAATGGCAAGTGCTTAATGGCAATGCACGTCGGCCTGTGGCTCAGGCGATTGCCATTGCACGGCAGCAAAAATCACCCGATTGGTTAGCTTTGCCGATAAAAACACTGGCATGGGAGGCGCAGCAATGAAAAAACTCATCGTGGTGCTGGCGCTGCTATGTTCCGGTACTGTCCTAGCCGACAGCCTAACGCCCGACCAATTACTGCAACGCATCCGTGCCGAAAAAGCCAGCGAGCAACAGCTGATGCAAGAGCGTGAACAGCGTTTCTTAGTCGAAAAAAATCAGCAGCAGGCAATCTATCAGCAAGCCATGCAGGCGTTACGCACTCAGGAGCGTGAAGCTGCCGAGCTTAAAGCGCAATTTGAAGAACTAGAGCAGCAACTGACCGAACAGGAGCGTCAATTAAAAGAGCGCACCGGCGAGCTGGGTGAGTTGTTTGCTGTATTGCGCCAAAGTGCAGGCGACATTGCAGGTCAGTGGCAGGACTCCATGCTCAATGTGCAGCAACCCAAGCGGGTGGCGCAGTTAGAGCGTTTTGCCAATAGTCGCAAGCTGCCCAGCGCAGATGCAGTTGAGCAGCTGTGGCTAACCATCCTTGAGGATATGACCGCTAGCGGCAAAGTCGAGCGTTTTGATGCGCCCGTCATTAGTGCAGGCGGTGAGCGAAACATTACTAGCGTGGTGCGCGTGGGGCCTTTTTCCGCCTATAGCGATACGGATTTTTTAGTGTATCAAGCCGGTGATGATGCGTTGCGCGCGTTACCTAAACAACCTAACGGTTTAAGTCAGGTAAAAAACTGGTTAACCGCCAGCGAACCCGTTGCGGTACTGCCAATTGACCCGACCCGCGGCAGCTTGCTGGAACAGCTACAGCACCAACCCACTTTTCACGAGCGAGTTAAACAGGGCGGTGTGGTTGGTTGGGTGATTATTAGCTTGGGTGTGCTGGGCTTTGTGCTGGCCGCATGGCGTTTGTTGGAATTGCAGCAAGTAGTGCGCTCAGTACGTATACAGATGCGTGATTTGTCGAACCCTACGATCAATAACCCCTTGGGGCGTGTGCTGGGTGTGTTGGGTCCGCAGCCGCAGTTATCTGACCTAGAAACCCTAGAGCTGAAACTGGATGAAGCCGTTATGCAGGAAGTACCCAAACTGGAGCGCGGACAGGGTTTACTGAAGTTACTGGCAGCAGTTGCGCCTTTGCTTGGACTGCTGGGTACAGTCACAGGAATGATCATCACCTTCCAAGCTATTACCCAAGCCGGTGGTGGCGATTCTCGGTTGATGGCAGATGGTATTTCACAGGCCTTGGTCACCACGGTGCAGGGCTTGGTGGTGGCTATTCCGTTACTGTTTTTGCACAGCATTTTGGTCGCGCGTAGCAAGGGCGTGGTGCGACTGCTAGAGCAACAGTGCGTTGGCTTATTGGCGCTGCATATGTCAGCCAAGGAATCCCGTGACTAATTGGCAAAATACTTGGTTTTGGCTGGTCGATAGCAGCCACGCACTGCTCGACTTAATGGGCGCTGGTGGCTTGGTTATGTGGCTACTGGCCGCATTGTGCGTATTATTTTGGACGCTGATGCTGGAACGCTTTTGGTATATGCAGCGCCAGTTTCCAGCGTGGGTCAAAGAGCGTCATCAAGCATGGCAGCGTTTGTGTCAGGAAGAGTTCAGTAACGGCTGGCCGCGTACAGTGCGCTCAGCTTGGATTGCTCAAGCCCATGAGCAACTGATCACGCCATTAACTGTTATTAAAGCCTTGGTCGCGCTGTTTCCATTGCTGGGTTTGCTGGGCACGGTAACCGGCATGGTGGCGGTGTTTGATGTGTTGGCATTGAGCGGCACCGGCAACCCACGTGCTATGGCTGCTGGTGTTTGGCAGGCGACATTACCCACTTTAGCCGGCATGGTATTAGCCATTGGTGGATTATTTAGTATCGCGCACCTTGAGCGTAATGCTCGGCGCGCATTAGGCCGGCTGTCTGATCAGCTTAGGCATGAATAAGGTGGTAAAACGATGAGAATGCGTCGTTACAGCTATAGAACAGAAGAAGAGCTCGGCATTGACCTCACGCCTATGCTGGACGTGGTGTTTATCATGCTGATTTTCTTTATTGTCACCAGCTCGTTTATTAAAGAGTCCGGTATGGAGGTTAATCGCCCTCAAGCAGACACCGCGAGCAGTCAGGATAAAGGCAATATTTTGATTGCCGTAACCGCTGATGGTCAGGTGTGGCTGGATAAACAAGCCGTGGATGTGCGCACCGTGCGTGCCCATGTTGAACGGCTACGCCAAGAACAACCCGAAGGAATTGTGGTGGTGCAAGCGGATCAAGATGCACGCACGGGTTTAGTGGTGCAGGTGATGGATCAAGCGCGCATGGCCGGTGTTACTGATGTGGCCTTGGCAGCTTCGACGGAATCGAATTAATGACGCGTTGGTTGGTATCTTTTGTGATTGCGTTACTGGCTGTGTTAGCCAGTTTTGTGATGATTTTGTGGATGATCTCACCACCGCAAGCGCCCGTTGAAAACAAGCTCGTACAGGTTGGCCACTTTATTCCCATGAGTAAAAATACGTCCGATGCCCAATCCCGTAGCCGCCTGCAAGCACCCGAACCGCCGCCGGATGTAGAGCCGCCTAAACCGCAAACGCCACAAACCACACAAAGCCAAGCCGTGCCAACCTTAAAACTGGATTTGGCCGCACCTAATCTAACCAGCTCAATAAGCATTCGTGCGCAAGCCATGCCTAGTCTTGATGCCATTGAGCCAAGCACAGCACAGCCAGCCGCACCGAGCGCACCCAGCGCACCTGCCGCGCCGGGTAAAGACTCAGAAGTAACCCCGCTCAATGACGTATTGCCGGAATACCCAGATGTGGCGCGCCGACGTGGTATCGAAGGCTACGTCAAACTTGCCTTTACCATCAGCGCGCATGGGCGGGTAGAAAACATCGAAGTGCTTGAAGCTCAGCCAGCCAATGTGTTTGATCGCTCTGCACGCCGCGCCGCTGCACGCTGGCGTTTTACCCCACGCATGGAAAACGGCATCGCTGTCCCGCGTCACGTGGAAAAAATTATTGAATTTAAACTCGAGCCAGCGAGGTAATGTATCCATGCGTTGGTTAGTTTTATGTTGCTGCTTATTGTCGGGTTTGGCCTTGGCGCAGACGATAGACATTAAAACCCTGCGTGCTCTACAGGCTGCCCAAAGCGCGCAAGAGCGGGGCGAGTTCAACAAAGCCGAACTACTACTCAGACAACTCCAGCCCGAAAAAGGCAGCTATGCAGAAGCCTTAATTTGGCGTACCCATGGCTATGTGGTTTGGCAAAAAAATCACATAGGTCATGCC
>LSQX01217552.1_pt1 | contig 15252 bp, 11 predicted proteins | sample 654561 | NCBI WGS metagenome assembly LSQX01 (sample SAMN04489861, study PRJNA283612) | anaerobic digester metagenome | isolation source: 4 biogas reactors fed with cattle manure at either 37C or 55C with and... | place: Denmark: Kongens Lyngby | collected 2014 | reverse complement strand
GCCTATTTGCTTTAATTTAAAAATTTTTCATCCATGAAAAAAGGAACAAAAACCAAAAAAAAATCAGCAAATAAAAAATATGACTTTCCCATCACTTCAAAAAGTAACTGGATATTTGCAATTTCAATCTTATTCTCAATTTTTATATTTTATAAACTTTTTGATCTCCGTATTAACCTTGCAGGCGATGATGCAAACTATATTATGTCGGGATATAAATTTCTGAAAGAGGGTGAGTATCCCGACTGGCACAGCCCCTTATACTCTATCTTTTTATCTGTCCCAATCTTTTTTGCCGGAATTTCACTTCCATGGCTGAAAATTACTTCCGCCATCTTTTTACTATTATCATTTTTCCTGTTCTTCAGATCGTATAATAAAAAAGTAGATCCTTTCCTGCTCTTTCTTACAATATTCATTGTAGGTATAAACTCCTATATTGCATACTACTCTTCTTTTACCTTCAGTGAAGCATTTTTTATGTTTTTTCAGGCTTTATTTATTTTCTTTATTTTTCGCTTTATCGGCCAACAGGATAATAAGCTGATACAATATATCTATTTGGGGTTACTCTCCATAGCTTTATATATGGCAAAAACCGTAGGGTTAGCCGGCATAACAGCTTTACTCCTCTTTTTGGGGCTTGAAAAACAGTGGAAAAAAATGCTTTTTTCTTTATCCTCTTTTACAGCATTTTACTTATTGGTTCATATCAGCAAAAAGATTATTTGGGGTGTAAGAAACAATCAGTTTAGTTCACAACTTGAGTCGCTAATGCAAAAAGATCCTTATAAAAGCGCATTGGGAAATGAAGACCCGGCAGGCTTCATTAATCGGTTTATTGATAATTCAAATTTGTATATATCTAAGCATTTTTTTAGATTTTTGGGACTGAGGCCTTATGACACAACTACTATTGAGCCTGTTTTAACAATTATTTTTTATGCGGTAATTTTATTTGCCTTGATTTATTCTTTCAGGAAAAACAAATATATCTTCTTCTCTTTAAGTTATTTAGGAATATTTTTAGTAATTACGTTTTTAACAGTCCAAAAAGTATGGGATCAGGATCGGCTGATAGTTCCGGCTTTCCCACTGATGCTGTTAGGCACTTTATGGGGGCTTCAGATGGTATCCCGGTTTTTCCCTTTAAAAATTTTACAAATGATCCCTTATGCTGCAGGGGTAATTATTTTATTTTTAACCTTAGGGGTAACATCAGAAAAAATTCAAGAAAATAAAAGTATACACAGGGCAAGCCTGTCAGGCAATCTTTATCATGGTTATACCCCCGACTGGGAAAATTATCTTAAAATATGTGCAGTTGCAGGTGAAAAGCTTCCCGACACAGCTCTTGTTGCCTGCCGAAAACCGGGAATGGCATTTATTTATGGGAAAAGAGTATTTTACGGCATCACAAAAGTTCCAACCATTGAGGTTGACTCCCTGTTAATGGCTGACTACTATTACTATTCAGTCCCGGCAGGCGATGAAATGGCAAAAAACTTTAAAAGAGATATGGTTTCCGGAGTTTTTCACGGAAAATCAGAAGATGATGAGTTTGAAACAGACAAATTTTATTTCCTCTTTCAATCGAAAGAAAGATTGGATTTTATTGATGACGGGTATATGTTAAATGCTTCGGATCTTAAAAATAAGTTCTCAACCATTTCTCTTTTTTCTCCTGATCAGTTATTAAACAAATTAAAAGATAAAAATATTGATTATATCATAAGTGCAAATCTTCGTGCTGTACCAACACAAAAAACTGAACGCACCATAACTACTGTTAAACGATATATGCAGATTATCAGCCTGAAATACCCCAATGCCTTCAGAAGAATTTACCAAATAGGACAGGATGAGGTTGCAGCGTTATACCAAATAAATTACAATGGACAAAAGCAAACAGGAAAAAATCATTGAATATTTCAATAGTGCTGCTAAAACAAGAGTTCAATATAGAAAAAAAAGAAGCTACTATTGGGACAGTATAACTGAGTATTGCAATTTTTTTATTGATAATGATTCTACTGTTTTGGAAGTTGGCTGTGGCACGGGAGAGCTTATCGGGAAAATAAACGGCAGGAACAAAACAGGAATCGATATAAGCCAAAATATGATAGAAGCAGCCGGCAAACAGTTCCCATCGGTTGATTTCATTTGCTGTCCGGCTGAAGATATCAGATTAACTCAAAAATTCGATATAATCATACTTTCAAATTTAATAGGATACTTAATTGATATACAGAGTGTTTTTGAAGGTCTTCAAAAAAATTGCCACAGCAATACAAAATTAATAATAACCTATTACAGCCATTTTTGGGAGCCCTTTATTAAATTGGCAGAATTTTTTAAAATAAAAAAAAGAGGTCCCGGGCAGAACTGGATTTCCTCAAAAGACCTTTCAAACCTGCTCTATCTTTCGGGGTATGAAACCTACCGGCACAATGCTTCGATGATCTTCCCATATTATATTCCTTTAATTTCACCATTTTTAAATAAATATATATCCCGTTTGCCTCTTTTTAACGCCCTGGCACTGAATAAATTCTCTTTTGCACAACCGGCCGGTTGTATTGACCGGGAAGAGATCAGCAAAAAATATTCAACTTCAATTATCATTCCTGCAAGAAATGAAAGCGGCAATATCGAAAATGCTATTCTCCGGATCCCTGAATTCGGTAAACATATTGAAATAATATTTGTTGAGGGCAACAGTACTGATAATACATGGGAAAAGATAAACGAAGTAAAAGAAAAATATAAAAACAGTCACGATATTAAGATTCTTCAACAACCGGGAAGAGGAAAGGGAGATGCTGTAAGAGCCGGGTTTAAAATTGCCGGGGGAGATATATTGATGATACTTGATGCTGATTTAACTGTACCCCCCGAGCAACTGCCCAAATTTTATTATGCCATTGCACAAAATAAGGGAGGTTTCATTAATGGGACAAGACTTATATATCCGATGGAAAAGAAGGCTATGAGATTTTTAAACACATTGGGAAATAAATTTTTCAGCATGGCATTCAGCTGGCTGCTTGAGCAACCAATAAAAGACACTCTTTGCGGAACAAAAGTAATATTCAGAAAAGAGTATTTAAAGCTTGCTGCCAACAGGCACTATTTTGGTGAATTTGACCCATTTGGAGATTTTGATCTGCTATTTGGCGCATTTAAACTGAATCTTAAAATTATTGATATGCCCGTAAGATACAGAGAGAGAATTTACGGCAACACAAATATTTCACGTTTTAAGCATGGTCTTCTTCTGCTGAAAATGTGGTGGTTTGCACTATTTAAAATAAAATTCAAATAATTCGGTACAGTTTTTACTAAAGTTATTCCAAATATGGAAATGATACTTAATATTTTAATTAATTTAATTACAAGTAGTTAGAAAATTTTAACTGATGAAGTACATTTTATTACTACTGTTAATGCCGGTTTATCAGGCATTTGGCCAACAGATAATAACGATCGACAACTGTTATATGTGGGCACGCGAAAATTATCCAAATCTGAAACATGCTCAAATTAGGAAAGAGATTTCAGACTTGCAGAAAGAAAACAGCCATACCGGTTACCTTCCCCGGGTTTTACTGAACGGGCAGGCTACTTACCAGTCGGACGTAACCGGAATTGGATTAGCCCTTCCCAATATTTCAATCCCTGCCGTTTCGAAAGACCAGTACAAAGCTTATGCTGAAATAAGGCAAACTATTTGGGATGGCGGATTAACCTATGCAGGCACACAATTGGAAGAAGCTGTTCTGCAGAACGATCTCAACCGGTTAGAGGTGGAAATTTACAAGTTGAATGAACAAGTATCGCAAGCATTCTTCACAATATTGGCTGTTGATAAACAAAAGGAGGTGCTGGCTGCCCAAAAAATTGTGCTGAGCGAAAAACTTAAATCCATTCAATCAGGAGTAAAAAACCAGGTAGTTGAAAAGTCGGCTGCCCTTTTGGTAAAAGCCGAAATTTTCAATATTGAACAAAATGAAATAGAACTTGCTGCAGCAAAAAAAACAGCTCTCCGGATACTTGTGATTTTAACAGGAAAATCTTTTGAAGAAAACTCAATTTTTCATTACGGCAAGGAAGATATAAAAAACACATATCTGTATGCACGTCCCGAATATGCACTTTTTTCTGCACAAAAGACTCAGTTGGAAAAAGAATCGGAGCTTATTCAAAAAAGCCGTAATCCAATACTTTTCGGCTTTGGGCAAGCCGGTTACGGAAGGCCTGCCCTGAATATGCTAAGCGATAAATTCGATACTTACTGTCTGGTGGGAGCCGGCATATCGTGGAATGCATTCGACTGGAAAAAAACTGCCCGCCAAAAACAGGTAATTTCATTACAACAACAGATAATAGACCATCAGGAAAAAACTTTCAATCAAAATTTACAAATTCTTCTGGCTCAGCAAAACGAACAGATAAAGAAGTTTGAAAAATTATTGGAAACCGACATTGAGATGGTATCGTTACAGTCGGAAATTGCACAAATTTCTGCCTCAAAGTTGGAAAACGAAACTATTACAATGGCCGACTACATTCAGGATTTACAGTCGGAAACCATTGCAAAACTAAATTATGAACTCCACAAAATAGGGCTAAACGAAGCAATGGAAAAGTATAGTCTCATAAAAGGCAAAAGAGTACAATAAAGTAAACTATATCAATTAATTAAGAACTATTCACATGCAATACAAATCACTCATTTTGTTACTTGTCATTTTATTTTACGGATGCATGAACAAAAACAGTCATTCTGATGCTTTCGGGAACTTTGAAGCTGAAACTCTTATTATTTCGTCAGAATCATCTGGTAAAATACTTCAACTGAATGTAAAAAAAGGAGATAAAACAGAAGCCGGTTCGGTGACAGCAATAATTGACACTCTTCAGATATCTCTTAAATTAAAGCAAATTGAGGCTCAAAAAGAGGCTATAGAGGCCGGAAAAGAAAATATAAGGGCGCAAATTGCAGTTTTTGAAGAGCAGAAAAAAAACCTGCAAACAAACGAAAAAAGAGTAACTCAAATGGTTGCCGATGAAGCAGCTACACAAAAGCAATTGGATGACATCACCGGCCAGATAAATGTAATAAACAAACAGATAGAAAGTACGGAGACGCAATTCATTTCAATAAACAAAGAGCTTAAGGTGCTGGAATCCCAAAGAAAGATCACTGAAGACCTTTTTCAACGATGTATCATTATATCTCCGGTTACCGGTACCATTTTGGAAACTTATGCGGAGCAAGGTGAACTTACAACTCATGGGAAGCCATTATTTAAAATTGCCAATACGGATGAATTGACTTTAAAGGTTTATGTAAGTGGAGCACAACTTCCAAATATTAAAATTGCCCAAACTGCAGAGGTTCTGGCCGATAAAAATGAAACCGAAAACTACTCATTTACCGGCAAAGTCACATGGATATCTCCGGAAGCCGAATTTACACCAAAAATTATTCAAACAAAAGAGGAACGGGTAAAGCTTGTATATGCGGTAAAACTGTCAGTAAAAAATGACGGAACACTGAAAATCGGAATGCCCGGAGAGGTTAGATGGCAGTAAAAAAATGATAAAAATTAATAAAATATCAAAGTACTATGATAAGACCCCGGCACTTGAAGGTATTTCATTTGCAGTGGACAAAGGTGAGCTGTTTGGTTTAATCGGACCCGATGGTGCAGGAAAAACAACTCTGATGCGGATTTTAACGACTCTTCTACTCCCCTCTTCAGGAAATGCTACAATAAATGGCTTGAATGTGGTATCCGATTTTAAAAAAATCCGGAATATCGTTGGTTATATGCCGGGACGTTTTTCTTTATACCAGGACCTCAGTGTAGAAGAGAACCTGCACTTTTTTGCCACAGTCTTTGGCACTACCATTGAAGCAAATTATGATCTTATCAGAGATATCTACCATCATATTGAACCGTTTAAAAATCGCCGGGCAGGAAAGCTTTCGGGCGGAATGAAGCAAAAACTGGCTCTCTCGTGCGCACTGATACACAGTCCTAAAATACTTATTCTCGACGAACCCACTACCGGCGTGGATGCAGTGTCGCGCAAAGAGTTCTGGGAAATGCTTAAAAAACTCCAAAAAAAAGAGATCACAATTCTTGTTTCCACACCTTATATGGATGAAGCCACTCTGTGCGACAGAGTTGCTTTAATTCAAAACGGACATATACTGAATGTTGATTCTCCCGATGGCATAACTGGAAAATTTCTCCGGAAAATTATACGCGTCAGCTCTGACGAAACCTACAGACTGATCAACGATTTGCGCAAACACAGCAAGGCCGGGTCGGCATTTGCATTTGGACAATTTGTTCATTTTACGGGAAAAGATAATGCCGTAGAGGTTAATGAACTGATCTGTTATCTCACAAAGCTAAATCATAAAAATATACAGGCAACAGAGATCAAACCCGGAATTGAAGATGTTTTTATGAGTTTACAATCAAAGTGAAATTAAAAAAATGGAAAAAATAATCACCGTAAAAAACCTGGTTAAAAAATTCGGATCTTTTATTGCCAACGATAATCTTACATTTGATGTTTACCGGGGCGAAATCTTTGGATTCCTGGGGGCTAACGGTGCAGGAAAAACAACAGCGCTGCGCATCCTGTGCGGCCTTTCATTTCCTACCTCAGGTGAGGTGAAGGTGGCAGGCTTTGATATTTTTCAGGAAACGGAAAAGATAAAAAAGAACATTGGATATATGAGCCAGAAATTTTCACTTTACGAAGATTTGACAGTATCGGAAAATATTCAGCTTTATTCAGGAATTTACGGGATTCCTCCGGCTAAAAGGAAAAAGAAAGAAACTGTACTGCTTGAAAAACTTGAAATGACCAATGTCCGGAATAAGCTGATTGCCGGACTCCCTTTAGGCTGGAAACAAAAGCTGGCTTTTTCCGTGGCAATATTCCATGATCCTGAAATTGTTTTCCTTGACGAGCCTACCGGAGGTGTTGATCCCATTACCCGCCGTCGTTTCTGGGATCTGATTTATGAAGCTTCGGGTAACGGAATTACTGTTTTTGTAACTACTCACTATATGGATGAAGCTGAGTACTGTAACAGGGTTTCCATTATGGAAGCAGGAAAAATTGAGGCCCTCGATACCCCTGCTAAACTAAAAGAGAAATATAGTGCAAAAAATATGGACGAAGTATTTATTCAAATAGCACGATAAATGAAACAACTGAGATCATTCATTCGCAAAGAATTCTTTCACATCTTTCGCGACCCACGCACAATGCTGATACTGTTTGGCATCCCGGTTGCCCAATTGCTGATATTTGGAACAGTAATAAAAAGTGAAATCAAAGATATACACATTGCAATATACGACCGGTCGAAAGATGAAACCACTAATCAGATAATAAATAAACTACTATCATCAGGTTATTTTATTCCGGAAGAAAACCTAAACAGCATCAATAAAATTGATGAGATCTTCAAAAAAGGAAAAGTCAAAGAAGTAATTGTCTTTGAAAACAATTTCGGCGAAAAACTAATGCGTGAAGGCACAGCCGCCGTACAGATTTTTGCAGATGCTTCAGATCCCAATATGGCAAGGCTTGTAACATCATATACTGCGGGTATTATTAACGACTATGTCAAAAAGCTAAATCCAAACCTGCAAATGCCTTTGTTGATAGAACCAAGTGTAAGAATGTACTTTAACGAGGAGATGAAAAGTGCATATATGTTTGTTCCCGGCACAATGGCTCTGATCCTGATGCTTATCTCTGCAATGATGACCTCTATTTCCATAACCCGTGAAAAAGAGTTCGGAACTATGGAAATTTTATTGGTTTCTCCTTTAAAGCCATTACAGATCATTATCGGTAAGGTATTTCCATACTTAATTCTTTCGGTTATAAATGCTTTTGTAATTGTGTTTATTGGTCTTTTTATATTTAAGGTACCGGTAACCGGCAGTTTCATTTTATTGATGTCGGAGACCATTCTTTTCATTTTAATGGCACTCTGTATGGGAATCTTAATATCCACAATAGCAAAAAGTCAAATGGTGGCTATGTTCATTTCAATGATCGGATTAATGTTGCCTACCATTATCTTGTCAGGTTTTATTTTCCCTTTGAAAAATATGCCTTTGATACTTCAAAAACTTAGTTTGGCTATGCCTGCACGCTGGTTTATCTTCATAATACGCAGTATTATGCTGAAAGGTGCCGGATTGCCGTTTATCTGGAAAGAAACAGTAATCTTAGCTGTAATGACACTGCTATTTATTGTATTAAGCCTGAAAAGTTTTAAAATAAGATTAGAGTGACATTTAACTTTAAAATTATAATGATCATGATTTTTAAAATATGAGAACAATACTCTATATAATACAAAAGGAGTTCCGTCAGATTTTCAGAAATCGTACAATGCTGCCCATGATTTTTGGAGTACCCATAGTACAGTTGCTTTTACTGGTTTATGCAGCTACATTTGAAATGAAACAGATTGATATGGTGGTAGCCGATAAAGATCTTTCCCCCACATCGCGGGAATTGATTGCCGGGTTTGACGGTATTCCTTTCTATAATGTAACCGGAGCTGTTCAGGATGAAAAGGACGGGGAAAAGCTTTTGTTAAAAGGGAAAGCCGATATAGTCCTGATCATTCCTGCTGATTTTGAACGTAATCTTATTCGTGACAATAGAGGCGAACTGCAACTGTTGATCGATGCCATTGATGGAAATTCCGCACAACTGATATATGCTTACACATCTGCTATTATATCCTCTTTTAACAGAAATCTGGTTGCCGGATGGAAAAAAATTGCCGGATTTATGCCGCCGTCACAAATAAAAATTGTAGAAAATTACCGGTATAATAATGAACTTGATTACAAATTATATATGGCGCCGGGTATATTAGCCATATTGGTAACCATAATAGGGATGTTTATGTCGGGTATGAACCTGGTACGTGAAAAGGAGACAGGAACCATCGAACAACTAAATGTTACGCCTGTAAAAAAATATCAGTTTATTATTGGCAAATTAGTACCATTCTGGATTATTGCACTGTTCGACCTTGCTTTCGGTTTATTCATCGCACGGTTGGTTTTTAACCTTCCCATATTGGGAAGCCTCAGGTTACTGTTCGGGCTGACAGGAATATATCTCGCCAGCGTGATGGGAATAGGACTGTTTATTTCTACGATCACCCATACCCAGCAGCAGCTGATGTTTGTAAATTTCTTTTTTATGATGGTCTTTATCCTGATGGGTGGAATTTTCACCCCTGTTGAAAGTATGCCGCAATGGGCACAATTGATTAACCATATGAATCCGATATTCTATTTTATGAAAATATTAAGAATGATTATCCTTAAAGGTTCAGGTTTTTTTGATCTGCTAAAAGAGTTTTTCTTTTTATCACTCTTGGGCATTCTCTTTTTAAGCTTGGCTATTTGGAGATATAGGAAAACAGCATAAATCTTTTCCAACTAACCCTGCCAATAAATAGATATTGTAAAATTTCAGGTTATTTAAAAAAAAACAATACATTTGCACAACAATTTTAAAAAGTAACAAATCATGGACGAAGGCCCGTGTCATAGACAGAGTATTATTATAAACCTGCTTTAGGGAGGTCTCGCCGTTCGCCTCCCCGGAGTTAAAAAATAGGAGGCGAAATTATGTTAAAAACTGCTAATCGTTCGATTTATTATCCCCCGGCTCCACTCTACTTCCTCATATTCCGCTGGCATACGTCAAGCTAAGTTATCTTTCCATATGATGTTGTTAAGCTTCTTAAACAGACTTGCAACAGATCCAACCCTCATTTTTATATTTTCTAACTCTTTAAAAGATACAATATGGAAGAAGTAATGATTTTAGTCAGTGAATTTCAAAAATTAATTGACAATCGTGAGTGGAAAAAATTAAGACAGGAGATTGAAAAATTAGATCCTGCCGAAATAGCAGAATTAATAGAAGAATTTAAAAAAGATGGTTACGATATTATCCTTTTCAGATTGCTGCCCAGGGAAACAGCCCGTGAAACCTTCTTCAGATTAGAATATGACAAACAACAGGAGCTGATAGAAGAACTGGCCGACAGAAAATATTTGCTGGCCGATTTGCTGAATGACCTGGCACCCGACGACCGTACAGCACTGTTTGAAGAGTTGCCGGGGTCGGTAACCCAACGTCTTATCCAGCTTTTATCACCTGAAGAGAGAAAAATTTCTATTCAGTTACTCGGGTATCCGGAAGAGAGTATCGGCCGTTTGATGACACCCGATTATGTAGCTGTTAAACCGGAAATGACTATTGAACAGGCACTTGAACATATCCGCCAGTTCGGAAAAGACTCAGAAACATTAAATGTAATTTATGTAGTAGACAAAAACTGGAAACTGATTGACGAGATAAGGCTGAGGGAGATACTCCTTGCTCAAGCTGATCAGGCTATTAAAGACTTGATGGACAGAAGGTTTGTAGCTCTCAATGTGCTGGACCACCAGGAAAAAGCCATTAGTGTTTTTCATGATTACGACAGGGTTGCACTTCCGGTTATCAACACGGAAGGAATTTTACTGGGGATTGTCACCTTCGATGATATTATGGATGTTGAAGAAGAAGAGGCTACAGAAGACTTCCACAAATTCGGTTCTATTCAGGATCCGATTTTTAATCCGGCTAAAGCTAAAATTTCCCTTTTATATCAAAAACGAATCCCATGGCTTGTAGCATTGGTATTTATGAATATATTTTCCGGAGCGGCTCTTGCCGGCTTTGAGAAAACAATCGAATCGATGGTTTCACTTGTCTTTTTCCTGCCTTTGCTGATCGACAGCGGAGGAAATGCCGGATCACAATCGGCAACTCTGATAATACGCTCAATCGCCACCGGCGAAATTGTCTTTAAAGATTGGTGGAGACTTTTCAGAAAAGAGTTGGTTGTAGCTTTGCTTCTGGGGGTTACCATGGCTGCCGCCGTGGGCTTGGTTGCTAACTTCAGGGCACCTGAAATTATGGTGGTTGTTGCTTTATCAATGGTCTTTACGGTATCGGTAGGAAGTATTCTGGGACTATCACTGCCTTTCATATTCACCTTTTTTAAACTTGATCCTGCCACTGCAAGTGCGCCTTTAATAACCAGTTTAGCGGATATATCAGGTATTATCATATATTTTTCACTGGCTACCTGGTACCTGGGAATGTGAAATAAGCCTCCTGCAATTAAAAATATATAAATCCCCGGTTAAAAGGCGTTATCCGCAAACCCCAATGATAATTCAGGGCAGGTTTTTTGAAATTTCAGGTATTGCTTTTTTGATCGCTGCGTTAGCAATTCGTTTACATTGACTAAGTTGCTGAAAAATATCCATAATTATTTAATGAATTTTTATTTAAATATTAAATAATCGAATAAATTTGTAAATAAAAATATTTTCCAAATAAAGAAGAGGCCTTTTTCAGAGATATTCATGAAGGCAGAAAATATCAGGCGGGAGGTGGATTAATGAAACAACAACCGTATGAACACAATCAAAAAGTTGATTAAAAACATTATTGCATTGTGGGCAATATTAATATTCCCGGCATATATCAGTTCAGCCAACAATCAAATCCTCTTTCAGGTTAAAGGGACAGTTATCGATTCAATTTCCGGAGAAGGAATCTCTTATGTAACAATAAGTATCCAGAATATTGACGGGGTGATAAAACGACTGGCCGCCAATGAGTCGGGAAAGTTCAGTTTTGAACTTACTAAACCCGGAGAATACGATGTTATCTTCCATTCAATTGGTTATCAGTTACAAAAAAGGGAAATTAAAATAAATGAAGCCTCCCCGGCAGTTGATTTGGGCACTGTTTATATGCATCAATCAGTTGAAGAGATCGGAGAGGTTGTCGTAGCTGTTCAAAAACCCTTAATAAGGACTGAACCTGACAAAATTGTATATAGTCTGGAAGCTGATCCGGAGTCAAAAACCAGCAATGTCTTAGAGATACTACGCAAAGTTCCGTTAATAACAATTGATGGTGAAGATAATATACAGTTGAAAGGATCATCGAATTTTAAAATACTGATTGACGGGAAAAGTTCATCAATGGTATCCCAAAGCCCCGGGGAGATATTGCGAAGCCTGCCTGCCAACACTATCCGCGATATTGAGGTGATTACAGACCCCTCATCAAAATATGAAGCTGAAGGTACTGCGGGAATAATAAATATTATTACCAACAAGAAACCTTTAGAAGGATTTATGTCGCGTATAAGTTCAGGGATTGATACACGCGGAGGTTATAATGCCGGACTGTTTGCAACTTCAAAAATTAAAAAATTCGGATTTTCATTAAACTACGGCAATAATAAATTTAAACAGCCTGCAAACGAGTTATACAGCAGCAGGGAGAATCTCCTAAGCACAACAAACTACCTGACCGTAACTGAAGGAAGAAATAAATATACCGGCTCAGGAAATTTCCTCAGAGGTGAGGCAAGCTACGAGATAGACACCCTTAACCTGATCAGTCTCTCTTTTTGGGGATATTTTGGAAATGCAAACGGAACCGGACTAAACCTTACCGGCGATTATAACTTGGAAAATGCGCTTACCAGACAATTTGAAAACAGTATGGACTTTATCAATGAGTATGGTTCTATGTCGGGGAATATTGATTACCAGCGTACATTTAAAAAACCTGATAAAACATTTACAGTCTCTTACCGGCTTGACAACTCCCCGCGAAATACTTTTAATGAAAACAGCATAAACGGAATACTTGATTATATCTCATATCACCAAAAAAATTCAAATGAAGCTTTTAGCCGTGAACATACATTTCAGGTAGATTATTATAACCCCCTGACTAAAATACACCAGGTTGAAACCGGCATGAAATATATCTTACGCCAAAATGTCAGTAATTCAGACCTCCTGAGATTTAATGAAGATAAAGGGGAATGGGAGCAAGATCTTACCAGGATTAACGACCTGGATTATAATCAGTATATACTGGGGCTGTATGTTGGTTATGTTGCAAAACTAAAAAAGATCAATATAAAAACAGGGCTGAGGGCGGAGAGTACAAAAAACGACGGCCTGTTTAAATCAGCTGCAGATACAACATTTACAAACAGGTTGTTCAATATTATCCCATATATTACCTTATCGAAAAACCTTAAGAAAAACCAAAATGTGAAACTCTCGTATACCCAACGATTGTCACGCCCCGGGATCTGGCACCTTAACCCTTTTTATAACGACATTGACCCGCTTAATGTGCGGTATGGGAACCCAAAACTTAACTCTGAAATAACACACTCTTTCAATTTTTCTTATGGTAAATTTACTCCTGAATATAATTTTAACCTGAACCTCTCCTCCTCTTTTACAAATAACTCAATAACATCATATACAAAGCTGCAACCCGACGGTGTAAGTATTACAACCTATGAAAATATTGGCAAGAACCAGAATTTCGGCGCCTATGTTTACGGATCGGTAAAGGTGGGTAAAGCAGTTAACCTCAATACAAACCTGGGAATTAACTATGTCGAAATGGAAAGAGGTGGTGATATGGGGATAAAAAATGAGGGGTTCCGTTACAATGGATCGTTGTCAGCAAGGATCACAACATGGACGAACGGAATATTTTCACTATTCGGGGGGGTATATTCACCTTCTGTGATACTCCAGGGAAAATATTCAGGTTTTTCATATTCAAGTATGTCAATTTCACAATCATTCTTCAATAAAAAACTGACAATAAATGCATCTGTTTCCGATCCCTTCAGGCAGAAAATGACTCATACAAGTAACCTGGCCGATAAAACCTTTACAAGTAAATCGACAAATTATATATATAACCGTATGTTCAGGATTTATATATCATATCAATTCGGACAAATGAAAGAACAGATCAAAAAAGCCAGGCGCACTATATCAAACGAAGACCTGAAAAGCGGAGGCGATAGTGGCCAGGGCGGAACTACTACAGTGCCGGAACAATAAAAGGATTTGACCGGTTTGAAACAAAAGTTTCAAGAAGGTGAGTCAGGCATCCCATTTACAAAATAATGAACAAAGTCTTCCATCTGCTTGAATCCTACCTGATAATTAACCATCTTTATATCCACGAAAAAAATCGAAAATATTATTGCATATCTGATTTTTTTAAACAAAAATTAAAATTTTCAATTATGAACATCTATAAATTAAAATTTCATAAATACTGCATAATATTCTACATTTTTTGGGGAGTAACATACGGTTTTCTCACAACAGATTCTTTAAATGCTCAGGAAAAACAGGAATACTTAAATATCTCTTCTTTCGATTTGGATGTAACTCCTCCTGTTGGAAGTAATTATCTTTCTTATGATCCCCAGATTGGAACATGGGATTTAAGTTTAAGGGCAAAAGGAATTATTATTTCAGGTTCCGGCCAGCCGGTGGTATTGTGTTCAATTGATTGGTTGAGCATTGGAAATGAAGGAATGGATGCTTTTAAAAATACCCTGGCAGAAGCGGCAGGAACAGTACCTGAAAGAGTAAGCGTACATTCCGTGCATCAACATGATGCACCGCGATGTGATTTTGGTGCCGAACAGCGGTTGCTTATTGCCGGGCTTAATCCTGCCGGTTTCACTCCTACCAATTTTGATGGCACTTTTGCCCGTGAAACACTCTTAAAACTTCGTGAAACCGTTAAAAACTCATTAAATCATTCCGTTAAGGTCAACCGGATTGGATTTGGAAAAGCTGAAGTTTTTCAGGTGGCCTCAAACAGAAATATTTATGATAAAAATGGTATGGTAAGGGCAACACGGTTTTCTGCTGCAAAAAATGCTGAACTGCGTGCAGAACCGGAAGGTGTCATTGACCCGGATATATCACTTGTCAGTTTTTGGAATGATGATGAACCGGTAGCTGTTTTAAGTTTTTACGCCACACATCCGCAAAGTTATTACCGAACAGGAATACCAAATCCTGATTTTCCGGGAGTAGCACGTTTTATAAGGCAGATGTCTGTACCGCAGGCAATTCATATACATTTTACAGGTGCAGCGGGAAATATTGCAGCAGGAAAATATAATGACGGTTCACCTGAAAATCGTTGGATTTTGGCCGGCAGATTAGCTGACGGAATGAAAAGGGCATGGGAAGCTACTGAAAAGTATGAATTGAAAAAATTTGATTGGAAAGTGGAAAAAATAACATTGCCTCC
>LSQX01005947.1_pt1 | contig 15253 bp, 16 predicted proteins | sample 654561 | NCBI WGS metagenome assembly LSQX01 (sample SAMN04489861, study PRJNA283612) | anaerobic digester metagenome | isolation source: 4 biogas reactors fed with cattle manure at either 37C or 55C with and... | place: Denmark: Kongens Lyngby | collected 2014 | reverse complement strand
AATTAGGCTACTCAGCAAAGCAGAGTTATATTCAATCTTAGTAAATAATTGTGCCAGTTCTGACGTGTCGCTGATGAGTTGTTGCTTCAACGTATTTAATTCGGCATTTAGACTAGCCTGTGAATTGGCAAGTTCATTAAGCTTAGTGCTAGTCTCTTTTTCTGCTTTTTTGGCATCGTTGAGAGCACTTTGGGTAATTTCAGGGGCAGGTAAGTCGGTTTCTGCCAAGGGGTGCTCTAAGGCACCACAAAGAGGGCAGGGTTCGCCTTTTATAAGCTCACTGCGGTGCTGCTCTAAGGATTGCATGGTCAGAGATAGTCTGTTTTCAGCTTCTCGCTGGGCGACCTTAGCCTCACACAGGGCAAGCGCTTGCTGTAGTTGAGTTTGTTGCGTTGCCAGTGGCTCAAGTTGTTCAGTTAAGCGTTTAATATCGCTGTCTTTATCACGTAGACGGTTACTTTTAACGTAGTAGTCCTGAATGCTTTGATTAATGTTTTTTAAATCATAGCTTTCTTGTTTTAATGCCTCAATATCTTGTTGTAACTTAGAAACCTCATCTTGCTTAGTCAGATACTTTAAAAGTTTTTCTGATTCATTATTTGCTGTGTATTGAGCTAGGGAGTTTAGGTTTAGGCTGCCTAGGCTATAACCACGTTCAAGAGTGCGTTGGCAGACTTGCCCTATAAATACCGTGATTTTTTTATACTGGCTAAGTGACTCTTTAAGCTCTGTTTCGCTTTGATTTAAGCGTGTCTGAGAGGTTGTTAATCGCTCTTCATTAGTCGTTAGTAGTTCTTCCTGTTGCTGGATTTCGCTATCTAGTTTGCGGACTTGGATAAAGAGTTTTCTTTGCTCCTCTAGTCGTTGAGTTTGTTGTGCTCTATTTTCTCTAATCGTGCTGAGCTCACTTTCTTTTTCTTCACGCTGTTTAATCGCTGCTATTAGCTGTGGCTTAAGCTCGCTTAAACTCCTTTGTGTAAGAGCCAAGTTGTCACGTAAACCGACAAGTTGGGTATGACCTTTGATAAGAGGTAGGCTTTGCTTAGCTAGGGCTAATTTTTTAGCTTGCGGTTGGAATTGTTGTTCAGCTTCTAGGCATTGGCTTAAAGCGAGCTCTAATCTTTGTTTGGACTCTTCGGCTTTGCTTGAGTCCTCCCACCACTTGATAAGTTGATTACATTGTTTTTGTTGCTTGTCGAGTGTCGAGAGTTGTAGGTCTAGTGTTTTTAATGATTGCTCAAGCTCAAGGACTTCCTCTGGGTTTAATAGACTAATCCCGTCTAGAACTGCAGATAACTCAGTCAGTTTTTTCTCTTCCTCACTCTTTATCTGATGTACTTTGATTGAAATATCACTATAAATCTCAGTGCCGGTGATTTGCTCTAAGATGGGTGAGCGTTCCTCTTCTTTGGCGTTTAAAAAGTCGGCAAAACGTCCTTGGGCTAGTAGCATGGTTCGCGTGAAGCGTTCAAAATCCAGTCCAGTTATTTCGACCGTCAGTTGATTGACTTCAGCGATACGACTAGAGAGCAGCTTCCCGGAGACCACATCAAATAATTCACGTTTGACCTGTTGTAGGTTACCATCTGCCTTGTTGTGAGCCCGGCGTTGACTCCATGAGGCACTGTAAATGCCATCAGCTGTTTGAAACTTAAGCTCGGCAAAGCACTCAGCATGTTGCCTAGACATGATTTCATTTTGAGATTGACTGATCGTATCTAGTCTAGGGGTGCGACCATAAAGCGCTAAGCAAATAGCATCTAATAAGGTGGTTTTGCCGGCGCCAGTCGGTCCTGAGATAGCAAAAATACCGTTTTGCTCATATTCGGGGTGGCTAAAGTCGATTATCCATTCGCCCTCAAGCGAATTTAGGTTTTTAAAACGTAGCTCTAATAACTTCATGGTTTTTACTCAAGATCGTCGTGGTGGAGTCGGTGTAAAGCCTCTTGATAGGTAGCTAGTAGTTCAAGTTGCTGCTCTTCGGGAATGTTTTGACGCTCTAAAAGCCGCTTAAAAACATCATCGACACTTAACTCCTCAAGGGTTTCCAGTTCCTTTTCACTTTGTAAATACTGTTGTTGACGTTGATGATTGATTAGCTTCAGTATTTCGATCTGAGAGTCTTTGATTAGCTCCATTAGCGTGGCACGTAAGTTAGGTTGCAATTCATCACTTGCATAAGTGACTTCAAGCCAAATGGATTCATTGAGTGATTTTAACGCTTCAATTTGTGAGCGTAGTTGCTTTAAATCACCAGAGATTTTGTCTAATCGCTGAAAGCGGGGGACCTCAACTTCCTGTATTTGCGCTTGATGTGCTTCGTCAAAGTCGACGATTAATACCTTTTTAGGGCGTGTTATTTCGTCAAAGCACATGGGTAGTGGACTACCGCTATAGCGGATATGCTCCAAACCACCCACCTTTTGATGCTGATGAATATGTCCTAGGGCGACATAATTAAAATCTGGACTAAATAAATCTGTTTTTAATTGCCCTAAGGTGCCGACATATAAATCACGTACGCCATCACCCTCGGTGGTTAATCCTCCGGTCATAAATAAATGACCGGTCGCTATCATAGGCACCTGATACTGCTCAGCTAATTGCTTGGCATAGTCTGCAACTTCTTGATAGTGTTGGTGGTACGCTGCAATTACGCGTTCATCTTTATCGGCGAGGCTTTCAAGTGGGACATAGCGGCGGATGTCCCTATCACTTAAAAAAGGCACTGCACAAACAATTAGACCTGCTTTACCTGCGCGATTATTGAGGACGAGCACTTCGTCCTGTATATCGTCACAGGCTTGACCCACCACATGTACATCAAGATTTTTCAGGATAGCACCGGGGGCGTTTAAAAAACTAGCCGAGTCGTGATTGCCACCAATCACAACAATGTGTTGGCAGCTTGATTGGGTGGCCGCGCGAGCAAGGAAATTGTAATACTGATCTTGGGAAGTCACACTAGGTGTGGTGGTGTCGAAGATATCGCCAGCAATAATCAGGACCTCAATTTGGTGCTGTTCAATGCATTGCAACATCCAATCCAAAAATTGAGAAAATTCCGTATACCGTCTTTTACCCAGTAAAGAGCGGCCGAGGTGCCAGTCGGAAGTATGTAATATGCGCATGGTCTTTAGATTGTAAATGCTTCTAAGGTGATGGGCTCATTTAGTTCAGAGTAAATCAAACAATGTAAAATATAAGCCAATCGGTTAGTAATATGAATCATAGTAACAAGCTTAATCGTTGATTGAGCAGTTAATCAATTAGGAGCGATGAATGACCCAATCTAGTGATGAACGTGACGCCAAAAATTTAGAATTGGCGGAGCAGTTGGCTTTTCTTCATGAGCAAAAGACATTATTTGTTGCGAGTATTAATGCCGATGGTACGCCATTGATGAGTTATGCGCCTTTTGTTGAAAAAGAGGGTGCTTTTTATGTCTTTATCAGTTCTCTAGCAGAGCATACACCTAATTTGATTGAGCGCCCTCAAGCATCAATTATGCTGGCGACTGATGAGGCTGAAACGACTAATTTATTTGTCCGTCACCGGGTACGTTATGAGGCGAGATGTAAAGTGATTGCACGTGATACCCCACTTTTTGATGAGGTATTAAGCAGCTTAGAGGTGAGACAAGGCAAAATGGTTTCCTTACTGAGGACGTTAGGCGATTTTCATTTGATTTGTTTTGAGGCGACTGAGGGTAATTTAGTCGTGGGTGCGGGAGCCGCTTATCGTTTTAAGCCAGGCATTTTGGAATTTGAACAGGTTAAAGGCCGATAATCAGATAGAATAGCAGCAAAGGAGATGTGTAATGAAAAAAGTTGTTTTTTCGGCTCTTGCAGCAGTATCACTTAGTGCTTGTGTGCAGTTGCCGATTTATGAGCCGATGACAGAGGCCGAGATGAGTACAGTCACTTGTCGTGAGCTTTGGAAGGACTCTGAAAGGCTGACTCGTGTGATTAATAATGTGCGCTCTGAGTCTCGACTTGGTGTTCCCGAAGGGCGTAATATCGAGGTGATGGAAGCTGCACAGACGCGCCTGAATCAAGTACGTGAGTTAAGCGTACAAAATATGTGTACCTATGGTTAGGGCACTTTTATCAATTTTTGGTTTATTTAATGATTAATTATAAATTAATGGCAGTTGTTGCCGCAGCCTTTACTTTGGGGGCTTGTACGACACAAGGTGGTGAGGCTGCCGATGTGCATGGTTGTGCCGTTTCTAATCAACGTATTATTCATAGTGATGCTCAGGTGGGCCCCGGCGCAGGGAACTTCTTGAATCGCAATCGCTTGCAACGCAATGCAGACTATGAGCGCGAGCGTGCTCGTCGTCTTGATTGCGGTCAGTTTTAGTTTAGGGGCGAGCGGCGAGTACTTGCTCAACTCCTTTGTTAGCAAGTTCGTCGGCGCGTTCATTACCGGGGTCACCGCTGTGACCCTTGACCCAGAACCACTCGAGCTGGTGGCGTTTGGTTTGCTCCAACAGCTGTAGCCAGAGGTCTTTGTTTTTTACCGGTTTATTAGCTGAGTTTTTCCAGTTCTTTTTAATCCAACCAGGCATCCATTCGGTAAGGCCTTTTTTGACGTATTGAGAATCGACATATAGCTCAAGATGCCAAGACTCTTTGAAGAATTCTAGCGCCTTAATGACTGCCATCATCTCCATACGGTTATTGGTTGTGTCCAGTTCACCACCAAATAACTCATGCTCTCTACCGCTTAGTTCAGCATTTTTATATTTCATGTATACACCCCAGCCACCCGGTCCAGGATTGCCTTTACAGGCACCATCAGTCCAAATTTGTACTATGGTCTTTTTTGACATGATTTCCTCAAGTTAAAAATTGTTTTTAGTTGCAATGGTCGCAGGCCTCAGCTTGGTCTTTTTCTTTTTGATAGGGACTGCGCCAACAAAGCTGGGGTTAATGTGGCGTTTAGTCGCCGCAATATAAAAGATTGCACCAGCAAAAGGCCACCAACGATTACCTGCTTTATTCATGAAGGCGCACTTACTTAACCATTTTTCGTTCATGAATGCCGGTTCATAGCAGCCCAGCTGACCACGGTCAATTTCAAAGGAGAGTAATTGTAGCCAATCCTTGGTTTTTTTTAGGGAAATTTGCTGTTTATTAGAAATCGGTAGGTAGGGAAAGCGTGATAGCTCATTGCGTAAGCCCCACAGGCTATATGGGTTAAAACCGAAGATGACGAGTTTGCCCTCGTTAAGCAACACACGCTCGGCTTCTCGCAAGATATGATGTGGATTGTCATGCCAATCGAGAGTGAAGGGTAAAACTATTAAATCAACCGATTCATTTTCATAATCTAGGTATTTTTTTCGTCTTTCCTTTGTTTTGAGCTCTTCGGCAAAGGGTTGTGGAATCTCTGTAGGCTCTTCATAGATTTGCTCTAACTCTTTTTGAAAGGGCAACTCATCCCGTACAGGAGGCTTTGCATCTGTTTCATTGTCCCGATCATCAAGCTGATCGACTTGATCTTGAGTTAGAATAACTTTGCTTCGAATATGGTTTTTGCTCAGCAGATTAGATGACTCCAGACCCAGTTGTAGGGCGGTATAGCCAAACACATTGACTAAGGAGTCGTCAGCTCTTTGTTGGATCCAGTCAGCAGCTAATTTGCCCATGGGCGTGCTGAGCCATTCATCAAGAGAGATTTGGTTGATTGATTGTTTCTGCACACTAGTCTTTATATTCAAATAGTCAGGAGGGATTTATGAATACCGAGATTTATCCAATACCCGCGTTTAATGATAATTATATCTGGATTGTTCGCCAAGGTGATAACGCGATAGTGATTGACCCTGGTCAGTCAGAGCCGGTGATCACTGATTTGACAAGCAAGGGATTAAGTTTACAAGCCATTTTAATTACGCATCATCATGATGATCATACCGGTGGTGTTCGAGACTTGGTTGAACGATACGGGGCACGAGTTTATGGTCCGGCCGTTGAGACAAGACCCATTCCATGCCTTAATGAGGGACTTGAAGAAGGTGACCGCTTTACTGTGGATGGTTTGTCACCAGAATTTCAGGTGCTTGAGGTTCCAGGACACACCATGGGGCATATTGCATTCACGACAGTGATTAATGAGAGTCAAGCTGTTCTATTTTGTGGTGACACCTTATTTTCCTGTGGTTGTGGTCGGCTATTTGAAGGAGATTCTAGCTTAATGCTGCAAAGTATTGATAAATTTAGTAATTTGTCGCAAAATACTCATGTGTATTGTGCTCATGAATACACCTTAAGTAATATTTCTTGGGCACTTACCGTTGAACCTGATAACAAAGCGTTGCAGGATTGGTCGCGTCGGGCACTTGAACTGAGAGCGCAAGACTCGCCGACATTACCGACGACTATCGCACAGGAACTGGAGACTAACCCCTTTATGAGGGTGCGAGAGCCGTCAGTGATAAAAGCAGCTCAGTCGTATGTTGGGACTGAGTTAAATGAAGCTGAGGCGGTTTTTGCTGCCTTGCGTGAATGGAAAAATAATGCTTAGCTTAAATATTTTTTTAAGCTCTGTAGGGTCTTTTTTTGACTTATAATACTTAACAATTTTTTTCATTCATCTCATGAATCAACTTAAAAGCAAGGTCTTATGATTACGAGATTATTAGTTTGTGCTTTATTAGCGACTACCGCCATCATTAGCGGCTGCTCATCAACGGGCGGAAATCTGAAAAGCAGCTCGGCTATGTCCGGTCAATACAATGATGTGTGGGATCGTATTCGTGCAGGTTACGGCATGCCTGATTTAAAGGATAGTCGCGTTGATTACTGGGTAAATTATTATTCTAAGCGCCCGGGCTCAGTGCAGACGATGGCTAATCGTTCCAGCAAGTATATTCACTATGTGACGACGGAGCTTCAAAAGCGTGGTATGCCAACCGAGTTGGCACTTTTGCCATTTGTCGAGAGTGCATATAACACGACTGCCTTATCGCGTGTGAAGGCTTCTGGTCTTTGGCAGTTCATGCCAGCGACTGGTACTGATTTTAATTTAACGCAAAACTGGTGGCGTGATGAGCGTCGTGACCCTGTGAACTCGACTCAGGCAGCGATTAATTATCTAGCATATTTATATAATTTTCAGGGTAATGACTGGCATCTAGCGTTAGCTTCCTATAACTGGGGTCAGGGCTCTGTGAAACGTGCACGTGAGCGTAATGCCGCTAATGGCCGTGGCACGGATTACTTATCGTTAAAGATGCCTCAGGAAACACGGGACTATGTACCTAAGCTGATGGCATTTAAGCGTATTATCAGCAATCCAGGTAAATACGGTATCACTTTACCTGCTGTTCCTGATCAACCTTACTTTGAAGAAGTACCAAAAACAGTTGATATTGACATTGAAGTAGCAGCAAAGCTAGCAGGTATGTCTTTAGCAGAGTTCAAAGAGATGAATCCGCAGTTTCATCGACCGGTTATTTTAGCCGAGCATGGACAGCGTATTATTATCCCTAAGGCTAACGTCGCTTCTTACAAGAAAAACTTAGCTAATTATAAGGGTAGTTTAGCTTCTTATTCAGGCTATACCCCAAGAACAGGGGAGTCCTTGGCCGATATTGCCAAGCGTCATGGGGTGGATTTAGCCTCATTGAAGCAGCTTAATGGTTATCGTAACAATCAGCATGTGGCTATTAACAGCAGAACACTTATGTTGCCCGGCAGTAGTGGCATTTCACCCGGAGCCTCACCATCGGGCATCAGAGCAACACCTCCTGCACCTGTGACACCTCAACCTCTACCAGAAGCAGCTCCAGGACCAGATATGATGTTGGCACTTATCGAGCGTACTCGTTTACCGGCTTCAGCAGTGGCTCAGCCAGCGCCGGTAGTTGCACAGAATCGTCAGACTGCGGCAGTGCCAGCAGCGCGTCCAGCGGCAGTACCTGTTCCACAGGCACCTGCTTTAGCTAGTAATAATACGAGTAGAACCAGTGGTGCTATTGACCCCCTGGCAGATCTGATTCGTGCTGATGGCTCTGTAGAAACCTCAGTGCCTGCACTGGCTTCTAATACAAATGCAGCCTCTGCTGTGGTTAATCAAAGAAGCGATGTAATGGCTACCGCTTCAAGTAATCCAACTGCAGCGACTTTACCTAATGTAGGAGGTAGCCAATCTTTGGCTGCTAATACAGCGAGCAATGTACAAACAAGTGGTGCGGTGGTTCAGCGAGTCAGTTGGGATGATAGTAGTACTAATAATGCGATAAGAGCTCGTACAGCGGCTTATCAACCACAAGGCGCAGCAGCCAGCGGCAGCCGTAACCCAGCGACTCACCGAGTTACTAAGGGCGAAACTTTATATTCCTTGGCACGTCGCTATAACACAAGTGTTAATGACTTGACGGCCTTAAATCATCTTGCCGCAGATGGGTTGCAAGCAGGTATGGTGCTTAGACTACCTCATTCAGGCGCAGAGGGATAAACTCCTTTTTACTGAAAATGACTGCCTAAGCTGCTAAAGCGGTTTAGGCATTTCTTGTTTATAAAAAAAGTTATAATTAATCGTTTTGGGTTACGGAAAAAATTCATGGGTATTTTAGCGAATAAACGAATTGTCTTGACAGGTTTGATTTCAAATCGTTCGATTGCCTACGGTATTGCCAAAGCTTGTCATGAGCAGGGTGCACAACTCGCCTTTACATATGCAGGCGAACGCTTTGAAGAGCGTGTTAAGGAGTTTGCCGAAGAGTTTGGCACGGATATAGTTGTCGCCTGTGATGTGTCTTCTGACGAAAGTATCGAAAATTGTGTAAAGGAGATCGCTAAGTATTGGGGTGACGGGGTGGATGCCGTAGTTCACTCGATTGGCTTTGCGCCACGAGAATCGATCGCTGGTAATTTCCTTGATGGCTATAATCGCGAAAACTTTCGCACAGCTCATGATATTTCTGCTTATAGCTTTGCTGCTTTAGCTAAGGAGTTTTTGCCATTGGTTGAAAAGCGCCAAGGCAACTTCTTAACCTTAACTTACTTAGGTGCTGAGAGAGCGATTACCCACTACAATATGATGGGTTTGGCTAAGGCTTCACTTGAAGCTAGTGTGCGTTATCTGGCTAAAGCTGTAGGCGATAAGGGTATCCGCGTCAATGCGATCTCTGCAGGTCCCATTAAGACCCTTGCTTCCGCAGGCATTAAGGATTTCAATTATATTTTTAATTTTGTCGCTGAGCATGCGCCATTGAAGCGTGGTGTTAATATCGAGGAAGTAGGTAAGTCTGCTGCTTTCTTATTATCCGATATGGCCTCAGGTATTACTGGTGAAATTCTGCATGTCGATGCGGGATTTAACGCCGTCGTGTCTGGCCTCTAGTTTAGCTAATATGTTTAAAAGCCTAGGTTGAGTTATTTTCACTTAGGCTTTTGTTTTTTAGGTGTAGTGATTATATATGCGTCAAATTGTTCTAGATACCGAAACGACGGGCATCGATGCTCATAATGGTGACCGTGTCATTGAGATTGGTTGTATTGAATTAGTTAACCGTGAGCCAACGGGCAATAATTTGCACATTTACTTTAATCCTGAGAGAGATTCTGATCCGGGCGCTCTAGCTGTGCATGGCTTGACGACTGAGTTTTTGAGCCAGTTCAACACCTTTGATCATCATGCTCAAGAAATTGCTGATTATTTAAAAGGCACTGAGTTATTAATTCATAATGCGCCTTTTGATGTGGGTTTCTTAAATGCTGAGTTTGCACGATGCAATATCAGTCCCTTAGAAGAGTTTGTCGCCAAAATCACAGATACTCTTGCGCTAGCTCGTTCCAAGTACCCTGGCCAACGTAATAGCCTTGATGCACTTTGTGACCGATTAAAAATCTCTAATGAACACCGTGTTTTACACGGCGCTTTGCTTGATGCCGAGCTGTTAGCCGATGTCTGGTTGTTCATGACCCGTGAGCAGTTTGGTTTATTAGATGCGATGCAAGAGGAGGAGTCCTCTAAGGTGGAGCGTAACCAGGCAGCTACTGGGCTTATCAGTGCGCTTAATTTACCGGTTATTAAGGCAGATACAGAGGAGTTGGCTGCACATCAAGAATATGTAGAAGTGCTGGATAAGGCGGTGGCGGGTGAGTCACTTTGGCATCGTTTTAAATAGAAAAGTTTGCTGTCATTGATTTTTTTATAAAAAAATCACTTTAAATTAGAAATAAAACAAATAAGGCTCAAATAGTTTAATTATCTATTTATTTAATCTTTTAGATGTTTATAATAGAGATACAAACTAAGTTTTATGGGTTATTTATATGAGTGAAGCATCATTTACACGGCTCAATGAAGAGTATGCAGTAGCAGCACAAATTGCGCTTGAGGATTTACAGGCAATTAGTCAAGCAGGGTTTCGTACCTTATTGATTAATCGTCCTGATGGTGAGGGTGGCCCTGCTCAGCCTACTTCTGAACAGATGATTAAAGCAGCAGAGGAGCTTGGACTCAAAGCAGTTTATTTACCCATCATTAGTGGTGGTCCGACTGAGGCTGATATTGAGGAGTTCGCAGTTGTGATCGAGGATTTGCCAAAACCAGTGTTCGCCTATTGCCGTAGTGGTAATCGTAGTGCAACGGTTTATGCCTTGGCGGCAGCCAAAGAATCTTAATAAGGAGATGTAATTATGTACAAGAAGATTTTATTACCTATCGACGGCTCTGATATTTCAGCTCAAACTGCAAATTCAGGTATTTCATTTGCTCGTCAAATTGGTGCGGAAATCGTTGTTTTAAACGTTACTCAGCCTTTCTCTACCTTAGTTGGTTTTGATGGTGTAGCAGCGTCGTATGCTATTTCAGATACTGACTATGAGGAGCTTGCTCGTAAGGAAGCAGAGGAGTACTTAAAGCCCGTATTAGATCGTGCAGAAACTGCCGGTGTGAAGGCAACTTCTTCTATTGTTTCTAATTACAATGTGGCTGATGGTATCGTTGAAGCAGCTAAAGACAATGGTTGTGACTTGATTTATATTGCAACGCACGGTCGTAGCGGCCTGTCTCGTTTACTTTTAGGTAGTGTCACTACCAAGGTAATCCAGTTAGCACCTGTATCAGTGCTAGTTTATCGTTTAGAAGGCTCTGACGAGTAGTTCTAGCTGTCAGATAATTCACAAAAGCCCATGAGTTTAGAGTCATGGGCTTTTTGCTTGTCTGCGTCTGTGTGTCATCTACGATAGCGTTGCTTGACCTAAGCTAACGTTGAGGTTTTTAGTTTCAGCTATGATAATCAATTAAGTGTTATTTATAAAAAGGAGAAATTAATAATGCGTTTGGATTGGTTGGAAGATTACATTGCTTTAGCAAAAACCGGTAGCTTCAGTCTTGCTGCACAGAGCCGTTTTGTGACTCATCCTGCTTTTGGACGCCGTATCAAGGCAGTAGAAGAGTGGGTTGGTACACCTTTAATTATTCGTAGTCAGCCTATCAAACTTACGCAGGCGGGTATGGTGTTTTTAGAGGCTGCGCTGCAAGTTGTCGAGTGCCTTCGCTCGGTCAAGGTTCAGTTAAGTGATAGCTATCAGGATAACGAAGAGAGTCTGCGTATCACGACGGGGCGTGCGTTGGCGAGTTTATTTTTCCCGCAGTGGTACAAAGACATTGTGGATGATTTGGGGTTTTTTCATGCGCATATCTCAACGAGTGGTGCTGAAGGCTCGATCTATAAGCTCATTTCCAGAGAATCTGATTTACTCATTGCATATAAAACACCCTTGACTGAGCTCCTTATTGATGAGCAGGATTTTGACTCTATCGTGGTTGGACACGAGCCAATTGTTCCGGTGAGTGCGGTAGGGGTTTCAGGGGCTCCCTTATTTAATTTAGATCTAAAGTCAAGCGGCGCTATTCCGTGGTTAAGTTTTAGTCAAGCTCTTTCACTTCGCGCAATACTGGTTAGACACTTACAGGAATTAGATTGTTTGCGTCATTTTAAGAGCGTATTTGAAGCCGATACTTACGACACGATACTGGAAATGGTCAAAAAAGGGGTAGGTATTGCCTGGTTACCTTACTCGGTGATTAAAAAAGATATTCAAAGTCAAAAAGTTAAAATTATCGGTGAAAAGCGCTTTCAATTTCAAACAGATATCCTACTCTATAAGCACAAAGACATGCTGCATCCCTACTTAGAGCGTATTTGGCAGCGCAATACCTCCCTTTCTTTGTCCTAAACTTCCCCATTAAGCAAATAGCACAAGATTGTGTCTAAATAGCAATTATTAAAATTTAGCGATTGCTAAGATGGTCTCCTCAATAATGATAATGAGGAGACTACGATGAGTGATGCCACAATCACCATTCTATTTTTACTATTTGCGATTATATTTTTTGTTTCAGAAATTATTCCACTAGCGATCACAGCAATGCTGTTGAGCGTGGGGCTTGCTCTTACCGGCGTGCTCCCGGCCAAAGATGCGTTTGCAGGTTTTGTGGATTCCAACGTGTTGCTCTTTATGGCGATGTTCATCATAGGGGCAGCCATTTTCGAAACCGGCATGGCAAAGCGGATAGGGGGATATGTGACTCGTTTTGCTAAAACCGAATCACACTTAATTATTGCTCTGATGCTGATTACCGGGCTGATGTCAGGCTTATTATCAAACACAGGGACAGCAGCTGTTTTGATCCCGATGGTGTTAGGTATTGCACAGAAAACCGGCTTTAATAAAAAGAGACTTTTGCTGCCTTTAGTGATTGCGGCTGCCATGGGCGGTAATCTCAGTCTGATTGGTGCGCCGGGCAATCTGATCGCTCAAGCAGGTTTACAACAAATGGGCTTGTCCTTTGGTTTCTTTGAGTTTGCCAAAGTGGGATTGCCTATTTTAGGTGTTGGGATTTTGTACTTCGTATTTTTTGGACAAAAACTTTTACCCAACACGACGTCTGAGGATGTTGCCAAAGGCGATTCAATCAACTTTTTTGATCAAGAGCAAGACGAATCCTGTGAGTCACGATGGAAGCAAAACGTAGCATTTATTGTGCTTGTGCTCACGGTATTGGCCATGGTGTTTGAGAAAAAATTAGGTGTACCCCTCTTTGTCAGTGCTTGGGCCGGCGCCTTGATTTTAATCGTCAGCGGCGTGATCAGCGAAAACTCGGCGATGCGTTCGATTGATATGAAAACCATCATGCTGTTTGTGGGGTCATTGTCACTTGCGGTCGCGCTCAATAAGTCCGGTGCCGGAGAAATCATTGCAGGCGGCATGATTAATCTGATGGGGTCCGATCCTTCGCCTTTTATCGTCTTATTGGTTGTGTTCCTGGTTGCCGTTGTTTTGACTAATTTTATGTCTAATACAGCCACGACGGCATTGCTGGTACCTATTTGTTTAGCCATTGCCGAACAGCTACAGGCTGATCCTAAAGCCGTTTTAATGGCGACCGTGATTGGCGGATCGTTGGCTTATGCAACACCGATTGGGATGCCTGCCAACACAATGATCTATGGCATTGGTAACTATCGCTTTATGGACTACGTAAAAGTCGGTTTACCACTCATTGTATTAGCGATGGTTGTGGCGCTCGTACTACTACCTATTATTTTCCCTTTTTTCCCTAACCATTAATTGATAGAGGGCTCGACATGAGTAAAGAAGATCAAATTCAAACCATGCATGACACGATGAGTAAGTTTATTTCTCTCGTAAGTTATAAATTACCGGATGATGTGACGGCTAAATTATCTGATTTAAAAGCACAAGAAGAATATCCTCTGGCTAAAGTGATTTACGCCACCATGGAGCGTAATCAGGAGTTGGCAGAGGATCTGAAGAGACCGAGTTGCCAAGACACCGGTGTCATGCAGTTTTTTGTGAGTTGCGGTGAGAATTTTCCACTGATAGGCCAAGTGGACAAGATTCTAAAACAAGCGGTTATCAAAGCCACTGTCGATACGCCATTACGGCATAACTCCGTGGAAACCTTTGATGAATACAACACAGGGCTAAATGTGGGTGATGGTACCCCATCTATTTTCTGGGAAATTAAAGAAGATAGTGATGACTGTGAAATTTACACCTACATGGCCGGAGGTGGTTGTACCTTGCCCGGTCAAGCCACTGTTTTGATGCCTGGCGAGGGCTATGAAGGGGTTGTGCGTTTTGTGCTTGATCGTATGACGAGTTATGGTCTCAATGCTTGTCCGCCATTATTAGTAGGAATAGGTGTGGCGACTTCTGTTGAAACGGCGGCTTTATTATCCAAAAAAGCCTTGATGCGTCCTGTCGGTAGTCGTAACCCTAATGAACGCGCTTCACGATTAGAGGAGTTATTAGAAGAAGGTATGAACCAACTCGGTATTGGTCCTCAGGGATTGTCAGGCAGCAAAACCGTGATGGGCGTAAATATTGAAAACTCAGCACGCCACCCGTCAACGATTGGTGTTGCTTTAAATACAGGTTGTTGGTCACATCGCCGCGGCAAAATTGTATTTGACCGTGACCTTAACTACACCACACCATCACATCAAGGAGCACAGCTATGACTAAACACATTTTAACGACACCCATTAAAGATGAAGATATTAGTGCTTTAAAGGTGGGTGACATTGTTTATCTCACCGGGATTATGGTGACCTGTAGAGACGTGGCGCATCGCCGTTTAATTGAGCATGGACGTGAATTACCGGTAAATCTGGAAGGCGGTGCCATCTTACATGCGGGTCCGATTGTTAAACAAATGGACGATCAGCACTATGAAATGATCTCTATTGGGCCGACCACTAGTATGCGCATGGAAAAATTCGAAAAAGAGTTTATTGCGCAGACGGGTGTCAAGCTGGTCATTGGTAAAGGTGGCATGGGGGCGCAAACCCAAGAAGCCTGTAAAGAGCATAAAGCGCTGCACTTGGTGTACCCCGCGGGCAATGCAGTTTTTGCAGCCACTAAAGTCAAAAGAATTGTTGATGCCCAGTGGACTGACTTAGGTATGCCGGAAACGCTCTGGGTATGTGAGGTAGAAGAATTTGGGCCGCTCATCGTATCGATTGATACGGAAGGCCGTAATGTGTTTGAAGAAAATAAAATACGTTACAACGCCCGTAAAGAAGAAGTCTATCAAAACATTATCAAAGAAGTCGGTTTTATTAAATAGTCGTATGGGGTCGTCTTTGTGTCAGCCAAGACAAAGACGACCCGTGTCTTGGTTATGAATAAAGATCTAAGCGTTCAAAGAGCGCTTGATCTTTTTCTCTTTGTGGGTTGGCAGTAGTTAGTAAGCAATC
>LSQX01105107.1_pt1 | contig 15254 bp, 18 predicted proteins | sample 654561 | NCBI WGS metagenome assembly LSQX01 (sample SAMN04489861, study PRJNA283612) | anaerobic digester metagenome | isolation source: 4 biogas reactors fed with cattle manure at either 37C or 55C with and... | place: Denmark: Kongens Lyngby | collected 2014 | reverse complement strand
GAGTCGCGGATGGGTCACCAAAAAACTCCCCGGTCTTAGACCCGGGAGTTTTTTAATTTTTGCCCTTTTTGTAGAAGAAAACCCTCATGGGAGTAAAGTTATATTTCTGGGGCAATATTATTTGCTCGGTACTTCCCACGAACAAAACTCCGTCCTCGGACAGTGCGCTGCCAAACTTCCGATACAGTTGCTGCTTGGCGTCCTCGGTAAAGTATATAAGTACGTTCCGGCATACTATAAGATCGCATTGGGCGGGAAAGTTATCCTCCAGCAGGTTTAGCCTCCTGAAATCCACCCTTTCCTTTACCGCATCTGCAATCCTGTAATCACTGCCGCTTCTGCTGAAAAACTTTGCCTTAAGCCCCGGGGGTAGATTCTTGAGGCTGTTTTCCCTGTATACGCCAATCCTCGCCTTTGCTATAGCCCCCTCGTCTATATCGGTTGCCAGTACCCGTATTTCATCAAGCCTAAGGAACTCGCTAAACGCCATAACAAGGGAATAGGGCTCCTCGCCTGTAGAACAGGCGCAGCTCCATACCTTGATGCTCTTTTTGCTGCCCAAAAGAAATGGTATAACCTCTTTTCGCAACACATCCCACTGGCTGGGGTTTCTGAAAAACTCGGACACGTTTATTGTTATATAATTCAAAAATTCGTCATACAACCGGTGTTCCCTGTCAAGGCCCCTGTAATAATCGGCAAGTTTATTAAAGCCCCTCCTTGACGCCAGGGCTTCTATTCTTCGTTTCATCTGCTTTTCTTTGTACGCCGACAGGTCTATGCCGGATTTTTTGTAAATTAAAGTCTTAAACAATTCGTAATCGTTCATCTTTTCCCTTTACATTCTTTTAGTTTTATACATTTTACCACATATTTTGACTAAAAAAAACCGTGATACAAGGTATCACGGCAAAAGAATGTAAAGGGGGTCTCAATGTATTTTGTGAGGTCATTTATATTTTTGCCGTCATAACAAAAAATATACATCCAATTGAGAAAAAGTGCAAAAAAATATAAGTGCGCATTTTCTCTCTCAAAATACGCACCTACTAAATATCTTGTTGATTATAGAAGGCTTTCATCTCCTTATATTTGTTTTATAAGTTTGCTACCTTAACCGCTTCCTCAAACATTCCTCTTTTTACCTCTGTAGCGGTCATATGTTTTGCCTTAAACTTGTCTGTAAGGTAATTGCACGCATCCCAGGGGTTTACCGTATCCCCACAGGTAAAGACATCAACCGCGGCGTATCCCAGCTCCGGCCATGTATGGATGGTCAAGTGTGATTCTGATATCACCACAACACCACTAACGCCCTGGGGGCTGAATTTATGAAAGGCCACCTCTCTTACCTCGGCTCCGGCAGCAAGGGCAGCGTCTACCATTGATTTCTCGATGTAGTTTCTATCATTCAAAGTATCGCTGTCGCAACCGTAAATCTCCGCCAGTATATGGCGTCCCAATGCATTCATAATATCATTCCTCCCTCCGGCCAGCTTATTCTATATGGCTCGTTTTAAACTTTACATCTCCTATCGTCTCATCCTGAACTAAGCAGTTATGAGATTCTCCGGGCTTCGCTTCTTAAGAATGACAGCTAAATAATGTAATACTATTTGTGTGTTGTATATAATTAGGTATTTATATTCAACATATAAAATTCTAGCAGATAATTATAAAAAGTCAATACTAAAATTGTCGTAAACCGGCATAATTTTTGATTATTGATAACTAGCCGTGATTTCCATTGGAATCTCCCATATTGTTTGCTTATCCTCCGTTTTTGCTGTGCAATCCATTAAGCAATCATTATCTGCCATGCTTTTATTATAGGTAAAAGGCATAAAAAAATGCCCCTTAAAAGAGGCATTTACCTTTATTCTTCTTCGTTAAAAATATCTCCTACCAATTCGCCTATTGTAATAGGCGGCTGGTCTTCCCCATGAACCTGCTGGGACTGCGACCTTTCTCTGCGTTCTTCCCTTACGGGTTTCTCGGTTGTTTCCTTTATACTAAGGCTTATCCTTCTGTCTCCAGGCTTAATATCCAGCACCTTTACATCCACCGTTTGGCCTTCTTCGAGAACATCCTGAGGCTTTTCGACGTGTTCGTAGGCTATCTGAGATATATGGACCAATCCCTCCACCCCGGGCTCCAGTTCCACAAAGGCGCCAAAGTCAACCAGCCTTACAATCTTACCGGATACTATGTCCCCTACAGCATACCTCTCATCTACATTATCCCATGGATGGGGCTTGGTCTGCTTCAGGCTTAAGGATATCCTCTCGTTTTCGGGCTCAACTCCAAGTACAAGGACTTCAACTCTCTGTCCTGTCTCCAGCACCTCAGAAGGATGGCCTATACGATTCCACGACATCTCTGATATGTGCACCAGACCGTCTATACCTCCCACGTCCACAAAGGCGCCAAAGTCGGTCAGCCTTTTTACTTCGCCTTCAATCCTGTCTCCGGCTTTAATAGTGGATAGTACCTCGTTCTTTTTCTTCTCCCTTTCTTCCTCAAGTAAAGCTTTGCGGGAAAATATCACTTTCCCCTTGCTCCTGTTGAATTCGATAACCTTCATAGATGATTCCTGACCTACAAAATCACTAAGCACTTCCACATAGCCTATATCTATATGGGAAGCAGGTACAAAGCCTTTTATGCCTTCCGCTATGGCTATAAGGCCCCCCTTTACTTCCTCCAGCACCTTCGCATTCACCGGTTCCCCGGTTTCGTGTTTTTCCTTTAGTGTTTTCCAGGCCTTCTCTATATCCACTTTCTTTTTGGAAAGAAGTACGCTTCCTTCTTTTTCATCTATTTTCTTAACAAATACCTCAATCTCATCTCCCACTTTGACTACGTCCGAAGGCTCCAAAGTCGGGTCGTTACTCAGTTCATCCTTAGGTATTACACCGTCGGCTTTATAACCAATGTTTACTATTACTTCGTTTTCGCCTACCTGTATTACCTGACCCTTTACCACCTTTCCGGGTCTGACGGTGATAATTGTGTCCTCTATGCCTTCCATGGTCTCAGTGTCAGCCTCTTGAGCTTCTTCCGTTTCCATCACGACATCTTCCTCTTGCGGTACCGCCCCCCCGTTCTGGACGGCTGTTTCCTCAGTAACCGGTTCTTCTTTATTCTCGGCTACGGTTTCCCCGTTGACCGGTTCTTCCTGGGTATTATTCATTTCCTCTGGCTGTTGTTTCATGTTATCCATCTCTGTCATTTTGTCGATTACCTCCTTAATAATCCAATCTGGCGTCGAAGCCCCCGCTGTTATGCCTAAGGTTTCAACCCCCTTTATAATATCAAGCGGCAGTTCTTCGGCCGTTTCTATATGATAGGTACTTATGCAGTGCTCTTTGCACAACATAAAAAGTTTTTGCGTATTGGAACTGTGTCGTCCCCCTATCACCAGCATGGCATCCACTTTTTGAGAAAGGTCCACCGCCGCCTGCTGCCTCAAATGGGTAGCATTGCAAATGGTATTGAAAAATATAGCCTCTTCTCCCTTTTTCTCCAGTATAGGCTTCATGGTCTCCCATAAATCAGAGGGTATCGTGGTCTGGGCGACCACGCACACTTTTTCGTACTGTTCCAGCTCTTTAGCGTTTTCCGGGTTGTCCAGTATAATGGCGCTGTAATCGCACCAGCCGTTTACTCCCTTAACCTCGGGGTGTCCGGCGTCACCTACTATTATGATTTGATATCCTCTCCCGTAATATTCTTTAACCTTTTCCTGTATTTTACGCACGAAGGGACAGGTAGCATCCACAAGTTCCACCACTTTTTGGGCAGCCTGTCCATGGATTTCGGGAGGAACTCCGTGGGACCTAATAATAACAGTACCTCCATCAATTGCATCAAGGGTTTCAATGGATTTAATACCCCTTTTGTCCAACTTTTCCACCACCTGCCTGTTGTGTATAAGGGGCCCAAGGGTATAGACATCCATATCCTTATCAGCAAACTTTTCGGCTGCTTTTAGCGCTTTCTTTACGCCGTAGCAAGTCCCCATATGTTCAGCGATTATTATTTTCAATCCTCCATCCTCCCAACGACGTTATCACGTATCCTTCCCGGCCTCCTGCAGCACCTCAAAAACCCTGCCCATCAGGCTGTTACTTATCTCTCTGTGATGTTCCATTGTAAGCTTCTTATCGTAGAACTTTTCCAAGTATATGGGCTTACCTATAATAAGTCTCACCGGGCTAAATACCCTATAGCTTGACACTATTGCCATCGGTATTACCGGTACTTTAGCTTTTATAGCAATCATGGACAGTCCCGGTTCGGCGTCCATCGGTGCCCCGCTTTTGTTTCTTGTCCCCTCCGGGAACATGCCTAGTATCTCTCCGTTCTTTAACAGCCGCAGGGACATTTTGACGGCACTTAAATCAGCCTCGCCCCTTCTTACAGGGAATGTCCCCAATTTGGTTAGTATGTATCTGAAAACTGCGTTTTTGAACAGTTCTGTCTTGGCCATAAATTTTATCTGTCTCTTGGTAAAGCCGCCCATTACCACTGGATCGAGATAGCAGGTATGGTTTGCGTATACAATGCAGCCCTCAACTCCGCCAAGGGATACGTCTCCTTCTACTTTCACCCTGTAGATAAGCCTCAGCAAGTTTTTACAGATAACTGCAACTACTTTGTAAAGCATCTCCCCGCGCCCCCCACTATGTCTGTAATTTCCTGCAGCACCGTTTCGATGCTCTTACCGGTAGTATCTATTATTATTGCATCCTCTGCGGCTCTTAGGGGTGAATGCCCCCTTGTACTGTCCAGAAGGTCCCTTCTTTGCATATCTTTCATAACCATATCAAAATCCATCCCGGGATTTGACCCCGCCAGGTCTTTATAACGCCTTTTTGCCCTTTCCTCAGGGGTGGCGGTCAGAAAAAATTTGAACGTTGCATCCGGCAATACCGAGGTGCCGATGTCCCTGCCGTCCATAACAACAGCCCCTTTTTGGGCCATCTGTCTCTGAAGTGCGACCAGGCGTTCCCTTACCTCAGGAATACTTGCAGCTTCGGAAACCCTTGCGTCCACCAACGGGTCCCTTATGTTGCCGCTTACATCAGCTCCGTCAAGCAGTATTTCTGAACCCTTAAGCTCAATGCGTATCCCGGCGGCTGTGTCTATAATACCTTGCCTGTCTCCCGGCCTTATACCTTTTTGTATAGCTTTGTAGGTTACTGCCCTGTACATAGCCCCGGTGTCTATATAGGTCATGTCCAGCCTTTGGGCCAGACGTTTTGCTACTGTACTCTTCCCCGACCCCGCCGGCCCATCTATGGCTATATGCATATTGGTTTTCAAAGGCTATCCCTCTTTGTAAAACACTCAATTTTAAAGCCACCAGTATTGTTGGTGGCCATTTTTCTAATCCGAAAGGTCCGGTCTTAACTTTTTAGCTCCTTCCAGATACACATGCCTAACCTCCTGGTTTTCGTCTGCATTCACCACTACCAGAATTCTTATACATCTTTCCAAACTGCCCTTCACCGGCATCTCCGTAACACACATAATACAACAGCCGCCCTCCCAATCTCCGAAGTTAAGTTTTTAATAACTGTAATTGCACTCCTTATGGCTGCTGTTGACATATTTTTTCACCATATATCATTATATATTACAAAGCGGGTGTTCTCAACCCTTATTTTAGCTTAACTCTTGAAATTAATTCTATTTTATTCCTTGCCTTTACCCTTAAGCCCACCGACGGCTGAAGTACGTTATCGCTTATACCCACTACGCAAATATGCACAAACTCGTCATCGCTTCTTGATGTATCCAGCTCCAGAACATCGTTGTTTCGTACCATTATTTTAACCTCGTCGGTATCAAGGGCTGTAACGGGTTCTCCGTTTAGCAGAAGCTTTGCCTCGGGGATGGGGCCTTCGTTTTCAAGCACTAAATAAAGGCTACCCTCGCGGGTAAGTATCGCGCTTTCTTCCAAGGCCCCGCCTTCCAGTGTGGTGGCGTAGTTTAGGAACACCCTTGCCGATTCGTTCAGCATAACAAACTGGAAGGTAATAAGCAGCAGCATGCCAAGCAAAACCGCCCTTACAAGCAGTGTTTCAATTTTTTTATTTAACTCCGGTCTTATGTTTCTTTTCTTTAAAGACATGGAAGAACACACCGTTTCTTTTTTTATTATGTTATGCCGTTTCTGGGTAAAAAATTCGCTCTACCTGCAGCTCATACCGGCCACATATCCCGTGGAAAAGGCAATCTGCAGGTTAAACCCTCCCGTCAGTGCATCTATATCCAGTACTTCCCCGGCAAACATAAGGCCTTTGACCAGTTTGGATTCCATTGTGCCCGGGTCCACCTCCCCGGTGGATACGCCCCCTGCCGTAACTACAGCTTCACTGAAGGGCCGTAGCCCCGTAACATTTAATTCAAGGCCTTTAAGAATATTTATAAAGCGCTGCCTTTCTTCCCGGGTGATTTGGTTTATCTTCTTTTGCACATCAATTCCGGAGAGCGTAATAATCACTCCTGCCAGGCTTTTAGGCAGAAGCCCGTCTAGACAGCTCGCGGCTTGTTTGTTGGGGCTTTCCGAAAAATCCCGGAGCATCCTTGCGTCCAGTTTTTCATGGGAGAGGGACGGTTTTAGATCTATACGCAGCTTCACACCGTCTTTTATCCAATCGCAAATAAAACGGCTTATAGTCAGGATTACGGGGCCGGATACGCCAAAATGGGTAAACAGCAGTTCCCCAAACTCTTCCCTTATGCTTTTCCCCTGGGTAGTCAGGGCTTTTACCCTTATGTTTTTCAAAGCCAGCCCCTGCAGTTCCTTTACCCAGCCCTCCCTTGTCTCTAAGGGGACCAGGGAAGGGCTTAAGGGTGTTATGGTATGGCCCAGTTTCTTCGCCCACCGGTACCCGTCCCCGGTACTTCCGGTTGACGGGTAGGAAAGTCCGCCGGTAGCTATCACCACCGATGAGGCACTAATAAAATCACCGTCGCTGGTACAAATTCCTTCCACGCTTCCTCCGCTAACTCTTATTCCCGACACTTCTTTTTTCAGCCTTACCGATGCGTTATGCCTATTCATATATTTGTTTAATGCCTTTATAACATCGCTGGACTTATCGGATACCGGGAACACCCTGCCACCGCGCTCCACCTTGGTGGGTACCCCCAATTCCCTTAATAATTCCCTCAAGCGGTTGTTGTCAAAGGAGTACAGTGCGCTGTAAAGAAAACTGGCATTTCCCGGAGTGTTTTCAATTATATCCTCAATATCGCACTGGTTTGTAATATTGCATCTGCCCTTACCGGTTATGTATATCTTTTTGCCCAGCTTTTCGTTCTTTTCCAACAGGACGGTTTCTATACCCCTGGAAGCAGCGGTGGCTGCCGCTATCATTCCGGAGGCACCACCGCCAATTATAACGGCTCTTTTTTCCATAGAATTCATCCCTTCATATGACACGTATCGTTCAAGCAATCAAGTACAAAGCGTTCTTCCCTCAATTCCACAATGGATACCGAACAGTTATCTAACCTGATTTTTGACAAATTGCCAAGGTCTATACCAATCAAACCGAAAATAAGGCATTTTAGCGTTACGCCATGGGATACAAGGGCTATCCTTTCCCCCCGATATAGTCTTGTAATGCCGTTAATAGCCTCCACAACCCGGGCCTGCACTTGTACAAGGCCCTCTCCGCCGGGTATAATCGCCTTCTTTGGGCTGCTTACCCACAGCCGGTGTACCTCCGAGTATTCTTTCTTAATGCTTTCAAAATCCATCCCCTCCCAGCTGCCAAAATTCATTTCCCGAAGGTCCCGGTGGGTTTTCACAGGAACCTTCAAATCCTCCCCCAGAATGAGAGCCGTTGAACGGGCCCTTTTCAAATCGCTAGAGTATACTACGTTTATACCCTCCGCAGCCAGCCTTCTTACAAGCCTTCTTGCCTGAGCCAAACCAGCTTCGCTCAAATCTATGTCGGTACACCCCTGGGTTTTTTTTAATCTGTTCCATTCGGTCTCGCCGTGTCGTATCAAATATAGTCTTGTCATCTTTAAACCCCCACAACGTTCAATAACCGTGGAAAGCAGTTTCCACGGTTATTGATATCTGTAATTCTATACTCCGTTTCTATCCTTATCCGAATATACGTTATACTTGCCCCATACTTCCTCCAGCCCTTTGAATATATCGGTTATCTTGTTCTTTTGCTTAAGACTGACCGCTATAACCAATGCGTTTATCAGGCTTAACGGGGCCACCAGTGAATCGACGAAAGATGCCATATTGCTCTTTGCATAAAGCGATAAATCCGCATAATTCAGAAGGGGTGACAGTGGTCCGTCGGTTATGGCGATGGTGGTAACTCCCTTCGATTTGACAAATCCCATCGCTTCCACCGTCCTTCTCGAATACCTGGGAAAGCTTATGGCAACAACCACATCTCCCTCGCCTACGTTAATAAGCTGTTCGTATATATCGCTTATACCCTGGGATACTACCCGAACGTTTCCCAGTATCAGGTTAAGGTAAAAACCCATAATGTCTGCAAGTGCGGTAGACGTTCTTAAACCGACGATGTAAATTCTTTTACCGTTTAAGAGTAGGTCGACTGCTCTGTTGTATGTTTCTTCATCTATTTCCTCAAGGGTTACTCTAATGTTATCCATGTCCGATCTGAGTATTTTTCGGAACACACCATTATCATTGACATAATCCGAGGTCATCTCAATTCTCTGGACCGTAGTTAGTTTTGTCTTTATAAGTTCCTGTAGCGCCCTTTGAAGTTCCGGATATCCTTCGTATCCGAGGGCAATTGCAAACCTCACTACAGTGGATTCGCTCACCCCTACCCTTTCCCCGAGCTTGGCTGCGGTCATGAATGCAGCCTTATCGTAATGGGTTGTAATAAACTGGGCTATTAATTTTTGGCCCTTACTAAGCTCGGAAAAACTGCTGCTTATAAGTTTCATGAGGTCTTTTCTAGCATCCTTCATAGCACCATTCCTTATGAACTATTTGATATTGCATATTTCCCTTCCGGTCTCCAGGGCCTTTCGGTTCAGTTCCTCAGTACCCTTGGGTACGCGGTTTAATACCGCCTTTTCCAATGCTTCTGGGGAAACCAGGCCTGTAATCTCATTTATTGTTCCCAGCGCAACTATATTGGCAACCATTGCCCTTCCTACAACATTCTTTGCTGTGTCAAGAATAGGCAGACTGTATTTTTTAGCGCATTTTACATCGGTTATTTCAACCGATTCATCGGCGATTATTACGCCCTCTTCACAGGTACTTCCCACGTATTTATTATAGGCTTCCTGGGTAAGCGCTAGAAAAACGTTGGGCTTTCGAACCTTTGGATAATATATGTCTCCTTCAGATATTATAACCTCCGATTTGCTTGCGCCTCCCCTTGCCTCCGGTCCATAGGACTGGGTCTGAACAGCGTTCTTACCATCCAGTATTGCCGCCTCGGCCAGTATTATCCCGGCCAGGAGCAGACCCTGGCCTCCGGAGCCGCTTAACCTAATTTCGGTGCTAGACATTTTTTTACCCCCTTCTTAAGGACTCAGTTATCTTCTTATACTCTTCAGTGTATTCCGGCTGCGGGTTATGATACAGCTCACCTATCAGGAACTTGCCCGCTAGCTTTTCCTCAGGCAGTTTGGCAGCGGCGGCAACGTTAACTGCATGGTCCTTTAACCATTCCATCATTTTAACAGCGTCACCCTTTTTGTTTTTCCTTCCGTAATAGGTGGGGCAAACGCTTACAGCGTCTATTATTGAGAACCCTTTATTCAGGATACCGTTTTTGATAAGCCTTGTTAGAAGTTGGGCATGATAGACTGTACCCCTTGCGGTATAGGATGCGCCGGCCGCCTGAGCCAGTTTACATATATCAAAGCCCTTGTCAATATTACCATAGGGTGCAGTAGTACCCTTGTCGCCGGTGGGCGTAGTCGGAGAGTACTGGCCCCCCGTCATTCCGTAAATATTATTATTGAATGCAACCGCTGTAATGCCTATGTTCCTCCTTGCAGCGTGTATAAGGTGATTTCCTCCAATGGCAGAGCAGTCACCATCACCGGTTATAACTATTACCTCCAAGTCCGGATTCGCATGCTTTATTCCGGTAGCAAAGGCAAGTGCCCTGCCGTGGGTCGTATGGAGAGTATTAAAGTCCAGGTAACCCGGTGCCCTGGAAGAGCATCCTATACCGGACACTATGCACACTTTGTCCTTATCAAGTTCCAGTTCGTCAATAGCTTTTATTACCGCCCGCGTAACTATTCCGTGGCCGCAACCGGGACACCAGATATGGGGCAGTTTGTCCATCCTGAAATAGCTTTTGACTAAGTTGCTTGTCATTTACAATACCCCCTTTATCTTTTCAAATATGTCTTCCGGCGTGATTATTTCACCATCGGCCCTGTTGATGCCAATTACTTCGCACTTACCGGCCGCTGCCCTTTCTATTTCATATCGGTACTGACCAAGGTTCATTTCCGGTACTATTATTTTTTTGGCTTTGCCTGCTATTTCCTTTACTTTGTCCTCTGCGAAGGGCCAGATTGTTATGGGTCTAAACAGACCTACCGCGATTCCCTGTTCCCTGGCCATGTCCATGGCACTTTTTGCCGACCTTGCAGTGCTACCGTATGCAATCAGCACTATCTCTGCGTCGTCCAGACTGTCTTCCTGGTACTTAATAATATCATCCAGATTGTTATCTATCTTTTTCATTAACCTATTGAGCAGAATGGCTGTTTTTTCCGCGTCGGTGGTCGGGAAACCGTTTTCACTGTGGATAAGTCCGGTAACGTGATACCTGTATCCTTCTCCAAAGGCGGGCATTTCCGGCACGCCGCCGTCGGGGTCCGCCTTATAGGGCAGGTATTCCTCCGGTGGCACGCTTGCCTTTGTCCTATCAATTATCTGGAGTTCATTCTCGTCGGGCAGAACCACCCTTTCCCTCATATGCCCTATAACTTCATCCATAAGCAGAATAACGGGCATTCTGTATTTCTCTGCCAGGTTAAAGGCTGTTACGGTTACTGAATAGGCTTCGGATACCGAATTCGGGTAAAGGGCTATAGCCGGATGGTCACCATGGGCACCCCAGCGCGCCTGCATAATATCGGCCTGAGCCGGTGAAGTAGGAAGTCCGGTACTCGGGCCTCCCCTCTGAACGTTAACAATCACACAGGGTATCTCAGTCAACGAAGCATATCCTAGGTTCTCAAGCTTGAGAGACATCCCAGGTCCACTGGTAGCCGTCATGGCTTTTAATCCCGCCAAAGATGCGCCTATTACAGCAGCCATGCTGCCTATTTCATCCTCCATCTGTATGAACTTACCGCCAACCAAGGGCAATCGCTCTGAAGCTCCTTCCGCTATCTCGGTGGAAGGAGTAATCGGATAGCCTGCAAAAAATCTCATCCCGGCAGCTATAGCTCCTTCCAGGCAGGCTTCATTCCCTTGCATTAGCTTGGCTTGCCTATTTGTCATCTTTTTCACCCTCCTCCAGGTAGATAGCATAGTCAGGACATCTCAGTTCGCAAAGACCGCAGTTATTGCAGGCGTCCCTGTCCACCGCTTTGACTTTGTTGCCTTCCATTTTGAGAACGTTCTTGGGACAAAACGCCGCGCAGATACCGCATCCTTTACACCACTCCTCCTTGATAACCGGTCCCTTAAGTTTCACCGCCATCCATATGGCCCCCTTTGTAAAATAATAAGTGTTTTAGTTATATAGAAACCCAATGCAATTATGACTTCATTTCTGCTTTAATTTTATTATACCCCTCCCAAATTTGCAACAAAAATTTCATTTTTGGCTCTTGTATACAATTAAACTTGTAGAATTGTATGCAATTTTTTTGTATTATTAAAATTAGCTGTACCTTACCATTATAATGGGGACATTCCTTCTTCTCCAAAGCTATACCTTAAAGAGAAGGCGTGTCCCCATACCTCTATCCATCGTATATACTTATAACCGCTTTTCCGTCTTCCTCCAGCGTCAGACCGAAAATAAGATTTCTATCTTTTAGATTTTTATTCAAAAAATCCACTAGTAAATACAATTCCTCGTTGTACTCAAGCCTCTTTGTAGCCAAAGGTTCCAGCCTTTTATTATCGTTCATTGCCTTTCCCTCCCATTGGCCCGAATTTCCAGCCCCCAAGCATTTCTATATAGTCAAACCTTGTTAGGTCAAAATGAACAGGGGTGATGGTTATAAAGTTTTCTGCTACCAGGTTGATGTCGCAGTCGCGATCATTTTCTTCATCCACCGCTTCACCGGACATCCAGTAATATTCCTGCCCCCGAGGGTCCACCCTGACCTGGAAGGAATTCTTGTACCTTCTTGTACCCAGCCTTGTTGAACGAATACCCCTTATTTCATTTATGGGCACAGGAGGAACATTGACATTGAGCAGCGTATTACCCTCGAGGCCTTCCCTGTACATGTTATCTGCAAGGGAAAGGGCAAATTCCGATGCGGCGCTGAAATCATCATATTCATAAGAAGCCAGCGACAACGCCGCCGATGGTACCCCCAGCATAACCGCCTCTATTGCGGCGGATACGGTCCCGGAGTACAGAACATCTGTACCAAGGTTGGGTCCCTTGTTTATACCCGAGAATACAAGGTCGGGCTTTTTGTCCAGTAGTGCCTCAACACCGAGCTTAACGCAGTCGGCCGGAGTACCGTTTACAGCCCATGCTTTTGTCCGATCCCCGAAATAGCCAACCGGTTTGGCCCGTAAGGGTTTATGCATGGTGATGGCATGCCCCACCGCACTTCTTTCCCTTTCGGGGGCCACCACCGCAACATCGCCTATTCTTTTCAGGGAATTTGCCAGGGACTTTATACCCGCTGCCGCTATCCCGTCGTCATTTGTAACCAGTATAAGCACATTTATGCCTCCTTGTTCAACGGTTTTTATTACGCTTTCATGGCAACCGGAGGGTTTGCCAGAAATAGTTGGTTTATGCCAGAATTATACCAGTTATTTGGGCTTTATTCTAGTTAATAGATAGTTTTCCCCTTGGTGCCTTACGGATGCGTTTATGTATGGCAATTTGCATATACTAATCCTCGTATAGAGAATTTGAGGTGCTAATATGATTCAGATTGATGATGCCGGAAGCGGAAGCCTTTTGGGCGGAACCTGTATTGGCACGCTAAGAGTGGAGACGGGAGAATACCGGTATGGTATTGTTCCTGTAGAATTATACAGTCCGGATAATTTTAAGACTAAAAGATACCTGGATGCGGTTGTAGAAATAGTCGCCCATTCCCTCTCGACTCTTAATGCAGATAAAAACGAAAGGATTTATGTCTGCCGTGGATATATGTTTGATAGGCTTAAGGAATGGCTGGAGGGGAATTTTCACAACTGGGAAAGCACTGTAATAAATGACCCGCTGCAAACAATAGTCGAGACAACCTTTGAAGAATATGCAATCTCCCTAGGATTGCCCCGGCATTACATTAGCTATACCAAGTATCCTTTTCATTTTCACAGGCTGCTCAAGTGGGTATATGCGGATTATCAAAACAGAAAGGGCCTGTGCAAACAGGGGTGGAATAGCTGGCAAAAATACGGGAACCTGGATAGAAAAATATACCTGGAAAGGGCCGTCGATTCAAATTACTGTTGCCTTATATGCGGCAAAAAAATCCATAAAGGAAGCCCTGCAAGGGTGGTCCAGTATATAACCACCACCCTTAACAGGGCTTATACCCACATAGAGTGCTAAAATCCCACCTCTCACATCACGCTTCACACATCTCACACAGGGTAGGTCATATCCTCAAGGTTTACCAGGCTGCTGTCTATCTTGTACCTTTCGGTCTGCCTGTCCTGGAAAAACTTCAGTGCTACCGGCGGGAACAGTGCGTAGCTCAGCACGTCCTCGTCCTGCTCCATGTACTTTTTAATCTCCTCCTTTAACTTGTCAAGCTGCGGAGGTATATCATCCGCCGGTCTGTGGTCTATAACCTTTTCATCGCCTATAATCTTTTTGACAATATCATCTGCTATGGGTACGGTAGGCCTTCCATACAGGCCCTTTACATAGTTCTTTACCTCGTTGGGTATCAGTTTATACCTCTCTCCGCTTAGGACATTCATAACCGCCTGGGTACCAACTATCTGGCTGGTGGGAGTAACAAGCGGCGGATAGCCCAGGTCCTCCCTAACCTTTGGTACTTCCTTTAGCACTTCATCAAACTTATCCAGGGCGTTTTGCATATCAAGCTGGGATACCAGGTTTGACAGCATACCTCCGGGCACCTGGTAAAGCAGCGTGTTTATATCCACCGACAGCACCTTGGGGTTTAGTAACCCGTTGGCAATGTATTTATCCCTTATTGGCTTGTAGTACTCCGCTATTTCATTAAGCAGCATCAGGTCAAGTCCGGTATCGTATGGGGTACCCTGCAAAGTAGCAACAAGGGGTTCCGTCGGCGGCTGCGCCGTACCCGACCCAAAGGGAGAAAGTGATGTGTCAACAATATCCACACCGGCCTCCACCGCCTTTATGTAGGCCATGGGCGCCAGGCCGCTGGTGCAGTGGGAGTGAAGCTGTATAGGTACCTTTATCGTCTCTTTAAGGGCCTTTACAAGGTCATAGGTATAATAGGGCTCCAGCATTCCGGCCATATCCTTTATACAGATGGTATCCGCACCCATGCTCTCCATTTCCTTAGCCAGCTTTACAAAAACCTCTATGGTGTGAACAGGGCTTATTGTATAGCATATGGCCGCCTGGACGTGAGCCCCTTCTTTTTTCGCTGTGTCCATCGCTTTTTCAATATTTCTTACGTCGTTTAGTGCGTCAAAAATCCTGATAATATCTATTCCGTTATAAACCGACTTTTTAACAAACTCCTCAACCACATCATCGGAGTAATGCTTATACCCAAGAATATTTTGTCCCCTCAAAAGCATCTGCAAGGGGGTGTTCTTCATCTTATCTTTAATCTTCCTAAGCCTTTCCCATGGGTCCTCGTTCAGGAAACGCAGGCAGGAATCGAAGGTTGCTCCTCCCCACATCTCCACCGAATTAAACCCTACCTGGTCAAGTTTTTCCGCAATGGGTAGCATCTCATCGGTAGTCATTCTGGTTGCAATCAGTGATTGATGCGCATCCCGAAATATGGTTTCCGTAATTTTTACCTTGGCCATTATAATATACCTCCTGTTTATATTTGCCCAAGCTGCTATATACTACAATATTTTATCA
>LSQX01408932.1_pt1 | contig 15257 bp, 15 predicted proteins | sample 654561 | NCBI WGS metagenome assembly LSQX01 (sample SAMN04489861, study PRJNA283612) | anaerobic digester metagenome | isolation source: 4 biogas reactors fed with cattle manure at either 37C or 55C with and... | place: Denmark: Kongens Lyngby | collected 2014 | reverse complement strand
ATACACTCGAACCATCCCCATGGCTACGTTGTTTAGTAGACCCCCTGTCGCTAACGCGACATCCCTCCTATTAGAGGGAACAAGATGGTTGAGCTTTTCCCAACCAACTGACCAACTGACCAACTGCCTAACTATCCAACTGTACAACTGACCAACTGTACAACTGACCAACTGATAATTTATTTAATTACAGCTACTAAAGTTATTTCTCAAAATTACTGTTCCTGTAGTATCTGTTTCAGTATTAAAAGGTCTTACATCAGCAAAACTTGAATTTATAGGTCTATCCGGAATTATTCTGGCTCCCGACCAAGTTACTTCTTGATCCGGACTTGTTGCTCTGTTTAGAAGGACTGAATAAACCATTGGTGGCTCAGGTGACTGCTGTGGTATTGAAACACGTCCTATATACGAATTAAAATCACCTAATGTATCAGGTTCAGGTAAAAATGTTGCTGCAAATAAAACTGTATAATCAATAGCCATAAATTCAGTCTGTCTTACCCAAACACTTCCGCCGGCAGGTTCACCTGTTGTTGTTCCTAAAAGTGGTATGATACATAGAAAAGCAGATGGTGAGGGTCGTGCAGGAATGCAAATTACTACTCCGGGGAATAGATTATTAGGATTTATCCCCGGATTCAGATCAATTATTCCCTGAAGCGGTACCCCAAGTCTTTGTGAAATTGACCAGAATGTATCCCCTTGTCGAATTTCATAGGTTGTGCTTCCCGGGGGACATATTTCTTCTGTAGGGATACAAATTTCAAGACCGGGGTACAAATTGCCTGGATTTATTCCCGGATTCAAATCTATTAATTCCTGTAAAGGAACTCCAATTCTTTCTGCAATTAGCCAAAAGGTATCTCCCGGTTGAACTACATATATTGAGCTTCCGGGAGGGCATTGCTGTTCTGCCGGAATACATACTTGCTGTCCTATACGTAGAGCATTTGGGTTGAACCCCGGATTTGCAGTCATTATAGCCTCCACTGTTGTATTATATCTTATTGCCAGGTCCCAAAAATTATCCCCTGAACGTATAACATAAGGTATTGTATTTGGCGGACACTGTCTATTCTGACGTATAAAATAGTTATTATACATATAAGTAACATCTCCTTAAATTAAAATATTACTACATATTATGCTTTTACTGTATGCTTAGTGAATCATAATATTTGAAGTTGCATATGGAAAATATATGGTGTAAAATATATTTAAAATTAAATGAGAAGGAGAAATTCAATGCCTATTAAAATACCTGATGCTCTGCCTGCTGTGGAAATTCTAAACAATGAAAATATTTTTGTAATGACAGAAGAAAGAGCATCCAGCCAAGATATAAGACCACTTAAAATAATAATTCTTAACCTTATGCCTATTAAAATAACAACTGAAACCCAATTGCTTCGTTTGATTGGAAATACTCCTCTTCAAGTAGAAGTAGAGTTTATTCATACAAAAACTCATAAATCAAAAAACACTCCACACGAACACCTTATAAACTTTTATAAGACATTTGACGATATTAAAAATCAAAAATTTGATGGTATGATTATTACCGGTGCCCCTGTTGAGCAGCTTGATTTTTATGAGATTAATTATTGGGAAGAACTAAAAGAGATAATGGAATGGTCATTTCATAATGTAACCTCTACATTACATATTTGTTGGGGTGCGCAAGCAGGTTTGCAATATCATTATGGAATTCCGAAGTATCCTCTTAAAGATAAACTCTTTGGAGTTTTTACTCATACCTTAACCCAAAAAAATGTAAAGCTATTAAGAGGCTTTGACGATATATTTTATGCTCCCCATTCTCGTTATACCGAAGTTAGAAAAAAAGACATAGAAAAAAACAATAACCTTGAAATACTATCAGAATCTGAAGATGCGGGTGTTTACATTATTGCAACCAGAAATGGTCGGCAAATATTTGTTACAGGACACTCAGAATATGATGCTGTAACTTTAAAAAAAGAATATGAAAGGGATATAGAGAAAGGTATTAGTATTTCAGTGCCCAGAAATTATTTTCCTAATGATGATGCAACAAAAAAACCTATAGTTAAATGGAAGTCACATGCTAACTTATTATTTTCTAATTGGCTTAATTACTATGTGTATCAAGAGACACCGTTTGATTTAGGTACGATTATATATTAAAGTCTAAGAGTTTGAAATGTTGACAAACTTTCTAAGGCTTAGATGGTGTTTTAACTCCAACCAAGCCTTAGAAGCTCTTATGCATACAAATTCTACTTAATGAGCACTATGAATATTTAACAGTTACGCCTTATCGGTGATGTACGACCGAAATCATCTATTTGTGGCGGGAAAAATTCATCTAACGGAAAATCAATTGTATCAAATAAGTCGCAAGGTTCATCAGCAGTAGCTGCAATACATTCTCTTTCCGGTACACAGAAATCAAATGCAGGTATAAGCAATTGTACATTCCTTACTAATTTAATGATGCTAAACAAACCAATACTTACGAATACTCTTTTTCTTTCTGCTCCTGCAACTAAATCATCATCAAAACATCCACAAACACTGTTAGGTATTCCTGAAATATCACAATGGTTATTAAATAATCTATCTGTAATGTCAACAAGTCTGGCAGATAAGCATATGGGGTCAACTACCTCTATCTTAGCCTGTGGAAGGTTTGTTTTTTTCCATAATTGTTTATCAAATTCATCTTCTTTATACTTTGACTTAAATATTCTTGATTTACCTTCAGAACCAAATAGTATTACCTGTTTGTCAAATGTCGCCAACCCTTCTACTTGTTGAGGTGTAGCAATACCAGGGAATGCATCTAAAACAACCCTGAAAAAGAATTTAATATTTACCGTATAAAATCCTCTTCTGAATTGAAGAGATTCCACATCAAGAAATACCCATATGATTTCAGTTTTTCTACATTTAACATTAATCGCTTCATCGACAATTCTCTGCCCTCTTTTTGTTAAATAAACCCTCAAATCTTCTAGGCAATCTTTTTCCCTGCAAGAATCATATACTTTATCAGTTTGGATACAAACAGCCTCTCTAACACTAGGTAAACCCGAGATAGGACCGGGTCTAATTCTGTCAATTGCTGCTACATCTTCAACCTGTCCTTTACCCAAAACTATTCTCTCAGACATATACTTTCCTCCTTTTTTTCATTAAGGCAGCTACCTTTATTAACATAATATGTTTTTTATCATTCTTTTGTTACATCTTTATTCTTTAACTCCTAACATTAGCGGTTGCATTTGTTCACCTTTAAATGCTTTTTCCAAAGTAGGCATTATAAAGTCCATTTTCGATACTAATGAATTTATTTTATTAATAGGGTCATCTTGACGGAAAGGTACAAGGTAAACATTTATAGTATTTAGTAACGTAACTATATTTTTTGCATTTGCACCTAAACCATCATTTGTAGACACTGCTATCACAACAGGTTTTTGATTCCTTAGTTGTGCCTTTACTGCCATTGTTACACATGTATCTGTTATACCGTTAGCTATTTTTGCAAGAGTATTTCCTGTGCATGGAGCAACAATAAGTATATCAAGTATACTTTTAGGTCCAATCGGCTCTGCAGAAGTTATGCTATTAATAATTTTCTTTCCGGTTATACTTTCTAATTCATTTTTGAAGTCTTCAGCTTTACCAAATCTCGTATCTATCGATTGAACATTCTCAGACATAATAGGAATTACTAAAGCACCATTATCAACAATCCTTTTAACCTCCGGAATAACTTGCCTTAAAGTACAAAAGGAACCTGTCATAGCAAATCCTATAGTCAAATTTTTATAATCCAATTATTACACCCCCAACTCATCTATAATATTTAATATTGTATGTTTGATTATGTCCCCTGCTGTATTAGGAGCTACTTTTCCCGGTAAAGATAATGCCCATATAGTTTTCACCCCTAAGCTTTTAGCTATTTCTAAATCTACTCCACCCGGTTTTGAAGCCAGATCAATAACCAAACAATCTTTTTTTATCAGAGATAACATCTTATTATTTAGTACTATATTAGGAATAGTGTTAAAAATAACATCAGCCTCATGAATTACCTTTGCCAAATTATTTATATGTACGGCGTCATATCCATAGCTGTTAATCCATGCAATATCTTTGTGATTTCTTGCTTCAACAGTAACTATGGCTCCCAAGCCACACAACATTCTTGACAACACCTTCCCTATTCTTCCATACCCCAAAACTAAGCATCTGCTGCTATGAATAGTAATAGGTAATTCTTCCATTGCAATTTGAATTGCCCCTTCAGCTGTTGGAATTGCATTTAAAATTATTAATTCTTCTCTTTTAAAATAATCTACTGTAAATATATTATATATCTTTGAGAGATTAGTAATCCTTTCACTTATCTTTCCCCCAATTAGTAATTGATTCTTTGTCATATATCTATAAACATCGTTGTAATATATTGGCTTCCCATAAAAAGAAGTATTAACCTTCTCGTCATCTGTTGATGCCGGTAACGGTGCTATCACAAAATCAACACCCTCCACCGCTTCTTCTAAACTATTAAAAACAGTAATGCCTTCATCAATATCAATTCCTTCGAAGCCAAAGACGTTAACATTATAACCATCATCAAACAATCCGGATGCTATTCTAATTTGACGCAAGTCCCCTCCCAATACTAAAAAACTCTTATCTTTCTCCATATAGTTACCTCCTATAAATGCAATGTACCTAATTCATTTTATGTACATTACAACTTAATAGTGCTTGTTTTTAGAGGATTCTTTGGGAGTTTGAGCAGATAGAAACAAAGAAAAACTCCCTGACTAATCAGGGAGCCTCCATAAGCTATGTCTTTTCAGATCATACAGCTTCGTTGAAACATTATATTGTACCTACTGTATCTTGATTATTCAAGCGTAGGACTTAATCATAGTATATCTCTGTATCTATATTATATGCAAACAAATCCCTACAGTAACTTTACACTAAACAACTCACTCTTTCATCTCTAGTTTATACTGTATTGCCTTAATGAAAATATAATATTATTTGAGAAATATCAATAATGGATTTGTTTTAATCTATTGGTTTTTTGATTCTTTTATCTGTATCTGAGAACGGGCGATTCGTGAATCGCCCCTACTTAACTTTTATTGAGTACTTTTAGACTTCCTTCGGCATAGCATCTTTTCTCGATAAATTAATTCTACCTTGCCTATCTACCTCAATTATTTTAACTAGAATTTCATCTCCTACATTCACAACATCTTCTACTTTAGCAACCCTTTTATGGTCAAGTTTAGAAATGTGAACTAAACCTTCTTTGCCGGGTAAGAATTCTACAAATGCACCGAAGTTCATTATTCTCACAACCTTACCCATGTATACTTCTCCTATTTCCGGGTCATTTACTATTCCTTGAATAATCTTTAATGCCCTTTCACCGGCTTGTGTATCAGGAGTTGCAATAAATACTTTACCGTCATCTTCAATGTCTATTTTTACCCCTGTGTCAGCAATTATTTTTTGAATTATTTTCCCACCGGGTCCTATTACATCTCTTATTTTATCGGGATCTATATTTGTAGTAATTATTTTTGGCGCAAAGTCAGATAATTTTTCTCTGGGTTGCTCTATTGCCTTTAGCATTATTTCATCTAGTATATAAACCCTTGCTTTTCGAGTTTTTTCAAGTGCTTCTTTTATAATTTCAGGAGTTAATCCATCATTTTTAATGTCCACCTGAATAGAAGTTATTCCTTTATGTGTTCCGGCAACTTTAAAGTCCATATCACCAAAAAAATCTTCCAGCCCTTGAATGTCAAGCATTGTAACGAATCTATCTTCATCAGTTATTAACCCTACGGATATTCCTGCAACAGGTGCCTTTATAGGAACACCGGCATCCATTAATGCCAATGTGCTTCCGCATACACTTCCTTGAGATGTAGAACCATTGGAGCTTACAACTTCTGAAACAAGTCTTATAGCATACGGAAATTCTTCTTCAGAAGGAATAACCGGTTCTAAGGATTTTTCAGCTAATGCGCCATGTCCTATTTCTCTTCTTCCCGGGCCCCTTGATGGTCTTGCTTCTCCCACACTATATGAAGGGAAATTATAATGATGCATATATCTTTTACTTTCTTCTTCATCAAGACCGTCAATTTTCTGTACATCACCAAGTGCCCCCAATGTAGCAATTGTCAATACTTGAGTTTGTCCCCTTGTAAACAATCCTGAACCATGGGTTCTTGCTAACAACGAAACTTGTGCAGCAAGTGGTCTGATTTCATCCATACCTCTCCCGTCAGGTCTTTTACCTTCATTAATAATCCAGTTCCTCACTATTTCCTTTTGAATTTTGTACAGGGCTTCTTCCATCTGTTGTTTCATGTCCGGGTATTTTTCATCAAAATTATTAAAAACATCTTCATATACAACAGAAAGATTATCATCTCTAATTCTTTTATCGTCCGTATCTAATGCTTCACGCACTTTATCAATTGCATATTCTTTAATTTCTTCATATAATTCCTGAGCAACTCCATAGGATTCGTATTTAAACTTATCCTTTCCAACTTTACTTACAATTTCATCAATAAAATCACATATTTCTTTTATTGTTTCATGTGCAAATAAGATTGAATTAAGCATATTATCCTCGGAAACTTGATTTGCTCCTGCTTCTATCATTATTACCTTTTCTCTTGTTGCAGCTACAGTTACTTCCATATCGCTTTTTGCCTTTTGTTCAGATGTCGGATTAATAACAGGATTTCCATCAATTAATCCTACAGAAACACCTGCTATTGGTCCATTAAAAGGAATATCAGAAATAGCTAAAGCTATAGAAGCTCCCAACATTGCAGCCACCTCGGGTGAATTATCCTGTTCAACAGATAAAACAGTGGCCACTATTGTTACATCATTTCTTATGTCTTGGGGGAACAATGGTCTTAATTGCCTGTCTATAACTCTTGACGTTAGAACAGACTTTTCACTCGGTTTACCCTCTCTTCTCATAAAACTTCCGGGAATTTTACCTATGGAATATAGTTTTTCTTCGTAATCAACACTTAGAGGGAAGAAATCCATACCTTCTCTAGGCTTGTCCGAAGCAGTCGCAGCAACCAGGACTGCTGTATCTCCATAACGCACTAAAACTGAACCATTGGCTAATTGTGCTATCTGACCGGTTTCTACTGTTAATTTTCTACCGGCAAGATTCATACTAAAAGTTTCTTTCATTTAAAATTTACCTCCTAATTATTTGTACATCTGATTAATATTATTTTCATTGCCTTGTTTAGATTATTCATATGGAATATATCTTAAAATAATCCAATAACTGAGTTTGTTGAGTTTGATAAATCAAATACCTACAAATTTAAATAAAAAGTATATGAATTATAATTGTAGGGATTTTATTTATCGAACCCAAATATTATCAGTTTAAAATAATAATAAGAATGAATTGCTTACCATATGAATAAATGGGCGGTATTACACCGCCCGCAAATTATTTCCTCAATCCTAATCTTTCAATGATTGAACGATATCTTTCAATATCATTTTTCATTAAATAATTAAGTAAACCTCTCCTCTGACCAACCATTTTCAAAAGACCTCTTCTTGAATGATGATCTTTTTTATGGCTTTTGAGATGTTCATTGAGATGATTAATCCTTTCAGTTAATATAGCAATCTGTACTTCCGGAGAACCGGTATCATTCTCATGAAGCTTATACTTTGCTATTATTTCCTGTTTGTTTTCCTTTAACATATTCATTTCACCTCCTCAATACTATCCCCTGCAGCTAAGAAATAGGTTGGTGAAGCCCATATCCTAGCTCTAGGTTAAATCAAAATATTCTAATTTAAAAAAGAATATAGTTAACATATTGGATTTTAACACAAATTGGTTACATTGTAAACACCAAATTTTTTTTTAAGCTTTTTGGTTTGTAAGCATTTTTTGTTTTAAAGTTAAAAAAATCTATTATCTTACACATTCCACATCCTTTAAAATCTGTTTTGATAACTCATCTATATTATCAAACTTTTTTTCACCCCTTATTTTCTTTTCAAAAAAAACTTCCATTTCCTCACCATATAAATCTCCATGATAATCAATAATATGTGTTTCTATAGTTCTATTGTTCCCATCTACTGTTGGACTTACACCAATATTTGTAATGCTGTTATACGTATTTTTTTTGACTAAAACTTTGGTCCTATAGACACCGTTAACAGGAATAATTATGCCGAGTTTAGGGGTAAGATTAGCAGTAGGAAAACCTATTTCATTACCTAATCCTTTGCCTTTTACAACCCTGCCTTTTATTGAAAACAACCTGTCAAGATATAATCCTGCCGTTTCCATATCGCCGGAAAGAATACACTCTCTTATTATTGAGCTGCTTACAATCCGGTTGTTTAATCTAACAGGTGGGATAACATCTACATTGAAATTATATTCTTTACCTATATTCTTTAATATTTCAGTGTCCCCTTCCCCCTTATATCCAAATCTATAGTCGAATCCTACTATAACAGACTCTATTTTAAATTTCTTTAACAAAAGTTTTTTAAAGAAATCTATAGGAGATAAAGACATTATATCTGTATTAAATGTTTCAAAATATAGATAATCCAAATCGGTTTCTTTTAAAATTTCTGCTTTCTTATCATTATCAGTTAAAAATAATACCGGTGCTTTCCCGGGTATCATTTCCGAAGGATGATTGTAAAATGTATAAACTAATGATTTATGCTGCTTATTCTTTTTAATACTAATAGCTTTATTTATCAATTGCATATGCCCTAAATGTAACCCGTCAAAATTACCCAGTGCAATTGAAATCGGACTATCCACGCTACTTTCTTGCCCCGGTTTAAGAATCCTCATAATATAAACCCCTTAATAAAAACTCTTTTTTATCTTTAAAGAAATTACATCTTTATTTTCTTTAACTGCTTGGGAAACACACAAAAATTTATCTTCTTTATTATAAATTCTATATTTTTGTCCCTGTTCGATATTAGAAATTATAATTTTATTACCGTTTAATACTAATCTTTCATCTTTTTCATTTACTCTTATCTTTGGATAATGCAAAAACATTGTATCTATTGGTCTAATAATATTTCTAATTTTATTATTACTACTTAATTCTTTAAACTCTTCTAATGTAACAGCATCGTCTATACTAAAAATACCACTGCTTGTTCTTAAAAGAAATGACATATATGCACCGCAACCATAATCATCACCTATATCTGAACACAGAGTCCTTATGTATGTACCCTTTGAACACCTAACATCTATTATTGCAGTATTAGATATCGTATCTATATCTATAATTTTTATGTATTCAATTTTAATTTTTCTCGGTTTTCTTTCAACTTCAATGCCTTTTCTTGCAAGCTCATATAATTTTTGACCTTTTATTTTTATTGCTGAATACATGGGAGGTATTTGTTCGATGTCGCCAATAAACTTTTCTATTGAAGATATAAGCTGTGATTTGTTCAGTGTTATCTCGTTTTTTGAAATAATATTTCCGTATGCATCGCCTGTATCTGTCCTATAGCCTAGTTTTAACTCAGCTCTGTATGTTTTGTTTTGAGAAGTTATTAAATCGGCAAGTTTAGTAGCTTTCCCAACACATATTGGGAGCACACCTATCGCACCCGGATCAAGTGTACCTGTATGACCAACTTTCTTAACCCCCAATTGTTTTCTAATAAAAGCAACAGCATCATGAGAGGTCATTCCTGATGGTTTTAAAATATTTATAATACCGTTCATTTTTACTCAATCCTTTTGTTGAATTACTTTTCTTGCAGCATCAATTATTTTTGATTTTGCAATATCCATATTTAAATCGAGTGTACATCCGCTTGCCTTTTTATGACCCCCACCGCCAAATGTTTTAGCAACCTTTGAAACATCTGCATATTCATTTGATCTAAAATTTACTCTTATGATTCCTTCTTTTGTTTCCCTAAACAAAACCCCAATCTCTACACCCTCGATATTTCTTGGTAAATTCGATAATCCGTCAGCATCATCTTCCATTGCCCCAATGCTTTTCATGGTTTCACCGGAAATTATAGCAACTGCTATTTTACCATTTTCATATAGCTCTATACTATCAATAACCGCAGCTGTTAGCTTAAGCTGGGCAATAGTTTGCGTACTAAAAATAATCCTATTTGTCTTTTCTATATTTATTCCATATTGTAATAGTTCAGCAACTATTCTATGAGTTCTTTCTGAAGTATTACTATATCTAAAACCGCCAGTATCTGTAACAACAGCGGTATATATATTTATTGCAATTTCGTTATCAAAAGCAACACCTATTGCTTTAACCAGATCATATATTATTTCACCTGTAGCTGAAGCTTTGCTGTCCACATAATTGTACTGTGCGTATTTAGTATTTGTAATATGATGGTCTAGATTAATTGTTAACCTTGCAGTGTTAAATATAGTTTTCCTTTTATTAATCCTTTTTTCGTCTCCACTGTCAATACATATTACAGTATCAAATGCTTTGTAATCCGTATCTTCATCATATATTTTATAATTACCGGGAAGAAAGGACAAGGATTTTGGAATGTCCTCTTCTAAAATTACTTCTGAAAACTTACCTATTTTTTTTAGCAAAAAAGATAATGCAAAAGAGGAACCAACGCAATCTCCATCAGGAGATATGTGCGGAAGGATAGCGATATTGTTAGCATCATTAATTTTTTTGGCAATATCATTCAGAGTCATTGTTTTCCTTATCCCCCTTAAGCTCAGGCATATTCTCCAATAATTTTGATATGTGCACTCCATGTTCTATAGAGTGGTCAAGCACAAAAATAAATTCCGGCGTATATCTGAGGTTAAGCCTTTTCCCTATTTCTCTTCTTATAAAGCCGGCTGCACTTTTCAAGCCTTCAATACTGTTATTTTGAGTCTCTTTATCACCCATAACACTGATAAATATCTTCGCTTGTCTTAAATCATTAGTTGTATTAGCCCTCACTACAGAAGTAAATTCAGCTATTCTTGGGTCTTTAAGGTTTCTAATCAAAACACTCAGTTCTTTTCTTATTTCTTCATTAATCCTCGTTATTCTCGGTCCGGGCATTTCCCTTCACCTTCCTGTTATTATTTCTTTTATTGTTTAATTTCTTGCATTTCAAAAGATTCGAGTATATCCCCTTCTTCTAAATTGTTAAATCTCTCTATACCTATTCCGCATTCATATCCTGCAACTACTTCCCTGACATCATCTTTAAATCTTTTTAAAGAAGCTATTGAACCCTCATGTAAAACAATTCCACCACGAACTACTCTAATATCTGAATTTCTTGTTATTTTTCCGTCAACAACATAACAACCTGCTATTGTCCCTACTCCTGAAACTTTAAATGTAGCTCTTACTTCTGAGTGTCCTAAGACAACTTCTTTATACTTAGGTGCTAATAGCCCCTTCATAGCAGCTTCCATTTCTTCTATTGCATTATAAATTACTCTGTATAAACGTATCTCTACTTCTTCACGGTCTGCAAATGATTGTGTAGCAGAATCCGGTCTTACATTAAACCCAATGATAATAGCATTTGATGCCGCAGCTAACATTACATCAGATTTAGTAACCCCACCAACACCGCCATGAATAATTTTAATTTTTACTTCCTCATTACTAAGCTTTTCCAAGGATTGTTTTATTGCTTCAACAGAACCCTGTACATCGGCTTTTATAATTATATTTAAATCTTTTACTTGACCTTCTTTAATTTGCTCAAAGAGATCTTCAAGAGAAACCTTTTGTCTGAGTTTTAAACTGTCTTCTTTTATTTTAAACTTTCTTTGTTCAACCACTTCTCTAGCTTTTCTTTCATCATTTACAACATAAAAGATATCTCCTGCAGAAGGCACTTCCGATAATCCTATAATTTCTACAGGCATAGATGGTCCTGCTTCTATTACTCGCTCTCCCTTATCGTTTACCATGGCTCTGACTCTACCTACAGAAGTACCTGCCAAAATAATGTCCCCGTCTCTTAAAGTACCATTTTGAACCAACATCGTAGCAACCGGCCCTCTGCCTTTATCTAATTGTGCTTCAATTACAGTACCCTTGGCTAACCTATCGGGATTTGCCTTTAATTCCTGAATATCAGATACTAACAATACCATTTCCAATAAGTTCTCAATGCCCTCTCTCTTTAGCGCTGAAACAGGTACACAAATCGTATTTCCGCCCCAGTCTTCTGCGACAAGACCATACTCCGTTAATTCTTGTTTGACTCTGTCAGGATTAGAACTTTCTTTATCAATCTTGTTAATCGCAACAATTATATCAATATTAGCAGCTTTAGCATGATTGATAGCCTCAACTGTTTGCGGCATAACACCGTCGTCTGCTGCCACAACCAATATAGCTACATCTGTTATCTGTGCTCCACGCGCTCTCATAGATGTAAATGCTTCATGTCCGGGGGTATCTAAGAAGGTTATTTCCCTATCCCCTAATTTTACTCTGTAAGCACCAATATGCTGAGTAATTCCTCCTGCTTCACTGGCTATTACGTTGGTAGTTCTTATTGCGTCCAACAATGAAGTCTTACCATGGTCAACGTGTCCCATTACTACAACAACAGGCGAACGTGTTTTTAAATCTGAAGCATTATCTTCAATATCATTAATAAGAATATCTTCTTCTGTAATTATTATTTCCTTTTCAACTATTGCACCAAAATCTTCTGCTATTAACGAAGCGGTATCATAATCTATGTTTTGATTAATTGTAGCCATTACGCCACACATCATTAGCTTTTTAATAACTTCAGCCACAGGTTTATTAAGTCTGTCAGAAAGCTCTCCGACAGTTATTTCATCAGGAATTAATACTTTGATTTTTTCTTTCTTTTCTTTATTCTTTTTCTCAAGCTTTTTCTTTGGATCTACAGTTGGTATTATACTTTTTGCCTCTTTTTTATCTTTTCCTGCGCCTTTTTTAATTTTTTGCTTAAATTCAACATCTTCCCCTATCGTGCCCGGCACCAATTGATTTAACTTTTCGTTATCAACTTTTTCCTTATCAAATGAAGAAGGTCTCGTGTCATAATGCCTTGCTTCTCCCTTCTTCAGGTTTTTATTTAAGTCTTTTTTCGCAATTTGTTTTTCTTTATTATTAAGTTTGCTGTCTTCTTTCTTCTTAGTTGTTTTTTCTTCCTCCACTTCTTCAATATCACTTTTTTGATTTTGTTGCGTATAGATTTCCAGTATTATGTCTATTTCACTCTCTTCCATTGTACTCATATGATTCTTTACTTTTATGTCAAATTCATTCAGTCTTTTTAACACATCTTTACTTGAAATATTTAAATCTTTTGCAACCTCATAAACTCTCTGCTTAGACAAAATATTCACCCCCATCGGAATTGTTTTTTAGCTGTTTTTCAAGCTTGTCATATATCTCATTGCTTATGCTTTGTGAAAAAGCTTTTTCAAGTTTTTTAAATCTTTGGACCTTTTTTATACATTCTTCTCTTTTACATATATATGCCCCTCGTCCAGGTTTCTTACCATTAATATCAATTGAGACAACATCACTTTCTTTAACTAATCTAATCAACTCTCCCTTAGTTTTCATCTCTTGACAACCAATGCACTTCCTAAGCGGTATCTTTTTACTCACAGGCAAAACTTATCCCCCTATTATTCAACATTTATTTCATCACTTCTTATATCAATTTTAATACCCGTTAGCTTAGCAGCCAACCTAACATTTTGACCTTCCTTTCCAATTGCTAAAGATAATTGTTGACTATCAACCAATACTTTAGCAGACTTTTCATCCTGATTCATCCTAACACTTAAAACTTTTGCAGGGCTTAAAGCAGCAGAGATATACTCTTCTATATCTGTGCTCCATTTAATTATATCAATCTTTTCTCCCTTAAGTTCCTCTACAACTATCTGAACCCTACTTCCCTTTTGTCCAACACATGCCCCAACGGGATCAACATTTACATCGTCGGAATATACAGAAATTTTTGTTCTGTATCCCGCTTCTCTACAAATATTTTTTATGATAACCACGCCATCATGAATTTCAGGAACTTCCTGTTCGAATAATCTCTTCACAAGACCCGGATGTGTTCTGGACACCAATACTAAAGGTCCTTTACTTGTATTCTTAACTTCTGTGATATAAACCTTTATTCTATCACCGAAATTATATTTTTCGCCGGATACTTGTTCATTTAAGGGAAGTATTGCTTCAACCCCATCAAGCTCTATCATAACGTTCCTTTTGCCTGCTCTTCTGACAATACCTGTAACAATTTCATTTTCTTTATTTATAAAGTCGTTATATATAATGTTTCTTTCGGCTTCTTTTATCCTCTGGAGTACAACTTGTTTAGCTGTCTGTGCGGCAATTCGTCCGAAACTTTTGGGTGTTGCGTCTATTTCTACAATATCATCTATATTAAATTTTTTATCAATCTTATGAGCATCCTCTAAGCTTATTTCATTTATATCATTTTCTACATTTTCTACAACTATTTTTTTTACTAAAACCCTCACTTCACCTGTTAACCTATCAACAGTTACCGCAACATTTTGTACCATGCCAAAATGGCGCTTATAAGCTGAAATTAATGCAGCTTCAATAGCTTCTATTAATATTTCTTTTCCTATACGTTTCTCCTTAGCTATTTGTTCAAGTGCATTAATAAATTCTGCATTCATTATTATAATCCCCCTATCTATTTTTAAAACTATTATTCAGTCTATTCCCGGTGACGACACTTCTAAAATATAACTACCTTCTATCGGATCGACTTCATCAAGTACTTTACTAAGCTCCCTGCTCACTTTTTCGCAATCTTCTACTAATACCTCTGCGTCATTCTTTTTAATAAATACTTTTAAAAACCAACTGCCGGCTTCTTTTAAATAATCGACCTTTACTATTTTGCAATTATACTTTTTAGCAATTGGAACGGCAATTTTGCTTATTTCTTCTGTTAATTTTTCTTTGTTCAAACACTTCACTTCCCTTTAAATCATAATTATATGTATAATAATACGAAAGAGTGGGGTTCGCACCCACTCTTTGCAAATCAATTTCTGTTCACATCATTTTACATTATACCACTAATTGTTTTTTTTTACAACATAAATTGAAAATTTTTAACCTTAGATCAGGTTACTGTTCAGAGGTAGTCATTAA
>LSQX01282122.1_pt2 | contig 15257 bp, 16 predicted proteins | sample 654561 | NCBI WGS metagenome assembly LSQX01 (sample SAMN04489861, study PRJNA283612) | anaerobic digester metagenome | isolation source: 4 biogas reactors fed with cattle manure at either 37C or 55C with and... | place: Denmark: Kongens Lyngby | collected 2014 | reverse complement strand
AACAACACGGAGGATTAATTATGTCTGATATATATAAGGGAGAGCAGATGAATCTGGTCCCGATGGTCATCGAACAGACCAATCGGGGCGAGCGCTCATACGATATTTTTTCGAGATTGCTGAAGGAGCGCATCATTATTCTGAGCTCCGATGTCAATCATGTTTCTGCCAGCCTGATCATGGCCCAGCTTCTGTTCCTGGAAGCTGAGGATCCCGAAAAGGACATTCAGTTTTACATCAACAGTCCCGGCGGCGAAATTGCGTCCGGTCTGATGATTTATGACACCATGCAGCATATCAAGTGCGACGTGCAGACGATCTGCATGGGCATGGCCGCCAGCATGGGGGCTTTTCTCGTGGCTGCAGGCACGATCGGCAAGCGGCTGATGCTGCCGAATGCAGAGATCATGATTCATCAGCCGATCGGCGGTGTTCAGGGGCAGGCTTCCGATATCACGATTGCAGCTGAACACATTTTGAAGCTGCGTGACCGGCTGAACAAGATTCTGGCGGATCGCTGCAGCCAGCCGCTCGAGGTGATTGAGCGCGATACGGAGCGCGACCGCTGGATGGATGCCGAAGAAGCCCTCGCCTACGGCATCATCGACAAAATTATGGAGCAGCGTAAAGCGAATGCCTGATAACAGAAAAGGACAAGGCGGCGGAGACCGCGCCGTATGCTCTTTTTGCGGAAAAGACGAATTGGCGGTAAACCGTCTGATCGCCGGACCTGGCGTTTATATCTGCAACGAGTGTGTGGCTTTGTGCGACGAGCTGCTTGATGTTGACTACGTCTCGCCTGACGACGACGAGACGGAGGAATTCGTCCTGCCGACACCGGCGGAACTGAAGGCCGAGCTCGATCGTTACGTGATTGGTCAGGAACGTGCCAAGCGAACGTTATCCGTTGCGGTCTACAACCATTACAAGCGTATCGACCGCAAGCTTTATATCGATCCGAGCGTGGAGATTGCGAAGAGCAATGTGCTTTTGCTCGGGCCGACGGGCAGCGGCAAGACGCTGCTGGCGCAGGTCATGGCCAAGGTGCTTCAGGTGCCGTTTGCCATCGCCGATGCGACAGCGCTGACAGAAGCCGGCTATGTCGGCGAAGATGTCGAGAACATTCTCCTGCGGCTGATTCAGAACGCTGACTACAACATTGAAGCAGCCGAGAAGGGCATCATCTATATTGACGAGATCGACAAGATTTCACGTCGTTCCGACAATCCCTCGATCACGCGGGATGTCAGCGGTGAAGGCGTCCAGCAGGCCCTGCTGAAGATTCTGGAGAGTACGGTTGCGAATGTGCCGCCGCAAGGCGGGCGCAAACATCCGCACCAGGAATTCCTTCAGATCGACACAACGAATATCCTGTTCATTCTGGGAGGCGCATTCGACGGTCTGGACAAAACGATTATGGCAAGGATCGGCGAGAAGTCGATGGGATTTGCCGCTGATATCGAGGTCATGAAGAAAAAAACGCCGGGTGAACTGATGGCCGAGGTGAAACCGGAAGATCTGCTGAAGTATGGNNCTGATTCCCGAGTTCATCGGGCGCGTGCCCATCATCGTGAGTCTTGAAGAACTCGATCAGGCGGCGCTGGTGCGCATTCTGCGCGAGCCGAAGAACGCACTGCTGAAGCAGTACTATCAGCTGTTGAAGCAGGATGATGTGGAACTCACATTTGAAGATGATGCAGTGGAAGCCATTGCCGCGCGCGCACTTGCACTGAAGACGGGTGCCAGGGGACTTCGGAACGTGATCGAGAGCATTATGCTCGACATCATGTTTGACATCCCCTCACGAAAGGATGTGCGTGAGGTGATCGTCACAAAGAAGACGATCGAAACGGGAAAACCGCCTAAGCTCATCCTGGAACGTCCCGCAAAACCGAACGTTTCCTGAACAAAGACAGCATCTGTCATGATTTGACGCAAAAAGGACGGCCCTGCGGGCCGTCTTTTGTTTAGCGTAAGCACATGCACAAAAGGAAAAGGCAGCATCATGCATCGTCTCGCCATGAGCGTTCGCTAGAACAGCTGGTGCTGCGAGACGGAAACCATCGCCTGACCGTGAAAGGTGCTGAAACCTTCCGCGATCCGGAGATCGTCCGGATGCTCCATCAGGTCGCCGATGCGAGGCTGCCGAGACTGTTCGGCCGCACCGGGACATGGCATGACGATCACTCGCCGCTTTTGTGGCTGCCGTCCATACCGCCTTCTGAGATCGGACTGGACCGCTACCCGCATGCAGCCGGTCAGCCTCTTCTCGTTCTGGAATATGTCGAAGGTTCGCTGCTCAGCGAAACCGACCGCTTTTCGGCGTCCGAAGCCGGCGCGCTTTATCTCACGTATACGATGCTGGCCGATCGTCTGGCCCGTATCATGAAGTCCCCCGTCAGACATTTCGATATTCGGCCGGACCGCTGCATCCGGACACCGGAAGGCGGCTTTTGCTTCATCGACTGGCAATACGCCCGGATCGGTCCGTATGCGCCTCAGCAGGATCAGATGCAGCTGGCGCAAACGATCGTTTCTCTCCTGCAGGAGAAGCCGATGCATGCGCTGAACCGTCTTGACAGGATACTTGCGTTTGGCCGCCTGCCGCTATGGCTGCGGGTTCAGCTGCGCGATGCGCTTCGAAAGAATCAGCGGACACGCTCCGTCAAGTCGTAAAATGAGTCAACCGATTGAGCATGCCTCAAGCGGGAAAATATCAGAATTTCTGTCGGTGAGTGAGCGGTGATACAATATGATTCAACGTTGTTTGAAAGGCGGACCATGGAAATGGCAAAGCGTACCGTTCTGAATAGTGTCGGCATTTTCCTGTGCCTTGTCATCGCCGTGTGTGCGCTTGGCTGTGCCGGTGAACCGGCAGCGGCCGATACGGGAGGTGAAACGACTATGACAAATCCAGCCCACATGCCGGAAAACCCAAATCTGGCCATAGATTACCATGGCGCAGATCTGAAGACGATTGTGCTCGCCGGCGGCTGCTTCTGGGGAACGGAGGCGTATCTTGCCCGTGTGGCCGGTGTTGCTTCGACGGAAGCGGTGTACGCCAACGGTGATGAATCTTACGAGAGCGTGAGCTATAAGGAGGTATGCACCGGGCAGACAGGCTTTGCTGAAGCTGTCCGGGTAGAATATGATCCGGCGCGCCTTTCGCTCAACACGCTCCTCGAAGCCTTCTTTAACACCATTGATCCAACGGTGCTGAACCGACAGGGAAATGATATCGGCAGTCAGTACCGGACCGGCATTTACTACACCGACGAGGCTGACCGCCCTGTCATTGACGCATTCATCAGCGCCAGACAGGAGGATTACAGCCGGCCGATCGTGACTGAGGTGGAACCGCTCCGCACGAGCTTCACGGCGGAAGATTACCATCAGGATTATCTTGACCAGACACCGGGCGGATACTGTCATGTTTCATTTGACACATTGCCGTCGTTCAATACCCCCGTACTTGATTTGAGTCGGCCGACCTTCACAGTGCCATCAGCGGACGAACTGAAAGAACGTCTGACCGATTTGCAGTACAACGTGACACAGTACGCCCACACTGAACCGCCCTATCGCAATGAGTACGACGAGGTGTTCGAAGCCGGCATATATGTTGATGTCGTGAGTGGGGAACCGCTCTTTGTCTCCACCAGCAAGTTTGACAGCGGCTGCGGCTGGCCGGCCTTCTCGAAACCGATTGATCCGTCGCTCATTGTCGAAGTGACGGATAAAAGCCATGGCATGACGCGCACTGAAGTGCGCAGCAAGCTGGCCGACTCCCATCTGGGACATGTGTTCAATGACGGTCCGGCGGAAGACGGCGGACTGCGCTATTGCATAAACAGCGCGTCACTCCGGTTCGTACCGCTCGCTGAAATGGAAGCATCCGGCTACGGAGCGTGGATCAGCCTGGTTGAGGAGGAGGCACCATGATGGATATGGAGAAGATCGAGCGCGCCATGCGCGAAATACTGGAAGCGATCGGCGAGGACCCCGACCGCGACGGACTGAAAGACACGCCGCGTCGCGTCGCCAATATGTACGCTGAGATATTTTCGGGGCTTAACGCTGAATACGATACAGATAACGACATCCGAGTCTTCAATGTCCCCGGCAGCGATGAGATGATCCTGGTCGGCGACATACCGTTTTACTCCATGTGCGAGCATCATTTTATCCCGTTCTTCGGAAAGGCACATATTGCCTATATCCCGAAAGGCGGACGTGTGATCGGCCTCTCCAAACTGGCCCGCATCCTGGAGCATCAGGCAAAGCGCCCGCAGGTACAGGAACGGCTTACGAGTGAAGTGGCCGATCTGATTTTCGAAGCGCTCAAGCCGTACGGTGTTGCAGTCGTGATTGAAGCCGAGCATATGTGCATGACGATGCGCGGCGTAAAAAAGCCGGGTTCGGTGACGGTGACGTCGGCATTGAGAGGCATCCTGAAAACGGAGGCCAAGTCGAGATCCGAAGCCATGTCATTAATCTGGCGCGGCAGAAATGCGTAGCCGACACACGCTCAAGGCGCGCAGCTGTCGGATTGCGCTGGGCGGCAAAACCGCAATCATGGGTATCCTGAATGTCACGCCCGATTCCTTTTCGGACGGCGGCCTCTTCAACGACACTGAGTCAGCCGTGCAGCATGCGCTGGACCTGATAGAAGCCGGTGCCGCCATCATTGATATCGGCGGTGAATCGACTCGTCCGGGCAGTGAACCGGTCGATGCGGCTGTGGAATGCGAGCGAATCGTGCCGGTGATAAAAGCCCTGAAGGACAGGGACGTCTGTCTTTCGGCCGACACCTGGAAGAGCGAAGTGGCGGCGGCAGCACTTGATGCCGGTGCCCACATGGTAAATGACATTACGGCACTGCTCGGGGATCCCGATATGCCGGCCGTGATCCGTTCGTACGATGCCGCCGTCTGCCTCATGCACAACGCGGTGCTGTACCGCAGCGATGCACCTGGCCATTTTCCGGCCTTTGGCCTGAATCGGCCGCAAGTTTTGACGGCATTGGCCCCGCTCGATATCATCGCTGCTGTCGAAAGGTATTTCGATCTCGCACTGCAGACGGCGAAAAAGGCGGGCATTTCGGCCGACCACATCGTGCTGGATCCCGGTTTCGGCTTCGGTGTGACCGACCTGGAAAACAAAAAGCTGTTCAACCATCTGCCCGCCCTGACAATCAGGCCATACCCGTGGCTCGTCGCATTATCCCGCAAACGATTCGTGCAGCACTTGGCCGGCAGCGATCTGCCCGTCGATGAGGTGACGGCATGGCTTGGGCAGAGCGCCGCGTTTGCCGGCGCGCACATATTGCGCGTGCACGACGTCCGCTGCCAGAAGCGCTGCACCGATGTTGCAGATGCGGTCATGGAGGCCCACTGAGTATGGACACGATCATCCTGAAAGGACTGCGTTTTTTTTCGCACGTCGGTGTATTTCCCGAAGAAAAAGCAGAGGGACAGCCGTTCATCCTCGATCTTTCCTGCCGGTTTGATAAGCCGATCGCTGCGGTCGATTCCGACCGATTGACGGAAAGTGTCAGTTATGCGGACATCTACGAGGCTGTCAAAGCCGTTGTGGAACCGGCACGCTTCGACCTGATCGAACACCTTGCCGGTCAGGTGGCAGACACCGTGCTGACACAGTTCCCGATCGATTGCGTTCTGGTGACGGTCAAGAAGCCGCAGGCACCGATTGACGGCGAATTTGACTATATGGGCGTTCAGATCGAGCGCAGCCGCATCACGCACACATCGCCAATAGAGATGCATACCTATTGCTGTGACCTGTCACTCGGCAGCAATCTGGGTGACCGTGAGGCGTATCTGATCGCCGGTCTCTCGGATCTTTCGGGCCATTCGTCGATTGTGCTGAAGTCCGTTTCGTCTTTATATGAAACGAAGCCCTGGGGTGTGACGGACCAGCCGAATTTTCTTAATGCAGTCGCGAGAATCGAAACAACCATGAACCCGTTCGAACTGCTTCACGTGCTGCAGGCCATCGAGCTAAAGCACGGACGAGAGCGCGATGTCCGCTGGGGGGCGCGCACGCTCGACCTCGACATTCTTGCGATTGAAAACGTGACAATCGCATCGCCTGAGCTGACGGTGCCGCACCCTCTTATCCAGGAACGCCCGTTTGTTTTTATTCCGCTTGCCGAAGTGAACGGTGATGAAGTTCCCGCGGATGAAACGGTAATTCGCCGCAAAACAGCGTGGTATTGCCCCTCCTGAACAGAGACGGTAGTATGAGGCGAGAAGACCCTGAGGGACAGATGAAAGGACCCGGCATGCCAGAAAACGAAAACGACAAAAAAGCGCGTCAGCAAAACCGCCCGCAAGGCGAGCCAAACCCGAATCGCCGGCGCCGGCGCAAGCCGAACCGGCGTCCGCAGGCTGAAACCAAAGAGGCGAAAGCACCTGAAAAACCGGCAAATAAAGAGCGTACGGAACGAACTGAGCGAACTGAGCGCCCTGAGCGCACTGAGCGCAGTCAGCGTGTACAGAAGGAACGCAGGCGGCCGCGTCGGCCGGCCCGCGAAACGGTGCCGGTTGTGGAGACGCACGAAGACATTATGCGTGACAATACGCGTCTCGAAAAGGAAATCCGTCTCGATATCGAAGGATTCAGTCAGATCACACTGGATCTTTAAGATGCGCGAAGCTGATGAACTGCCGCTTTTGGCGGCGCTGCAACGCTGCCGTGACCGAATCGGCTTTCACATGCCGGGACATGCAGGCGGCGAGGCTTTTGAACCTTGGTTTGCCGAGGTTCTGCCATTTTTGGATAATACTGAGATTGCTTCACTCGACAATCTGAACGATCCGGTCGGACCGGTTCTCAGAGCCCAGCAAAAAGCGGCAAAACGGGCCGGTGCCGGTGAGACCTTTTTTGTTACAACCGGTTCCACCACGAGCATGAAAGCGGCCATGGCGTCGGTTGTACCTGCCGGAGGCCGGGTGCTGCTCGCAAGAAATGTCCACAAGTCCGTTGCACACGCCGCAGCCGAGCTGGACCTGCTACCCGACTTCCTGCCGGCCAAAGACTGCCGCCACCCGCTGCCCTTGCCGGACTTACCGGATGTACCGGGTCAACAAGACCTCGCGGCCGTTATTATCACGGCACCGGATTATTACGGTCACCTGATCGATATTGCCGCATTCGCCGACTATGCACATGCGGCCGATGCCTGCCTCATTGTGGACGCGGCTCACGGGGCTCATCTCGGTGCCGATCCGTTGCTCAAACACAAGCGGGCACTGGCGGCCGGCGCCGATCTCGTGATCGAGAGCGCGCACAAGACGCTTGCAGCCCTGACGCCGGGGTCGTATCTCCATATAGCGAAAGCATCGATTGAGCAGAAGCGGGTCGATCCAGCCCGTGTTCTGTCCATGCTGCGCATTTACCAGACGTCCTCGCCGTCGTTCCTGATTGCCGCGTCACTCGAATATGCTTCCTGGCTCCTGGCCAGAGACGGTGACCGGCTGTGGCGGGAGCGGACGGGGCAGATCGCCGCGTTTAAGGCAGACCTGCCGGCACCGCTGACGCTTTTCGAACAGGCGCCGCAGGATCCGCTTCGGCTCGTGATCGACTGTGCCAAGAGTCATGTGTCCGCCAGGCGATGCGAGGAGGCTTTGACAGCGCGCGGCATCGATATTGAAATGATGGATTATCGGCACCTCGTCCTGATCGTCTCGCTCTGGCAGCCGTACGATCATTTGAAACGCCTGCAGAAAGCGCTGAACGACGTTATGGCACTTCCCGCCGATCCGGCCGATCGTTCCGGAGACCTGTCGCCTGAACTGTTTGCCGCCTTGCTTAAACCGCCTGTTTTTGTCTGTTCGCCGCGCGACGCTCTGTTTGGCGCACGGCGCCGACAGCGCGTCCTGCCGGCCGAGCTGGCAGGACGGATCGCTGCAGAGGTCATCTCTCCGACACCGCCCTGCATCCCGCTTATCTGGCCGGGTGAGCGGGTTACGGCTGAAAGAGCTGCTCTGCTGTCAAACATTTTACCGCCTGATCGTCCGGTCGACGTACTGGAATAACGCAACCGGTTGTCGAGTCATGATAAAATGAAGGGACGTTTCGGAAAGGACGGCACATCGGTTTGAGCAACATGCGCGGCCGCCTGATCACGTTCGAGGGCATCGACGGGAGCGGCAAGACAACCCAAATACGGCTGTTGAAATCGTGGCTTGATTCTGAAGGCTACGATGTCGTGATACTGCGAGAACCGGGCGGTACACCAATCGGAGAGCAGATCCGCGCGATACTTTTGTCCACGATCAATGTCAGCATGACGGATGTGACGGAGCTGCTTTTATTTGAAGCCGCACGTGCCCAGCTCGTAAGCGAGGTGATCCGGCCGGCAATGGAGGCGGGGCGGTATGTGATCTGCGACCGGTTTATCGACTCCACTGTTGCGTATCAGGGATATGGGCGCGGCATTGATCCGGATCTGGTTGACCGTCTGAACCAGCTGGCTATTGGCGATATTGTGCCGGATCTAACCGTCTGGCTCGATGCGCCGGATGCGACGCTCAGGACGCGTATTTCCAGACGTGAGGGTGATGCCGACCGTCTCGACCGCGAACAGGACGGTTTTCGCGAACGCACCCTAAACGGCTTCGCCAGACAGAAGGCGCGTTATCCCGAGCGCATACACCGGATCGACACGGGACGCGCAAAAGAAGAAACACACAGGGCGATCGTGGATCTTGTTAGGAGGACACTGCCATGAAATTGATTTATGCCATAGTGAACGATGAGGACAGCCCGCGGCTGATGGCGGAAATAAACCGTCAGGGAAATCGCGTGACCAAACTGGCATCGTCCGGCGGATTTCTGCGCTCCGGCAACACGACTTTGATGACGGTTGTGACAGACGACCAGCTGGAGGGCGTGCTCGAGATCATTCGCAAGTACTCAAAAAGCCGCAAGGCGGCAATCAATGCGAATGTGGCGCCGACGTCCATGGGCGGCAATTACATGCCTTATCCCGTTGAGGTTCAGGTAGGCGGAGCGACCGTATTTGTCGTCAATGTCGAACACTTTGAGAAGATCTGAGCAGCGCGGTTTCAACACCCTGATCGGACAAGACGAGGTCAGGCAGCGTCTCACCGAAATCATGAGCGAACCGGGCGCGGTTTTTCTCCTGATTACGGGGGCCGAAGGATCCGGAAAACGCTTCGTTGCTGGTCTCGCGGCCAAAGCCAGTTTGTGCGCGCAGCCGGATGAAGCGGGCGCCTGCGATGACTGTGACGCCTGTCGGCTGTTTAATGCCGGCAATCACATTGACTTTGATGAATTGAAGCCCGACAGCAAGACCTTGATTTCAACGCAAACGGTGCGCGAATCCATACGCGATCTGAACGTGATGCCGCAGCTGGGACAAAGACGGGTGATCCTCATCAATGGCAATCTGCTGAACGAGCAGGGACAGAACGCGTTATTGAAATCTCTCGAAACGCCGCCGCCTTTCGTGACATTCATTATGACGGCGAACAGCGAGCAGTCGCTTTTGCCGACCATCCGTTCACGTGCGGTCAAGCTGACGTTGACGGCGAGATCTGATGAAGCCATGCGTGATATTTTGAAGGTACACGGTGTCCTGGACGATGACGCGGTCAGGCGTGCGGTGGCGTATGCATACGGTAACCCGGCGCGTGCCCTCATGCTCGCGTCCGATAAAGAATATCCTCACCTGCGCGAGCAGGCACTGACGATATTTTTCCGTTTGCCTGACCGCACAGCTGCAGATCTTCTGGGTGATGACCTTGAGGTGCTGAAACACTACCGGGATAACACCGGAACGGGCTTGAACGACGTCTTTGACGTCTGGTCGGAACAATTGAGGGATGCGCTCGCGGCAGCGGTGGGCGCTGACCCGGTCAGCGCGGCCGAAGGTGAGCGATTGTCTCGCTTTCTGCACGCGATAGCCGGCAAGAGACCGGCTGCAGACCGACTTGAGCGCTGCCAGCGTGAAATTAATCGTGTCAGACGAGCTCTGGCCGCTTATGCCAGTGTCGACACGGCTCTGGCCCATATCCTGTTGTTTATGAGAAAGGAATTGCATGCATAATATCGTAAGTGTACGCCTGCACGGCCGCGGCAAACCGCAGCAGTTCGCCTGCGGCGATTTGCTTTTAACGGTCGGCCAGTCGGTTGTCGTTGAGACGGAACAAGGTGTGGAATTTGGCGTGGTCACGACAACGCCGGTCACGCTTGATGCGGCCGCAGAGGACATGCCTCGCGTGATGCGCGTGGCGCTTGAAGACGATCTGCGCCACTATGAAGCCAACCAGACGCTGGAAGCGGAGGCGTTTCGCATCTGCAAGGATCGCATTGCGCATTTCAAGCTCGACATGAATCTGCTCGATGCGCAATATCTGTTCGACAACCGCAAGCTGATCTTTTATTTTATGGCTGACGGACGCGTTGATTTTCGCCAGCTGGTGAAGGATCTGGCGTCCATTTTTCACGTGAGGATCGAGCTGCGGCAGATCGGAGTTCGCGATGAAGCCCGGCTGATCGGCGGCATCGGCCAATGCGGCCGCGAACTGTGCTGCAGCTCATTTCTGAAGGAGTTTCATCCGGTCACGATCAAGATGGTGAAGGAGCAAAACCTCTCGATGAATCCGCAGAAAATATCCGGCGTCTGCGGTCGGCTGCTGTGCTGCCTGAACTATGAGCAAGAGGCGTACGAGGATTTGAATCGGCGTCTGCCGACGCGGAACTCGATCGTCAAAACACCGTCCGGCAAGGGCGTCGTCACCGGTTGTCACGCGTTGAAAGAGCTCGTGCAGGTGCGCCTGGAAGGTGATGAGGGCGAGACCATACTGGTCCCCCTGAGCGAGATTGAGATTCTGGTCAGCGTCAAGCCGAAGCGCGGCGGCAGGCGTCAGTAAAGTTGAAACGAACCGGTTCCGATGTTATGATGTGGCCCGATAGTGGAAGAAGGAGGTATGCCGATGGCACATGTTATCAGTGATACATGCATCAGCTGCGGAGCTTGTGAGCCGGAATGCCCGGTCGACGCGATTTCTGCAGGTGATTCTCAATACGTGATCGATGCGGATGTCTGCATCGACTGCGGTGCATGCGTGGCCGTTTGTCCGACAGACTCGATTGCACCGATGTAAGCAGCTCTAGGCAGACAAACGACGAGGGGAGAGCCTGTTGCTTTCTCCTTTTTTATTTGAGGTAGACGGATGGATGGCACACTCGTACTTATTGCGACTCCGATCGGCAACCCGGATGATTTTTCACCCCGGGCCGCCGCGATGCTCGCGGCTTCAGATTTGGTGCTGTGCGAAGATACGCGCGTAACGGGCAGGCTGCTCGCAGCTCTCGGGCTGTCGAAGCCGTGCCTGTCCTATCACGATCACAACGAAGTCAGGCGCATCGAACCCGTGCTTGAGCGCTTGCGGGAAGGTGAGACGATTGCGCTTGTTTCGGATGCCGGCATGCCGGCCGTTTCGGATCCAGGACAGCGACTCGTCGCGGCTGTTGCAGCACAAGGATTTCGCGTGAGCGTCATACCGGGACCGTCTGCGTCACTGGCCGCACTTGCGGTGTCGGGGCTGGATACGGCTCGATTTTATTTTGAGGGGTTTCTGGCGCCCAAGGGTACGGATCGCGAGACGCGCATCGCATATCTGAAACACTTTCCCGATACGTTCATTCTCTATGAAGCTCCGCACCGATTGGAGAAAACACTGGCAGATCTGGAGGCGGCAGGGCTCGGTCCGCGCAAGCTGGCGATCTGCCGGGAACTGACGAAACGATACGAGGAGGTCTTGTACCTCACGGTCGCCGAGGCGATCTCGCATTACCGGGACACAGCCATTCGCGGAGAGTTCGTTCTGGTGGTCGAGGGGGAATCGGAATACCTGCGACGTTCTCCGGAAAAGAGACAGGCCGACAAAGTGCGTCAGACTGAGGATGCGAGGCAGTTCATGCGCGACCGTCTGGCCGCCGACGAAAACAAATCGGACGTCCGTCGGGAGGCAGCAGCGCGATTCGGCTTGAGCCGAAACGAGGCGTATCGCATCACAGTCGAACTGGAAGCCGATTCCGATATGCTAGAATGACCGACAGTACACGTCTTAAAGGAGACAAAGCCACATGGGCGACACGTATTATCTGACCACACCGATCTACTACCCGAGCAACAAGCTGCACATCGGCAATGCGTATACGACCGTAGCGTGCGACGCAATTGCGCGCTACAAGCGGATGCGCGGCTTTGATGTCATGTTTTTGACGGGAACCGACGAGCACGGGCAGAAAATCGAAGAGCGTGCTGTGGCGGCCGGCAAAACACCGCAGGCTTTTGTCGACGGCATGTATGAGGACATCGCGCGTCTCTGGAAACGACTGAATATCTCCTACGACCGTTTTATCCGCACCACAGACAAACACCATGAGGCTGCCGTAGCCGAAATATACGAAACCCTGTACAAGCAAGGCGACATCTACAAGAGCGAATATGAAGGCTGGTACTGCACGTCGGACGAATCCTTCTGGACGAAGTCCCAGCTGGTTGACGGGCATTGCCCGGAGTGCGGCGGCGAGGTGAATCTGACGAAGGAATCATCCTATTTCTTCCGGCTGTCAAAATATGCCGACAGGCTGGAAGCACTGCTGGCGAGCGGTGATTTCGTGATGCCGATGTCCCGCGCCAATGAGATGATTCAAAATTTCATCCGGCCCGGCCTCGAAGATCTGGCGGTGACGCGCACGAGCTTTGACTGGGGTGTCAAACTCCCGTTTGACCCCGAGCATGTTGCGTACGTCTGGATCGATGCACTTTCCAACTACATCACGGCACTCGGTTACCCGGACATGACCGGTGACATGGCCGCTTACTGGCCGGCCAGCGTGCAGCTGATCGGGAAGGATATTGTCCGCTTCCATGTGCTGATCTGGCCCGCCCTCCTGATGGCGCTTAATCTGCCGCTGCCGGAGAAAATATACGCGCACGGCTGGCTCCTGATGGACGGCGGCAAGATGTCGAAATCGAAAGGCAATGTGGTCGATCCGCTCATTTTGTCCGACATGTACGGCGTTGATGCGGTCCGCTATTTTCTGCTCAGGGAACTGCCTTTCGGGCAGGACGGCAACTTTTCGAATGAAGCCCTGATCCAGCGGATCAACAGCGATCTTGCGAACGATCTCGGCAATCTTCTGAGCCGCACGGTCGCCATGATCGAGAAATACTTTCCTGAAGGCTTGCCTGACCGGCGCACAGCCGGGCCGGAGGACGAAAGCCTGCTTGAGCTGGCCGGTGTCACCGCTGACCGCATGGCAGCCGAAATGGAGGCATTCAACTTCAGTGCGGCCCTGCACCACATTTTTGCTCTGGTGGCGCGGGCCAACAAATACATCGACGAAACGACACCCTGGATTCTGGCCAAACATGACGCGGACAGGCCGCGGCTCGGTACGGTGCTTTACAATCTGGCTGATGTACTGCGCATGGTTGCTGTCCTCATTTCACCCTTCATGACTGAATCACCGGCGAAGATAAGAGAAGCGCTCGGTTTGAAAAAGAACGATCCGAACGATGGTCTCGCCCTCGACGGCTGGGAGAGTGCCCGCCAGACCGGGCGGTTTGCAAGCGACGGCGTGAAAAAAGGCGAGTCGCTCTTTCCCCGAATCGACATGGAAGAGAGTCTCACAAAGCTGGACGCGATTTCCGGGCATTCGGCGGAGCAGAAAGCAAAAGAGAGTGAAGCAGAAAACGCGGACCAATACAGCGAAGTGACATTCGATGACTTTAAGAAACTGCGCCTTCAGATCGGCACCGTTGTTGAGGCGGAGGCGGTGCCGAAGTCAAAGAAACTGCTGAAACTGACCGTTGATTTCGGTGCCGAAAAACGGCAGATTGTATCGGGCATCGCCGCCCATTACACGCCTGAGGATATCATCGGAAAGCAATACCTTTTCGTGACCAATCTTGCCCCGCGCAAAGTCTTCGGCATTGAATCCCAGGGCATGATTCTGACGGCGGAGAAAGCCGATGCGTCGCTGAGCCTCATCAGTCCGCTCGATGAAGTGCTGCCCGGCGCACCGATCGCCTGATGGTCTGGTTTGAGACACACTGCCATCTGCAGGACGACCGTTTCAAGGACGATCTGCCGGATGTCGTGGCGCGCGCCAAAGCGGCCGGCGTCAGCAGTATCGTTCTGGCCACCTCGAACGTTCCAGATTCGCGCACAGCGGTCGAACTGGCACTGGAGCACGGCCTTTACTGCACCGTTGGCATTCACCCGCATGACGCCAGCACATTCGATCAGGACAGCAGAGAGGAACTGGAGCAGCTCGTCCGATACGCCGACCGGCAGGCAGAAGAGTTGGGCAGAGACAAGGTCGTTGTGGCCATCGGCGAAATCGGTCTGGATTACCATTACGACTTTTCGCCGCGCGACGTGCAGCGCCGCGTCTTTTCGGAACAGATGGAACTTGCTGCAAAACTCGGTCTGCCGCTCGTGTTCCACGTGCGCGAAGCATTTCAGGATTTTTTCACCCTGATTGAAGAGGCAAAAAACGACCAGCTCTTTCTTCAGGAAGATCCGGGCGTCGTTCATTGCTACTCCGGCTCGGTTGAATTCGCCGAACGACTGCTGCCGTTCGGTTTTCTTTTCGGATTTGACGGACCGCTTACGTTCAAGAATGCCAAAACACCAGTGGCAGTCGCAAAGCACCTGCCTCTGGAGCGCCTGGTCATCGAGACGGATGCACCGTACCTCACGCCTGTGCCCCACCGGGGCAAACGAAACGAACCCGCCTTTATTCCGTACATCGGCGAGAAGATGGCGGAGATTCGGCAAATTGCGACCGAGGAGGTGGCCCGGATTACGACAGAAAATGCGATTCGGCTGTTTCGCCTGAACCCGCAATTGCTTTTTGCCTGACAATTTCGTAAGATGGCGTAGATTCGAAACGGGAGCGTAGCTCAGCTGGCAGAGCGCCAGTTTTACACACTGGATGTCATCGGTTCGAGCCCGGTCGCTCCCACCACGAAGAACGAAGGTCCGCCGGCACATGCAGGCGGGCTTTTGTTTGCAGAGAAACGCCTGAATACAGGTGTTTTCAGACACAAAAACGGCGAAAATGAGTTTGCCAAAGTTCGATTGACAAACGAATAATCCTTTGCTATCTTGTGTAAGCGTCTTTCGGAGAAAGACCGGCAGACGGCGCAGTAGTTCAGTTGGTTAGAATGCCAGCCTGTCACGCTG
>LSQX01123799.1_pt1 | contig 15257 bp, 12 predicted proteins | sample 654561 | NCBI WGS metagenome assembly LSQX01 (sample SAMN04489861, study PRJNA283612) | anaerobic digester metagenome | isolation source: 4 biogas reactors fed with cattle manure at either 37C or 55C with and... | place: Denmark: Kongens Lyngby | collected 2014 | reverse complement strand
TGGTTGCCCTTTTGGGACAGCCCCGATTTGGAAGGGCGCCATCTTCGGTTTTCTGATGGTGCCCCCGCCGGTGGGGTATGGCCAGCCATCATCCTGCCTGCGCCACAGCCATGCCGTGCCTCAAGCCGGCGAGAGGCCGGAGCAGAACAGCGATGTATCAGGCGTTCGGTGGTACGGCAATTATTCATGTTGCCCTCTAGTTCGCGAAAAGTTGCCAATATCCTGCTCTACTGGTTGCGGCGGATCTCTGCCCCCAGCCTCACCAGGGCCCCTTCAATACGCTCCATGACGTTGTTAACCTCGGCTTCGGTCAGAGTGCCCCCCGGGCGGCGCAAGGCAATGCTAAAGGCGAGGCTGCGCTTGCCAGCCGGGACCTGCTCGCCGGTGTAAAGGTCAAAGAGGGAGATCCGCTCCAGCAGGGCACCGCCCGCCTCGCTAATGGCCTGCCGCAGCACCCCGTGCGGCAGCTCCACCGGCGCCAGGATGGCCAGATCCCGCAGGGCGGCCGGGTAGCGGGCCAGCGGCACCACGCGCGGCACCACGTTGGCGCGGGCGAGAAGCAGTTCCAGATCAATCTCGGCCACGGTCACCGGCTGGCGAAAACCCCAGGCCTCCGCCGCATCCGGATGCAGCTCCCCTAAAAAGCCTGCTGCCGCGCCGTCCAGCCTGATGACCGCGCAGCGGCTCGGATGTAGGAACGGCGGTCCGCCCGGAATATATTCCAGGGAGCCCAGGCGAAAGCGCTCGCACAGCGCTTCGAGGGCCCCTTTGACCAGATAAAAATCGGCCTGCTGCGACGGTGTGAGCCAGTGGGGATCGGGAGCGCTGCCGGTAACGGCCAGGGCCAGGCGCAGTTTCTCATCGGGCAGCTCATCAAGGGGCAGCGCCCGGGGGATGAAGACTGCTCCGATCTCGTAGAGCAGTTGATTGGTCTCCCGGTAGTTGAAATTATGCGCGATCACCTTTAACAGCCCCGGCAGGAGCGTGGAGCGCATGATGGCCTGATCCTCGTTTAAGGGGTTTTGGATCGGGATGACCCGCCTTAAGGGGTCATCGGCGGGTAGACCAAGCCGGTCCAGGTCGTCCGGGTTGATAAAGGAGTAGCTGATCACCTCGAAAAAGCCGCACCCGGTCAGGGTCTCATGCGCCAGCGCAAGGAGCCGCTGGGCCGGCGATTCGCGGCATTCCAGCAGCTCGCCGCGCGGCAGGGTCATCGGTATATTCTCATAGCCGTAAATGCGGGCTACCTCTTCGACCACGTCTTCCTCAATGTTCAGGTCGCCCCGCCGCAGCGGCACCGTAACCTCAAGAGTGCGCCCCCCGCCTGGCTCCACCGTGCAGCCCAGGCGCTCCAGGATGGCGCTCACCTCGCTCTCCGCAATCTTCACCCCGAGGATTTCATTGATCCGGTGCGGCCGGACCACGATCCGGCGCGGCAGCGGCGGGTCGGGATTAAAATCGAGCACGCCGCTGAGCACCACCCCGCCGGCCAGGCGGGAGATTAAATAGGCGGCCCGGTTCTGGGCGGCCAGGGTTCCGGCGGGGTTGATGCCCCGCTCGAAGCGCTGGGAGGCCTCCGAGGGCAGGCTGTAGCGCCGGGCGGTGCGCCTGATGCTCACCGGGTGAAAGCGCGCCGCCTCGAGCAGCACCGCCGTTGTATCCGGCTTAATCTCGGTGTTTTCCCCGCCCATCACCCCGGCCAGGCCGATGGGGCCGCTGTGATCGGCGATCACCAGGACATTTTCGTCCAAAATGCGCTCCACGCCGTCGAGGGTAACCAGCCTTTCGCCGGCTGCAGCCCGCCGGACGATGATTTCTCCGCCGGCGACCAGCCTGTAATCATAGGCATGGAGCGGCTGCCCGTATTCCCACATCACGTAGTTGGTGACATCGACGATGTTGTTGATGGGGCGAATGCCCGCCTTGAGCAGGCGCAGCTGCATCCAGAGGGGCGAGCTCTTCACGGTGACATCCCGGATGACCCGGGCGGTAAAGCGGGGGCAGAGGTCGGGATCGCGCACCGTCACGGCAGCCGCGCTCTCCACCGGTTCTTCCCCTTCCGGCGGCTCTCCGGGGGGGAGGTGCATCACGCCCCCGGTCAGGGCGGCCACCTCGTAGGCCACGCCGAGCATGCCGAGGCAATCGGCCCGGTTCGGTGTGAGCGCCAGGGTCAAAATGGGGTCGTCAAAACCCAGCAGCGGCGCCACCGGTGTGCCGGGGGCAATTGTCCCCTCCAGGATCAGGAGGCCCGCCTCTGCATCCGGCAGCTCCAGGTCCAGCTCGGCGGCGGAACAGAGCATCCCTTCCGATTCAACCCCGAAGATCCTCACTTTCTCGATGCGGCGGCCGCCCGGCAGGACCGCGCCCGGCAAGGCCACGGGGACCAGCTGCCCGGGGGCCACGTTCGGAGCGCCGCAGACCACCTTGAGGAGCGGCCCGCCCGCATCAACCCCTACCAGAGTCAATTTATCGCTGCCTGCCAGCGGCTCGACCGTATCAATCCGGCCGACTACCACCCGGGGCAGATCGTCCCGGAAATTTTCCAGGGAATCGACCTCTATCCCCGCCATGGTGAGACGGTCGGCCAGCTCGGCGGCGGAAATGGTCAAATCGATGTACTCTTTCAGCCAGTTGTATGAAACGCGCAACACAGATCCCTCCCATCTTGGTCAACCAACCGCACAACCCGCCAGCGCCGCAAAGCTCTGGGCAAGGACTTTACAGATCACGCGGCGCGGCTAGCGGAATTGTTTTAAAAAGCGCAGGTCATTGGTAAAAAAGAGGCGCAGGTCGTCAACGCCGAATTTCAGCATGGCGATGCGCTCCACCCCCATGCCGAAGGCAAAACCGGTTACCTCGGCGGGATCATAGCCGCCGGCCTCGAGCACGCGCGGATGCACCATCCCGGCACCGAGGATCTCCAGCCAGCCGCTCTGACCGCAGACGCGGCAGCCGGCGCCGCCGCACATGATACAGGCGATATCCACCTCGGCGCTGGGCTCGGTGAAGGGGAAGAAGCTCGGCCGCAACCGGATGCGCTGCTCGGGCCCGAACATTTCCCGGGCGAAGAGGAGCAGCGTCCCTTTCAGATCGGCAAAGCTGATCCCCCGGTCCACGGCCAGCCCCTCCACCTGGTGGAACATCGGTGAATGGGTGGCGTCATCGTCCCGGCGGAACACTTTTCCCGGGGCGATCACCCGCACCGGCAGGCGCGGCGCCCGCAGCTCCATGGCCCGGATCTGGACCGGCGAGGTGTGGGTGCGCAGTAAAAACTGCGGCGAGACGTAAAAAGAATCCTGCATATCCCGCGCCGGGTGATCGGAGAGGAAATTCAAGGCCTCGAAATTGTAATAGTCGCTTTCAATCTCCGGCCCCGTGGCGATTTGAAAGCCAAGGCCGGTAAAAATGGCCTTGATCTCGTCGAGGATCACGGTGAGGGGATGCTTCCGCCCCAGGTTAAATTGCACGCCGGGCAGGGTCACATCGATCCGTTCCCTTTCCCACCGCACTGCAGCGGCAGCCTCTTTCAGGGCTTTTTCGCGCTCCTGAAACATCCTTTCCAGCGCGGCGCGCAGCGAGTTCGCCCTTTCCCCGACCTGGGGGCGCTCCTCGGGCGGCAGCTTCCCCATGCCGCGCAGCAATACTGTAAGGGCCCCCTTCTTACCCAGGAAGCGCACCTTTAGCTGCGCCAGTTCCGGCAGCCCTCCGGCGGCGGCAATGGCCTCCCGGGCTTCCTTTTCCAAAATCTCCAGTTCTTGCAGCATCATCGATCGATCAACTCCTATCTGGTGCCTGCTGAATAAAAAATCCCTCTAAAAAATAGAGGGACGAAAGGATCTCTTCCGCGGTACCACCCAACTTAGCCGTAGAACACGGCTCTGCTTTATGAAACCGCTAACGGGGTTTAACCGCTGAAGCCTACGCAGGAGATTTGCTCCCTTCAGCCTCAAAGCTCCGGAGTGAAATTTCGGCTGGAAACGCCGGATCAGGCTTGCAGTCTAAGGCCTCGATCTCCCTTGAGACGGCGCCCTCTTCCCGCCTACTTTGCTCCTTCCTCGTCAATCACGTAGCTTTGGATTGTCAACCAGGCAAGCGCCGAAGCTGCGGCTCTACCGGATCCTGTAAAGCCAGTTCAATACCGCATTATAGCATAAAATGCTGCGGCAAGGCAATGCGCAGGTGCGCACAAAGCTGCAGGCGAACTCTGCCGGATATCCTTGTCCACTAGAGCCATCCCGGGGAAGTGCTTATTCGAGGGTGGCTAATGTTCGTCGGAACAGCCGTCTTTTGCCTTAAGACCGCCTTTAGCGGTCTTGCGGCGGGCCGCCCTTGCGCTGCCGGAGCGCTTCATAGAGAATTACGGCGGCAGCGACAGCCGCGTTCAGCGATTGCACCTGTCCTGCCTGCGGAATGGTCACCCAGGTGTCCGCCGCTGCGCTCAGGTCCTGCGAAATGCCGGCCCCCTCGTTGCCGATGATCAGCAGAAAAGCCTGCCTGAAATCCACCTCCCAGTGCGGCTGGCCGCCGCCGGGCATCGCCGCGAGCACCCGGTAGTCTCTAGCTTTTAAATCGCGAATCAAGGCCAGGGGGTTTTGGGCCGGCAGGAGGTTAAGATGAAAAAGCGCCCCGGCGGCGGCGCGCAGCACCTTGGGGGCATACGGGTCGGCGCAGTCGGGGGTGAAATAAACAGCATCGATCCCGGCCGCCGCCCCAGTGCGCAGCACGGTCCCCATGTTGCCCGGGTCCTGTAGCCGCTCGAGCAGGATCATTGCTCCGTAGTTTGAAAAAGAGGGCGCCTTGACTTCCGGTAACGGCAGCACCGCCGCCACCCCTTGCGGGGAATCGGTTTCCACGAGGCGATGAAAGAGATTTTCCGGCAGCTCCACCCGGCGCACCCGGCTGCCCATCTCCGCCAGGAGCGCCCCATTTTTCCCCCGGGCAAAGGCGGCGGTAAAAAAGACGGTCTCCGGCATCAGGCCGGCCCGCAGGGCTTCGCGGATCAGGTGTGGACCTTCCAGAGCCATTTTCCCGGCCGCGCGGCGGTAGCGGGGGCCGTTTAACAGGCGGCGGTATTCCTTTAACAGGGGGTTGCCGGCACTGCTGATCCGCAACACGGCCAAGCTAAATCCACCCCATTTCCCGCAGGTTTTTATTGGCGCCGATGGCCACAATAACATCTTTCGGGTTTAAGCGGTCATCTGCACCGGGGGCGATATTGGTCCGGCCGTTCTCGTTCCGGATGGCAATGACGTTGATGCCGTACTTGGCCCTGAGATTTAATTCCTGCAGGGTCTTACCAACCATCTTCTCCGGCGTCGAGACCTCCACCACGCTGCAATCGGATGACAGCTCGATAAAATCGATGATATTTTTGGAGCTGAGATTGTGGGCCAGTTTTTGGCCCATGTCCCGCTCCGGGAAGACGACCCGGTTAACACCGAGCTTGCGTAACACCTTGCCGTGCAGCTCCGTTTGAGCCTTGGCAACAATGTAGCGGGCCCCCATCTCGATTAAAAGGATGCAAGCCATGATGCTGGTCTGCACGTCCTGGCCGATGGCCACGATGACACAGTCAAAGTCTCTAATCCCCATGGCCCTCAGGGCGGGTTCGGAGGAGGCGTCCGCCTGCACCGCATGGGTCACATAATCGCTGATCTCCTGGACCAGGGCATCGTCACTGTCCACGACCATGACATCATGGCCTAAATCGTAAAGGGTCCGGGCCACGCTGCTGCCGAAACGTCCGGCACCAATCACCAGAAATTGCTTAGCCACAGCTATTCACCCCGCATCCTGTTTGATGAAATACTATCCTAAAAAAGTAGCCGGATTTAGCCCCCCCACCCTGACCATCTCCCCCCTAAGGGGGTAGAGGAAATTATGAACGGCACCGCCTGGTAGGGGCATGACCAATCTGCTCAGCCAATTAATAGTTTCTCCTCGGGATAGTGGATCTCACCCTGTCCCGGCTGGCGTTGAGACAGCGCCAGCACGATGGTCAGGGGACCGAGGCGGCCGGCAAACATGGCAAAAATTAGCATCGCCTTGCTGGGCTCGCTCAACTCCGGCGTAATCCCCAGGCTCAGGCCAACCGTGCAAACCGCGGATACAGCTTCGAACACTAACTCCAGAAAAGTATAGTTCTCAAAAAAGGTAAGGACCAGCGCTGTCAAGAACAAGAGGAAAACCATGGCGGCGATGATCGCCACAGCCTTAAACACCTGGCTGAAAGGAATGGTGCGGTTAAAAATGACCGGTTGCTCCCGGCCGCGCACCAGGGCAAGCAGGGCAATTACTACCGCCCCAAAAGTGGTGGTCTTGATCCCGCCTCCACCGGAGGCGGGAGAGCCGCCGATGAACATTAAAGCCATGATGATTAATAATGATGGCATCCCCAGGGCGGCTGTCCTTACCATGCTAAATCCGCCCGAACGGGGCGTGGCCGCGGTGAAAAAAGCGGCAAATATTTTTCCCCCCGGTGACAAAGGACCCAGTGTATCCGGATTGGCAAACTCGAGAGCGAGGATGGCGGCGCCGCCCCCCAACAGCAAGGTGAGGGATATTACCAGCACCAGCCGGGAGTGCAGTGACAGCCGGTGGCGGCGATGGAAGCACTTGACCAGGTCAAAGATGACCATAAACCCGAGCCCGCCGAGGATAAATAGAACGAGTATAACGACGTTGACCAGGTAATCGGAGGGGAAAGCGGTCAGGCTGTTAAAGTTGCCAAATAGATCAAAACCGGCGTTCCCAAACGCGGAGACGGCATGAAAAAGGGCAAAAAAAAGCCCCTCTTCCCATCCCATTTGCGGGATAAAACGGATGCTCAACAGCGCCGCCCCGGCCAGCTCGCAAAGGACAACCAGGAGCACAATCGCTTTCACCAGGGGGATGAGGCCGGTCAGTGATTCCTGGTTGAGCATCTCCTTCACGAGGAGACGATCGCGCAACGAGATGCGCCGTCCTAAAAAGATAAACACCATGGTGGCCATGGTCATGAAACCCAATGTGCCGATAAAGATTAAGCCCATGATCACCACCTGTCCGAAAGGCGAAAAAAAAGTGCCCGTATCGACAACGACCAGGCCGGTCAGGCAAACTGCCGAGGTGGCGGTGAAGAGGGCGTCCAGATAGCTAATCCCCTCGCTGCGGGTGGCCGCCGGTAAAGTTAACAGCAGCGATCCGAGCAGGATTAAAGCCAAAAAACCGCCGATCAGATAGCGGGCCGGGTTGTACGGCCTTTGATGCAATGACATGAATACGCCTCCAGGGACATATAAACAGCTTACCCCCCTGCAAAGAGGGGGGATCGCCATGAAAATCTGGAAAAAGTACGGAAGCTAGATGTTCTCTTTGGCCACCTTTGCCAGTCGTTCAAATCCCGGCATATCGTTTACAGCCATATCGGCCAGCATTTTCCGGTTAATCTGCACTTCGGCTTTCCTTAAGCCGTTGATAAAGCGGCTGTAGGAAAGCCCCTGGGTCCGGGCTGCGGCGTTAATACGGGCGATCCAGAGCTTGCGAAAGTCGCGTTTGCGCTGCCGCCGGTCCCGGTAAGCATAGAGCAGCGATTTCATCACCTGCTGGTTAGCAATCCTGAACCGCTTACTGGTAACACCAAAATAACCCTTGGCCAGTTTTAAAATCTTTTTCCGCCTCTTGCGGGCGATCGGACCTCTTTTTACCCGAGGCATCGCCAGCCCTCCTTTCTTATTGCAACCCTTTCTGCATGGCTAGGGCAACAACTGTTGTACTCTTTTTAAATCAGAAGCGCTCACTATGGTAGACTTGCGCAACCTTCTCTTACGGCTGGGGCTCTTTTTCTCCAGAAGATGACTGCCGCAAGCGCGAAAGCGCTTGATTTTCCCCCCGCCTGTTTTTTTAAATCGCTTGGCTGCACCCCGGTGGGTTTTCATTTTGGGCATGTCTATTCCTCCCTACTAGACTAGGACTTTGGGGCCAGAATCATAATCATATTGCGCCCTTCCAACTTGGGCATCCGCTCCACGACAGCACAATCTTCGAGGTCAGTCGCAATCTGCTGGAGCAGGCGCTCGGCAATTTCCGGGTGGGTGATCTCCCGCCCCCGGAACATCACTGTTACCTTGACCTTGTCACCGGCCTGCAGGAAAGTGCGGCTCTTCTTTGTTTTGACGTCAAGGTCATGCTTCTCGATGTTCGGGCGCACCTTCGTCTCTTTGATGGTGGTCATTTTTTGATGCTTGCGCGCTTCCCTTTCCCGCTTGCTCTGTTCATATTTATATTTCCCATAATCCATGAGGCGGCAAACGGGGGGACGTTCGTTGGGCGCCACGTTAACCAGGTCCAACTTTTTTTCCCGGGCAAGGGCGAGCGCTTCATCAATTTTCATCACTCCAAGCCGGCTCCCGTCGCTGTCGATCACCAGCACTTCCCGGGCAATAATTTGCTCATTGACGAACAAATTCTTGCTAATCTATTTCACCTCCCCATCTATTTCTTGAACCAATGATTAAAACAATAAAGAGCAGGCTTCACCACCTGCTCTGATCATCTAATTCGAAAGATTGATGGCTACCCTGCTAGCTGTGCGCTGCCGGCACGCCTCAGGGTGAGAAGCGGTGGCTTCTGCTTGCATCATATTTTCTTTGAATATATCAAAAAAATACCATCAGGTCAATCTATTTTTTTAATTTGATCTCTTCTTCAAGGGCGGCAATAAAACCGCTTAACGGGGAGGAGCCCTGGTCGCCGGCATCGCGGTGCCGCACCGCCACCAGCTTCGCCTCCTGCTCGCGGTCGCCTACAACCAGCATGTAGGGAATTTTCCTGAGCTGGGCTTCCCGGATTTTGTAGCCGACCTTTTCGTTGCGATCGTCCAGCTCTGCCCGGAGAGAAGCCTCCTGCAAGGTGTGATAAACCTCCTGCCCGTAGGCGTGATGCCGCTCGGTGATCGGGATCACCACGGCCTGTACCGGCGCCAGCCAGGCCGGAAAGGCGCCGCCGTAATGTTCGATCACCATGGCCAGGAAACGCTCCAGCGAGCCGTAGATCACGCGGTGAATCATCACCGGGCGGTGCTTCTGCCCGTCTTCGCCGATATAGGTCAGGTCGAATTTCTCCGGCATCTGAAAATCAAGCTGGATGGTGCCGCACTGCCAGCTCCGCCCCAGGGAATCGGTCAGGTGAAAATCGATTTTCGGGCCGTAAAAGGCCCCGTCGCCGGGATTGATCTGGTAGGGGATACCCTTGTCCTGCAACACCTTTTCCAGGATGGCGGTGGCGTGCTCCCACTGCTCCACGCTGCCCATGGCTTTTTCCGGGCGGGTGCTAAGCTCCACCCGGTATGCAAAGCCGAACTGCCGGTAAAAGCGATCGATCAGGGCGATCACCCCGGCAACCTCCGCCTCTTCCTGGCCGGGGCACATGAAAATATGGGCATCGTCCTGGGTAAAGCTGCGCACGCGGGTGAGGCCGTGCAGGGTCCCCGACGGCTCGTGCCGGTGCACCTGCCCCAGCTCGGCGATGCGCCGGGGCAGATCACGGTAGCTGTGCATGCGCGAGCGATAGACCAGCATGGCGCCGGGGCAGTTCATCGGCTTGATGGCATAGTTCTGCCCATCGATGGTGGTAAAGTACATGTTTTCCCGGTAATGGTCCCAGTGGCCGGAATGCTCCCACAGTTCCCGGTTTAAAATGAGCGGAGTCTTGATCTCCTCGTAACCGGCGCGCCGGTGTTCCTGGCGCCAGAAATCGATTAACTCCTGCCAGATGATCATGCCGTTGTTGTGCAAAAACGGAAAACCGGGACCGGCTTCCTGCAGGCTGAACAGGTCCAGCTCGCGGCCCAGCTTGCGATGATCCCGCTTTTTGGCCTCTTCCAGCTTGGCCAGGTATTCCTGGAGCTGCTCCTCTGAAGGAAAGGAAGTGCCGTAGATCCGTTGCAGCATCGGGTTTTTCTCGCTGCCGCGCCAGTAGGCTCCTGCCAGCCCGGTCAGCTTGAATGCCTTGATTTGACCGGTATGCTCCAGGTGCGGGCCGGCGCAAAGATCGGTAAACTCGCCCTGCGTGTAGAAGCTGATCACCGCATCATCAGGAAGATCGTTGATGAGCTCGAGCTTGTAGGTCTCCCCTCTTTCCCGGAAGAAGGCAAGCGCCTCCTCTCTGCTCATCTCGTGCCGCTCGATGGGAAGCCTTTCCTTGATGATCTGCTTCATTTCCTCCTCGATGCGCGGCAGTTCATCGGCCGAGATCGGCTCTGCAAATTCAAAATCGTAATAAAATCCGTTTTCTATCGCCGGGCCAATCCCCAGCTTGACCCCGGGGTATAAGCGCTTTACCGCCTGGGCCAGGACATGGCTGGTACTATGGCGATATCTGTTTGCCCCTTCCGGGGTATTAAAATCAATTGCCGGATCGCTGTATCCCATTTCCTTTTCCGAAGCCCTCCTTGCCGGCCGCTGCCTTTGATAACAGTCTTATCATAAAACTTAAGCAGCGGCCCTGTCAAGGGACGGGCTCCGCAGGATCTTTAGGGATTGGTTTGATCGGAGCTCACCAGGTGAATCCGATCCTGGCGGCAGTTGATGCAATTGTCACAAAAAAAGAGGCGGCGCCCGAAAATGCGCCGCAGCGTGTCGACTGCCCGGGGATAGCGAGGCAATACATTCTGGTGCAGCATAATCTGCCGGGGGGCAACGGATACGAGCATGCTCACCAGGATATCCTCGTAATCGCTCTCCCCGTCATAATCATCCAGGTCGAATTCTTCCCATTCCCGCGGATCGATTTTTTTAAAATGCTGGTCCGCGATCTGAAACTGGCCCCTTTCATCGACTGATAAATGGATCAGATCGATTTTTGGCTGTTGCATCTCTAAAAAATACTTCAACAGCCGCACAAATTCACGGTACTCCTTCTCGGTAAGGTAACCTTCGACCGCGTCATCAATGATGCTTTTGAGTTCCTTCAGGTAATCGGGCAACCGGAAGATGATAAATCCCTCGATATTAAGATGGTCATGCCCTTGCAGGTAGTCGTTGAGCCTGCGGGCAATGACCTCCTGGAAAGTCTCCTGGCGCTGCTGCAAAGGTTCCTTGGCCAGATTCCGCCGCGCCAGGGAGAGAATCGCTTCCCTCTCTTCCTTCCGGAAATAGAAGTAATTATAGCGAAGCAGGTCCTGAAGCAGGTAATCCCGCAGATCACAGGTGATGAACTTGCTGATTAAGGATGAGATTAATGATTCCGCAACACCGGTCCGATCAGCAGCCGTTTGAGGCCATTGGATCAAAAGGTAAAGCATCTTTCCCGCTTTACCGCAATCGCGCCAGTTATGGCATAACTGTATGTTGTTTAAACAAGCGCTTCCCTGCTCCAGCCGGCGCTGTAAGAGAGCAAAAGAGCGCTTGAGTATAAGCAAAAAAATTTTCACCGGGCTTCCTCCTCTCTGCTTTATTATATGAGAAAGCCCGGGAATGTAATACCGGCGTAAAAAATAGAGTTGAACCCTGTTGTTGAAGCTGTCGCTCCGGCTCTCAGCAACAAAAAGCCAAAGATATTTTTATTCCCCATCATGCTGCCCCACACAATGAGAAATAGGAGTATAAAGTTAAGATCTAACCCTGCACCAGGAGGGCGCGGGGGAGGAGCTCGATCTCTACCGGGGCGCAGCCGGGCTGCTCGCCGTCCAGTTCAAGGAGGGTCGGGTCTTTGGCGGTAACCGTGACCTTGCGGCCGCGCAGGGCGGTAATCTTGGGATGGCTTAAATGGGAGCCGCGGTATACTTTGGGTAAATTGAAAAGGAGAGAGATTTTACCCATATTCTGCAGAATGATGATGTCAAAGAGGGCGTCATCCATCTCCGCATGGGGCGCGATGCACATCCCGCCGCCAAAGTAGCGCCCGTTTCCAATGACCGCCACGGTCAGGGGAGCATCGCAGACCAGACGATCATCCACGGTTACAGCCATTTGCCGGTTGCGATAGAGCAGCAGGCTGGCCACGGTCCCCCAGAGGAATGAGATAAAGCCGCCCAGGGCTTTGCTGGTGCGGTTAACCCTGGCCACCGTGTCGCCGTCCAGGCCCAGTCCGGCCACATTGATAAAATACCGCGTTTGCATGCTGCCGTCATGCCCGGTAAACTTTACCCGGCCCACGTCGATGGGACGGCGGGAAGCGCGTGCCAGGTGGCGCACCGCTGCTTCCGGTTCCCGGGGAATGCCCAGGGTCCTGATTAAATCACAGCCGGTGCCGATGAAAATAAAGGCGATGGCCGCCCCTTCCCGCACCGGGCCGGAGGCGGTAAAAAAGCCGTTGGCCACCTCGTTTGCGGTACCGTCGCCGCCGACGCTGATGATCAGATCATACCCTCTTTCCAGCATCTGCCGGGTATGGACGGTGGCGTCACCGGGCCCCCCGGTTAAATATGTATCAAAATCAATTCCTTCCTGCGCCAATAACCTGGCGATTTCCGGCCAGCGCCTGGCGGTGGCGCCGTTGGCGGAGGCGGGATTTACCACCGCCGCAACTTTTTTCGGGGTCATGCCGCGATCACTCCTTTAAGGCTTTGCGCCGCATTGTTGATTTATTATCGCCGCAATTTTTAAAAATCAGCAGATACTCATGGATCTTGTTCACCCGGAAAACCGAGGGGAAGCCCAGCGGGCGCAGCCGGTTGTATTCTTCATGGCGATCCCAGATGATGATATCGTCGAGGGTCAGGCCGGTCTCCGCCAAGGCGGCGCTGAGATCCATGTGGAGAGGGTAAAAGCGTTCTTTTTTGCGCAGATCCATGACCACAACCACGCAGTGGCGCCCCGGTTTCAGGACAGCGGCGACCCGGGCGAAAACAAGCTGCAGCTCGCTTAAAAATGCCGGGTACTCATCCGTCAGCCCCAGATCGGCGCTGTCATCCCCGTAGAAGCGGTTGGCGCGGCGATCCGCGGTGCGGCGCTCTTTAAGGATGTTCCAGTACGGCGGGGAGGTCAAAACAAAGTCCACGGAGCCGGGGGCGAGGTATTGATCAAGGCGGCGGGCATCGGCGACGATAAACTGCGGTTCCGGCGCCGCGCCGCCACTGTTTTCTCCCTCTACTCCCTCGGCGGCCAGCCGCCGGTAGAAAAGGGCACGGTAATGCTCGTAAAGCTCCACCCCGATTCCCCGCCGCCCGAGCTTGCACGCACCGATCAAAGTGGTGCCGCTTCCGGCAAAGGGATCCAGCACCACTTCGCCCGGTCCGCCGGTAAAAATTTGAATACATCTTTCCGCCAGCGCCACCGGAAAAGAGGCGGGATGGCCCAGGCGAGCCTCGCCAGCGCTTTTCTTCAGATCGCTCCAGACACTGATGCTGTAACGGGTCCAGGTCTTACCGTCCAACTCATTGCAGCGCCGCTTTTTTCTCACGTTATTCTCACTCTTTGTTTATCCTTATCAATCCAGGGCCAGGCCCAAACCGGTCCTTATTTTTACTGCCACCTTTATATTTTCTTGGCCCGGCGCTCCAGTTAGCGGGCTCCCCCGCCGCCGCCGCCACCACCACCGCCGCCTCCGCCGGAAAAGCCGCCTCCGCCGCCGGAACCGGAAGACGAAGAGCTGAAGGCGGTGCGGAAGGACTGCTGCATCGCGGAAGTGACATCGTTAAAGCGCGCCGGATTGGTCATGGCCATGCGCGACCAGGCCGTGCCCATCAGGAAGTGATGTTCTCTAAGCTGGGGATAGACTAGCGTAAGCTGGTCCATGACCTGCTTGGCCACGCCCAGTTCCACCGCGTAGACGAGGTAATGTTCCCATACTTCCAGGGCGGGGATGGTGGAGCGCTCCATCTCGGAAAAATGCAGCAAGAAACGCCGGAAAGCGCGCCAGCGGGCATAGTGATCCGCTCCCAGGGGGGACAGTTTTTTCCGCGCCCCGGCTCCGAGCAACAGCACCAGGCCGCTGACAAAGCATGAGGCGCCGGTAAAAAACAGCGCGGTCTTGATCAGCAACCCGACCCCGATAAAAGGCAAAGCCATACCGATCGCCAGGGCGGCGACATTACTGCCGGCAAAAAAACCTTCCTTTTCAGCAAGCTGTTTAATCTGCTCATGCCAGGAGCGATAGAAGATGCGGGTGTTAATGACATTTTTCCGGGCGTATGTTTCGATCTCCTTAAAGCTGACTGCGCCCTTTCCCTGCGCGGCCTGATTAAAGAGATAGCGCCACAGGTTCTCTTCGTACCCGGTAAGGCGGTCGCCCCCTCCCTCGGGAATAAGACGGTAATCGGTAAACTGCTTTTTCCGGATGAACCCGCTTTCAGCCTGGTATTCTTCCAACCGCAGGTGTCCCCGGCGGGCCAGGTCTAAAACGGTAGCGGTAAAGTCTTCAGGCCGGTGGTGCCCCAGGCGGTAAAGATAGCCGGCCACCGCCGGAGCATAATTGCCGGGCAGTTCCCGGTAATAATCTCCCGTATAAGCACCGGGGTGCCTGACGGAGCGCCGGCGCGCGACCAGCATCAGGATTAACGCGGCCAGAAAGATCACCGGGCCGAGGATCAGATCCAGCCGGGAAAGCAACCTTTTCCGGTTGGCTTCGCGGGCCCACTGCTCTTCCTCGGCCAGAATGCCCGGCAGGGCTTCCTCCCCGGAGAGGTTGGCGGCCTGCGGGACCAGTTCTACCGGAAAGGTCACCCTTCCCTCCAGGAATGTGTTGTGCGGCATCTTCTCCACTTCCCACACCACCCGGGTGGCATCTTCCACGCGCACATCGCCCTGGAGCGGCCCGTGCCCCCAGGCGCGCAGATCATCCCTTGCTGCGCCTGCGGGCAGGGTTAAAACAACCCGGGCATAGTCGGTGCGCTGCTCCCATTCATCGCCGATAAACTGGTAGTAGAGCTCGGCCGTATCCCAGTGGACCACTACCGCGTCCTCCACGGTGTAGGAGATCGTAAAAGTGCGCGTCTCATCAAGGGCGTCAAAACTCCAGTCGATGTAAACATGATCGGGAAATTGCTCGACGTAAAAAATACCCGGTATATCCCGGGTCCCAGCCGGCATTTGCTCATAAGACCGGCCCTGCTCGCTGACCAGAACATCTTTAATGGACTGGTTGTGCTTTAAGTAGATGTACTGCCAGGCGCCGTGATATTCCCCGTCAAAGCTGAAGGTGCGCTCTTCGACGACGCTCATGGAGCCATTGGGGTGAAGCTCCGCCTCGATGAGCACCCGGGGGAAATAATATGACCTGGCCTGAACCGGCACTGCCCACAGCGCCACAACAACCATAACCAGACAAAAAAACAGCGG
>LSQX01066162.1_pt1 | contig 15257 bp, 18 predicted proteins | sample 654561 | NCBI WGS metagenome assembly LSQX01 (sample SAMN04489861, study PRJNA283612) | anaerobic digester metagenome | isolation source: 4 biogas reactors fed with cattle manure at either 37C or 55C with and... | place: Denmark: Kongens Lyngby | collected 2014 | reverse complement strand
AGTCGCTGATTATTCAACTAGATTTCCGGGCTGTATTTTTTTCGCCAGCTTTGATTATATTGGTTTTTCTTCCTAAAATTCCGTAATTTTGCAATCCACCCGAAACAGATCTCTTTATGAGCACAACCAACGAACAATTTGATGCCGTAACTGCCAAATGCCGCGGCGTATTCTCAAAAAAATTGCACGATTACGGAGCCGCCTGGCGTATTTTGCGTATTCCTTCCGTTACAGACCAGCTTTTCATTAAGGCCAACCGAATACGTAATCTCGAAATCAAGGGAGAAAGTAAAATTCAGGATAATATCGCGGATGAATTTATGGGCATCATCAATTACGCCATAGTCGGTTTGATTCAATTACAACAAGGTTCTTCAGAAAGGGTGGATATCAGCCCCGAAGAGGCCCTGGCTCTTTACGACGAAAAAATGGAAATGGCCAGGCAATTGATGCTCAACAAGAATTTTGATTACGAAGAAGCCTGGAGAGGCATGAGAATCAGTTCTTATACTGATCTTATACTGATGAAAATAAACAGGGTTAAGCAAATCGAAGATTTGGGAGGTCACACGCTGGCTTCCGAAGGAATAGATTCCAATTATTTGGATATGTTGAATTATGCTGCCTTTGGTTTGATTCGGCTTGGTTACGATAAATAAATCTATGGAAAAAGGACACAAAATCCTGGCCTTAATTTCCAGGTGGCTATTGGGCATTACTTTTGTGTTTTCGGGCTTTGTCAAGGCGGTGGATCCCCTGGGTACAACCTATAAAATTCAGGATTATCTGCAGGCTTTTGGTTTGAGTTTCTTCGATCAATATGCCCTGTTTTTTTCCTTTGTAGTTTTTTGTTTTGAATTTGTGCTGGGCATGGCCTTGTTACTGGGCACCGGACAACGTTTTTTTTCCTGGCTGGCCTTTGTCTTTATGTCGCTGATGACTTTGCTCACCCTGGTGATTGCAATTGGAAATCCGGTGAGCGATTGCGGTTGTTTTGGAGATGCACTCTTGCTGAGTAACTGGCAGACCTTTGGGAAAAATATTGTCCTCTTGGTATTGTCCGTCATTTTGCTAAGCTACAAAGAAGGCTTGTACAAGGTTTTTGGTAAAAAGACTCAAAACTGGGCTTGTTCGGTCTGTTTGCTGATGGTTCTCCTGGTGGCAGTTCATTCCCTGCGGCATTTGCCTGTGATGGATTTTCGCCCCTTCAAGACCGGCAATAATATACCTGAATTGATGCAAATTCCTCCCGGAGCCCCTCAGGATTCTGTGATAATGGAATATATTTACGAAAAAGACGGGGCTTATCATTCCTTTACTTTAGATAATTATCCGGCCGGAGATACGACCTGGACTTTTGTTGATCGTAAGGAAAGAGTTGTTCGCAAAGGCTACGAAGCTCCTATTCATGACTTTGTGCTACTTCATCCTGCTTACGGAGATATTACCGAAGAAGTGCTCAACAACAATGCTTATACTTTTTTGTGGATCTCTCATAAACTGGAAAAAGCAGATCGTTCAGCTGTTCAGGATTTTTTGTACATTCAACGCTATGCTGCTGCCAGGGGCTATGGCTTTTATGCGTTGACGGCTTCGGACCAGGATATCATTGATGAATGGACTTATGAATACGATATTCCCTTTGCTTTTTGTACGGTGGATGAAATTACGCTTAAAACCATGATTCGTTCAAATCCCGGACTGATGTTAATTAAAAACGGTCAAATCTTGCACAAATGGGCCTGGAGGGATTTGTCTTCACTTAGCAAAGAGTTGGATTTGCCTCTGGAAGAAACCTCCTGGTCCAAAGCTTATCCAAAAAAAGATTTGGTGGTGGCAGCTAAATTTTTTGTTCTGGTACTCATAGCCTTGTGCTTTTTGTACCTATTCAGACTAGCTTCTCTTTTGTGGGAACGCAAACGTCTAAAAAAACATATACAACAAAACGACTGATTATATAATTATTTTAAAACCCTAAGTATGAGAAAAAAAATTGTCGCAGGCAACTGGAAAATGAACAAAAACCTGCAAGAAGGAGTTCAATTAGCTGTGGCCCTGAACGAAGTGTTATCCAAAGAAAGTAATTCCTGCAGGGTAATCATAGGCACACCTTTTATTCATCTGGCCGCTGTCAGTGAACGAATAGACAATAAAAAACTGGGTCTGGCCGCTCAAAATTGTGCCGATCACACTGCCGGAGCTTATACCGGTGAAGTCTCTGCCGAGATGGTCAAATCTACCGGAGCAGAATATGTGATTTTGGGCCATTCCGAACGCAGGGCTTATTATGGAGAAACTCCGACTATGCTCAAAACCAAGGTTCGTCTTGCCCTGGATCAACAACTACAACCGATTTTCTGCATAGGCGAAGTGCTGGACGAGCGCGAAGCCGGTAAGCAATTTGATGTGGTTCGTTCTCAGATTGAAGCCTCGTTATTTGAGCTGTCAGAAGCCGATTTCTCCAGGATTATTCTGGCTTACGAACCGGTTTGGGCCATTGGTACAGGTAAAACAGCCAGCGCTGCTCAGGCTCAGGAAATGCATGCCTTCATTCGCAGCCTGATTGCCGAGAAATACGGCAAACAGGTAGCTGACGACTGCTCTATTTTGTATGGAGGTAGCTGCAAGGCTTCCAATGCCGCAGAATTATTTGCCAATCCCGATGTGGACGGAGGTTTGATTGGAGGTGCTTCACTGGCCGTGGAAGATTTCATGGGTATCGTTCGTGCCCGCTAATATTTAGAAAGCGGATGTTTCAGCTCAGAAAAGCAGCTATTGATGATGCCCCATTGCTAAATCAGCTTGCCAGAGAAGTTTTCCCCCTTACTTACCGGGATATTCTGTCTCCGGAGCAGAACGAGTTTATGTTTGAGTGGATGTATGCCGTGGACAATATTCGTCAACAAATGCTGGAAGGTCATTGCTACTTTATTTTGGAGGACGAAGACCAGGCCTGCGGGTATATGTCAATTCAACAGGAAGAAAAGCTGTTCCATCTGCATAAAATTTATGTCTTGCCTTCCTGTCAAAAATCGGGAGCCGGGCGATTTTTATTTGAGCAGGCACTGTCTTATATCAAAAGCGTTCATCCTTCTCCCTGCCGTATGGAATTGCGCGTCAACCGCGAAAATCCGGCAGTTGGATTTTATAAAAAAATGGGTATGAAGGTGTTGCGTTCAGATGACTTGGATATTGGCCGGGGTTATTTAATGAACGATTATATTATGGGGATAGATTTATGACGAATTCCTGATAAAAAAGAAAGGCTGAACAGTATTGCTCAGCCTTTCTTTTTTGGTAGATTAATTTCTCTATCTTAATTGTTCGTTCTGCCTCTTATTGGCGGCATAACTGATTTTTAGAGCATAGGCCTTCCTGAGAGCCTGTTTGACATCGTTGACTATCCCCATTTTGGTATCCCTGTCAATTTTGAGGGATACAGTCATATAGGGCTGGTCTTCTTCTTTCATGCTGCCTTTTTCCTGGGCAATATAATCCTGAATATCTGCAATCTCGGCGTATTTGTCGTTAAGCTGAATACGGGTCTCCGAACCCATACGGGCACGGTTCCGTACCGTAGGCGGGCCAATGTAAATGTAGGTAACCAGTGACTTCTTTTCCAGTTTAGTCAGTTCGGTGGCTTGAGGCAAATCAAATTTTACCTTAAAATCCACCTCCTTCATCGACGTTACCGTCATAAAGAAGAAAAGTAACATAAAGATGATGTCCGACATGGAAGAAGCATTAAGCTCCCCGGATTCATTTTTTTGAGATTTCTTGAATTTAGACATAATCGATATTAGTATTCTTTGGGTTCGGCTTCGGATATCTTCAGCGGGTAATAGTCGATAACCGCCTTTTGGCGATCTTCGTCCAATTCTGCATAAGTTTTTCCAAAAGTTTTGATCGATAACTCGTTTCTCAATTCGTTGTAGGCGGCAATCAATTCGTTCTGTACTTCAATAAATTTTGAATAATTGGTGCCACGGTCATTTTGCAATGAAATTACGTGCGGTTTGGTGACTTCAACCTCGCCAAAGAAATCGATATTTACGAGTACTTTTTTGGGAAGATTGATGTCGTTGTTGGGATTCTCTATGAATTCCTTGGCGATATCCTTTAGTTCCCAAAGCTCGATTTCTTTTTTCTCGCACATCAGTTTGTTGTCCTGACTTACCAATACCACCAAGGTGTTGCGTTCTTCAACCTTTTGTTCCACGTCACTGTCCACAGGTGGAGGAAGACGCAACGACAAGCCGGTATCTGTGGCCATAGTCGTGGTAATCAGGAAGAAAATCAGCAACAGGAAAGCGATATCAGCCGTTGAACTGGTATTTGGTTGAGGAACTTTTCTATTGTTTGACATAATACAATTGTTATAACCGGGTCAGATTATTTATTGACTCTAAACAGACCGCCGAAAAGCATCAGCAGAATAGCCACCCCAGCCACAATGCCGATGGTGTTGGTGAACATGCTTACCACTTTGAGCCACACACCTTGGTTGTGGATGCCTTCGTATCCCAGAATTTCGATGGGTTGTGAGTTGTCACTAGTTATAAAGGTTACAACAAACACAGCAGCCAGCAGCAAGATAGCGCTTAATGAAAGTAAGGCGTTTTTGGTGTCAGAGATCATACCCTTAACGAATTGTACTAACCCAAAACCAAGGGTAATAATCAGAGTAATCCCAATCATTGCACCTATCCAGTACAGGAGATAATCGACGTAAACCGGCTCCTTGTATTCTGCTCCGGGATCGATCACTCCACCGGAAAAAACCAAAATCATTGCCCCCACGGATATCAGCATAAGCAGCCACAGGGACACTTTTGGAAGTATGTTAACAAGTTTAGACATAGTAGTTATAAATAAAAGGATTGATTCTTATTTTGTCTTAGCTACTTCAATCTTAACCAGAATATCCAGCAAAGAGATTGAAGAATCTTCCATATCGTTAATAATACCATCAATTTTGGAGAGAATGTAGTTATAGAACACTTGCAGAATCATAGCTGAAATCAAACCAAAAACAGTTGTGATCAAAGCCACTTTCATACCACCGGCAACAACAGTGGGAGAAATATCACCCACTTGCTGGATTTTATCAAAGGCCTGGATCATACCAATAACGGTTCCAAGGAATCCTAATGAAGGAGAGATGGCAATAAACAGGGAAATCCATGGAAGGTTACGTTCCATAAGGCCGGTTTGCACTCCGCCGTAGGAAATAATTGACTTTTCAGCCACTTCAACACCTTCGTCCATACGCATCAATCCCTGATAGAAGATGGAAGCAATGGGGCCTCGGGTATTTTTGCAAATTTCTTTGGCTTTAGCCAGATCTTTATCTACCAAAAGGGCTTCTTCCACTTTACTCAATAAGGCTTTGGAGTTAATTTGAGAAAGATTCAGGTAAATAATACGTTCGATAGAGAAAGCCAGACCAAGAATCAAAGCCAGGGCAACGAAGCTCATAAAGAAAGCGTCACCTTCGATGTATTTAATCTTGAGGGCTTTGTATACTCCGCCAATAGCAGTAGTTTCTTCGGCAACTTCTTCCACTACTTCTTCAGTTGCGGTTGAATCGGCTGCTGCCAGGGTGCTGTCCGGGGTTTGAGTAAGGGCATCCTGAGCTAAAGCAAGCGGGGCTGTGCTGAACGTAAGCATACCTACTAGTGCCAAAAGTGCAAATAACTTTTTCATTGTTTGATGATTTAAAGATTAAGTTAAAACGTTTTTATTATTTGTCAATTAAATACTTGTAATCTTGCGGAGAAAGCGGGATTCGAACCCGCGATACGATTCCACACCGTATTCACGCTTTCCAGGCGTGCCTCTTAAGCCACTCGAGCATCTCTCCTTGTTCAACAACACTACTGCGTAGAAAAACGGCGCAAATTACGAAAAAAAAATAAGATACAAGAGCTTTGTCCTTAGATTTTTAATTAAATAAACAATTGGCATTAGCAAAGCTGATTTTTTTAATCTCTTCTGTCGCTTTTTGGTAAATAACAGCCAGTTGTTCCACTATTAATGGAATGTAAGCCGGTTCGTTGCGTTTTCCTCTATGGGGAACAGGGCTCAGATAGGGAGCGTCTGTTTCAGTTACAATGTATTGTAAGGGTATCTCCTTCAAAAACAGCTTCTGAGCTGAATTTTTGTAAGTGATACTTCCGTTGATTCCTAAATAAAAACCACCTTCAGAGCATAGCTCCAAAGCTTGCTCCAGCGTGCCGGCGTAGCTGTGGAAAATGCCTTTGAGCCCTTTGTTAAAATAGGGGCGAATCAGGGGCATGATTTCGTCGAAAGCGTCGCGGGTATGAATAAGCACAGGCATATTAAATTCCAGTGCCCAATCAAGCTGAATGCGAAGAGCTTCGAGCTGTTCGTTAAAAAAGCTAAGATCCCAGTGCCTGTCAAGGCCTATTTCGCCAATTCCGTCGTATTTTCCCGAAAGCAAAGCCTGGCGAATCTGCTTTAGTTCTTCGCGATAATTGCCCTTCACCTCGCAAGGATGCAATCCGGCAAACAATCTAAAATAGCCCGGCACAGGCATCAGTTCATAAAGTTCGCTCATGGCCCTGAGGCTGTCAAGGTCAATGCCGGGAATCCAGCATTGGGTGATGCCTGCCTGTTGTGCTCTGTTTAAAACCTGTTCGATATCAGTATGGAATTCGGGCAAATAAAGGTGGGTATGTGTATCAATCATGTTGTCCTTTTTTTTCGTTTTTACGGAAATAATACACAAGACCGTATTTTTTACATCGTTTGCGTTTTTCATCGTCCTGAAGGTCTTTAAAGTGTTCTTCGACCTGATTCCAGATATCCAGTATGATGGCGTCAGCGTTTTCTCTGAGGAGAGCCAGTTTGGACAACGAGCGCGAAGTATTCTGCTGGAGAATTTTTTGCGAAATTTTTGCTTCAACAAAGTTGTCGTAAAACACCTTAACCTTGGCGATAGAAGGATTGTATATGGGGGCACCTCCCTTACGGATACGTTCGTTTTCTCCTTCGATGATGTTTTTCCCCCAGTCGATCAGGGCTTGTTCCGTGCTTAAATCGGGAATACTTTGTTGATTGATGTCCAGATGGTATAGTCTTTTATGCTCTTTTTTTATTTCGTTGCGCAAGACGCTCAGATTAAGTACCTGTATGAAATGGGAAATGTATAATCTGGCTGTTTTGAGATGAGCCAGGTAGGATTTGCTATTGCTGGTTTGCCTCTCCAGGTTTATGTTATATTCGTGATAGGCCTGTTCTAATTGAGACAAAACCAACAGTGCATCGTTTCTGAGCTTGTACGAATAGGCCAGATCAAGAAAGCCCACTATTTCTCCCTGTTTAGTGGCGGCATCCAGAGCGCGTATACGTGCACTGTCGGTGTTAGGCAATCTTCTGTATGGCATAATTGGACAAACTTTCTTTTTTATACCTGGCGGTAGGTCAGTTTCCTGGCCAATTCGCTCAATGTAACTAAATTCTCTTTGTCAATACTCAGGCCCTCGAGTGCTTTCAGGGCAGAATGCTGGTGGTCCAGCATCTGTTGTTCACAACTTTCTCTGGCCCCAAGTTGGTTGTAAAAACTTGTTACCATTTTTATTTTTTCCTCCCGATCCATATAGCTGCTCTTCATGCAATTCAAAAAGAGGCCGCGGGTATGGGTATCGGCTGTTTCCATGGAATGTATCCAAAGAAAGGTTTTTTTGTTGTTGACAATATCTCCGCCTATGGCTTTGCCAAAAATCTCAGAATCCCCGTAAACATCAAGTAGGTCATCCTGAATCTGAAAGGCTATGCCCAGGTGAATACCGAAGTCGTAAAGCAAACCGGCCTCGCGGGCTGTTGCCCCTCCGGCAATGGCTCCCATTTTTAGGCTACAGCCCAACAAGACAGCTGTTTTTAGGCGTACCATTTCGATGTAATCCTCTTTGCTGACATTGTCCAGCGTTTCAAAGTTCATATCCAGTTGTTGTCCTTCGCAAACTTCCCTGGCCGTCTGATTGAATAAATCCAGACAGTCTTTTAGTTTGTCTGCCGGAGCCGATGCAATATGTTGGTAGGCCATTATTTGCAGGGCGTCGCCCGAGAGGACTGCCGTATTTTCGTCCCATTTTATGTGAACGGTGGCTTTGTTACGCCTCAATAGTGAACGATCCATTAAGTCGTCGTGTATCAGTGTGAAATTATGGAAAAGTTCTATACCAAGAGCCAGGGGTAGTGCCTGTGTAAGTGCCTCTTCACTGTAAAGATTGCATGCCGAGAGGCAAAGCAGGGGCCTCAGTCGTTTACCGCCCAGGGAAAGAACGTATTTTAGTGGTTCATATAAACCCTTAGGCTGATTTGGAAAATCGATATCACGGATGCCGTTTTGTATTATTGAGCTGATTTCCTGAATACTTTTCATATTTTATATAAAGTAACAAATAACATACAAAATACATCGGTTTCCCCTTAATGTATTTTGTATGTTATTTGTTATTGATCGGTATATCCGCTACTGTAATTTGAAGATAATGGGCAGAGTATAGCGAACGCGTACGGGTTTACCCCTTTGTTTTCCGGGTTTCCAGTCGGGCATCATGCTGATTACCCTGATGGCTTCACGGTCCAGATTGGGATCAACCGAACGAATTACCTGAATATCAGACACTTTTCCGCGTCCATCGATAACAAAGGTACAAATTACACGGCCGGAGATGCCGTTTTCCAGTGCAAGCTGCGGGTAACGCAGATTTTTGTTGATGAATTCCATCAGGGCTCTATCTCCTCCGGGGAAGCCGGGCATTTCTTCAACAAACATAAAAACTTCACCGTTGGGATCGTATTCTTCTGTGATGTCTCCACTGCTTGTAATTACAACTGCTTCATCAGGAATATCTTCCATGGATTCGAATTCAACTTCTTCTTCCAGGGTATTGTCTTCCACAATCTGAATGAGGTCAGTTTGTACAGTTTGAGGAGGAGGAGGGGGCGGGGGAACGTATTGCCTGGTGATTTCTATCATCATTTCTTCTTCGATTTCACCCGAAGAATCGGATATGTCCTGCACCGTAACTTCGGTGTTGGAATATTCGAATCCGATGAAAAGGAAGCCCAAAGCAATGACCAGCCCCATCAGAAAATTGGTGGTGGTGTTTTTATCCAGATTGGCTCTTGACGATTTTTTTACTTCCATGGTGTTTGACGTAAAAAAGAAATGGGTTCTGTTGACCGACAAAGATACATTATTTTTAATAAAAAAGAGAAGACATAGAAAAAAATCTCTTCAGAGCTTATCATATAGAAACTTGACGCACTATGTTAGATGGAAATTCACTACCTTTGGTGGTTTAAAATTCAGGAATTATGCGACACGCGTTGACTTTGCTTGTGATACTTGCAGCCGGCCTGCTCAGTTTACAGGCCGGGGAAGGTGTCTATCGCTTTCTTACCCTGCCTGTGTCAAGTAATGCCGCAGGCCTGGGAGGAACAGTGCTTTCTTCTCCGGAAAGCGACCTGAATTTAAGCTTGCACAATCCGGCAGCCCTATCTCTGGAAATGCACAACCAGCTGGCCTTGGGTTATATGAATTACCTGGCCGATATACATCTGGGGACTGCAGCTTATTCCCGCAAGATAAACGAAAGAAGTTCCTGGATGGCCGCCCTGCGCTACGTAGATTACGGACAGCTGATCAGCGCAGGAGAAAACCTGCCCACCGGTGAATTTTTCGCCAAAGATATGGCCATGAGCGGAGCTTATGCTTTTATGCTGGATCCCCGTTGGAGGGCAGGTGCTAATATGCATCTGGTTTATTCGGTGCTTGATCAGTACACGTCGATAGGCATGGCTATAGATCTGGGCCTTCAATATGCCAATCCGGAACAAAAAATCTGGGCAGGTTTTGCCATCAAAAACCTGGGATCTCAATTTAAACCCTACGACGAAAGCTACGAAGCTTTACCCTGGGATGTTCAGTTTGGTGTAACTAAGGGCCTGATGCATGCTCCCTTTCGATTTACTCTTACTGCCTGGGGTTTTAACGCCTGGTCATATCCCTATATTGACGGAACTTCGGGCCTGGCTGTGAGCAACGATAATTTTATTGAGAAAGTTTTTAAACACATGTTGATAGGCCTGGAATTTGTGCCCTCTGATAATTTCCAACTCAGTCTGGGATACAACGTCCGGCGAAAATCAGAATTATCACTGGATCAACGAACCGTACTGACCGGTTTTACTGCGGGATTTTCTATGTCAGTGCGAAAACTGCGAATTGGAGCTTCTTTTGCTCAGTACCACATTGCCGGTAATTCTTTACAAATGACTTTGTCGACCGATCTGGGAATCTTTTAAATAATGGAAAAACGTATTATTGTAGCCATCGATGGCCATTCATCCAGCGGAAAAAGCTCTATGGCCAAACAACTGGCACAGAAGCATGCCTATCTCTATATCGATAGTGGAGCCATGTACAGAGCCGTGGCCTTGTATTGTCTGAGAAAAGGCTGGATTAAATCCCCGGATTTGAACGTGGAGGCTCTTATCGGGGGGCTTAAAGATATAAACATAAGTTTTTGTACCGAGGGGCAGGGTCTGCCCCGCATTTGTCTCAACGGAGAAGACGTAGAAGACGAAATCAGGGGCATGGAAGTTGCCGGGGTGGTTAGTCTTGTCAGTGCCGTTCCCGAGCTAAGGCAATATTTGGTCGGGATTCAGCGTTCACTGGCCAGGAACAAGGGCGTGGTAATGGATGGTCGCGATATTGGCACGGCTGTTTTTCCCGAAGCCGAATTGAAAATATTTCTCACAGCAGCTGCAGCCGTTCGTGCTCAAAGACGTTATCTGGAATTGAAAGAAAAGGGGATTAAGGCAAGTTACGAAGATATTCTCCATAACATAGAAATGCGCGATCAAATGGATTTGAACCGTCAGGCCAGCCCTTTACGCAAAGCCGATGATGCTATAGAACTGGACAACGGGCAAATGAGTCCTGAAGAGCAAAATGCCTGGCTGGAAGATCGTTTTAATGAAGTGGTATATGGCAAGAATAGAAATTGACAAACATTCCGGTTATTGTTTTGGTGTGGTCAAAGCCATCACCAAAGCCGAAGAACAGTTGCTGAACAAAGAAGAACTTTTTTGTCTGGGCGACATCGTACACAACAATATGGAGGTTGAACGTCTTGAAAACAAAGGAATGAAGACCATACGTTACGAGGACTTCGCCACCCTGAAAAATAAAAAAGTCCTGATACGGGCTCACGGTGAGCCGCCTTCTACCTACAAAATGGCCGAGGAACAAGGCCTGGAACTGGTTGATGCGACTTGTCCGGTGGTGATCAATTTGCAGAGAAGAATACGCAAAGCCTATCAGGAACACAAACACGACGAAACTCAAATTGTTATTTTCGGGAAACCCGGTCATGCAGAAGTTAACGGTTTGGTGGGACAGACTGAAAATAAAGCTATAGTTGTGGAACACCTACCCGATGTGGACAGAATAGATCTCAGCAAGCCCATTATACTGTTTTCACAAACCACCAAGTCGCTTGATGAGTACCGTCTGGTGGTGGAAAAAATAAAAGCCGGAATCAATCCCGCTGTTTCATTTGAGCATTACGATACCATATGTCGTCATATGTCCAATCGAGTACCTCAGATCCGGAATTTTGCGGCCGCCAACGATTTGGTATTTTTTGTGAGCGATGCCAAAAGCTCCAATGGCAAATCGTTGTACAAAGCATGTAAGGAAGTTAACGACAAGACTTATTTTATTACAGGCCCTCATGACATAAATGAGATTGATCTCATAGGGTTTGAACGAATAGGGATCAGTGGAGCGACTTCAACTCCTCGTTGGCTGATGGAAGAAGTCCGTCAGGAAATTGAAAAAAAACTGGCGTTTTCAAGCTGAAAGCTTCAGGAATTATAGTAATAATCGAGGAGTTCGCGGGCAGCACTAAACGAGGTTTTTTTGTTGTTCAGTACTTCCAGTTCTTTTATTTCAATCATAGCGGCAATCTCTGGTTGGTGATAGAAATCGTTTCTCAAGGCTTCGTCTATGCTTTGACGCATCCAGTAAATGGCCTGTTGCGTGCGTCTTTGCTCAAAACTGCCCTTGGCTTTGAACAGCTCGATATGCTTGTTTACCATGTCTAAAACTTCTGTCAGCCCTGTCCTCTGTTGAGCCGAGTAGCATATGACTTCGGGGCGCAGGCCGGATTCAGGCATTGGAAAAAGTTTCAGCGCATTGCGATACTGAGCCGCTGCCAAATTGGCCCGGTCAATATTGTTGCCGTCGGCTTTGTTTATAATTATACCGTCGGACATTTCCATAATGCCGCGCTTGATACCCTGTAGTTCGTCGCCGGCACCGGCAATCTGAATCAGGAGAAAAAAATCAACCATGGAATGTACGGCAGTTTCGGATTGTCCTACACCGACCGTTTCTACAAAAATGGTGTCGAAGCCGGCAGCCTCGCAAAGCACAATGCTTTCTCTGGTTTTGCGGGCAACACCTCCCAGTGATCCTCCGGTGGGTGAAGGCCTGACAAAGGCATTAGGTTCAACCGACAAAGCTTCCATCCTGGTTTTATCCCCCAGAATACTGCCTTTGCTTCGTTCGCTGCTTGGATCTATGGCCAGCACGGCCAACTTTTTACCCTGTTTTATAAGCTCCATTCCGAAAGCCTCTATCGAAGTGCTTTTGCCAGCTCCGGGGACTCCGGTAATACCCCATCGCACAGACTGCCCGGTGTATGGCAGACAACGCTCAATTATTTCATGAGCCATGTTCTGATGATCGGGTCTCAGGCTTTCGATTAAGGTTAGAGCCTGGCTTAGAATGACATTGTTGCCGGCCAGTATTCCCTGCACAAATTCTTCGACAGAATAGGTTTTTCTCTGACTCCTTTTCTTTGAATACGGATTGATAATAGGGGGCTGGTTTATTCCTTTGTTAACTGTCAATCCCTGATATTGTGCATCGTTTTCCGGGTGTTTCATTCAGAGAGGACTTTGACTGTGAGAGGGATTTTAGTTATCGCTTGCCTGGGATCGTTGGTAATAAACTCCAGAGTATAGTGGAGGTTTCCTATTAGTTTGTCTGCCTGAAAGATTATCCGGAGGCGGCTTTCTTTGCCGGGAGCAATTTCTTTGCGGTCGGCTTTGATGCTGATGCAATGGCAGCTGGCAGAGGCTTTTCTAAGCAACAGTGGCTTTTCGCCCAAATTCTTTAGTATTAATTCAGTGGTTTTTTTGCCGGAGCTTGAAATTTTTCCCAGGTCAATTTCTGTTTGGCTAAAGGAGGCTCTGGGAATTTTGTCCAGCGGGCCGATAAGGGAAAAGTCTTCCTTGATGTTGGCACTTACAATAATTTTGTTTGCAGGATTTTCCTTGTCTTTGGGGTCGGTAACTATGTAAAAGAAGTCCTGCCGGGGGCCAAAATCTTTGGCCTCTTCCGGAATATAATTGATAGTGATTATACCTGTGTTTCCGTGTTCCAGCCGCGTATTGGAAAGAACCACCCTCATGTGGGCGGGAACTTTGTTGAAACTCAAATCGATGGGAGCTTCGTTTTGGTTGTATACGGGGATGGTTTCCGTTTTGATGCTGCCAATTAACACATCTCCCAGGGGAACTATAGTCCTTTTTAGCCTGAGGCCGCCCATGGTTTTTGGGAACAAACGCTCGATGTCTCTTTCGTGGTTTTTGGATTCGACTGTGCCTCTGATGCTGAGCATGATGGCTGGATTGGCCGTGGCGTTTGAATAAACTGTAATACTTTTGTTAAAAGGTCCGGGTCGTCCTATGGTGTTATAGGCAACTTTAATTGTCCCTTTTGCACCGGGGGCAATAGGGGCTTTGGGATAATCGGGAGTAGTACAGCCACAAGAGGCTGTCACTCTGCGAATTTCCAGAGGGGCATTGCCTGTATTGCTGAATTCAAACTCACAATGAGCATAACCTGATTCTTTGATTGTCCCAAAGTCATGTACAGCTTTTTCGAAAGCAATTTCGGCATAAGGAGCAGATTGGGCAAACAGTAGCCCGGGCGAAAATGCAAAGTAGAGGCCTAACAGGCTGTAAAGTAGTCGGTTAATCTTGTTTTCTGACATAGTGTACAAAAGAATAAGGATAAGGTTCTACATCGAAATGATCTTCGCGCTCAGCTTCTTCCCAGACATCCTGACTGATTTCGGGGAAAAAGGCATCGGCTTCGAACGAGGCATGTATCCAGGTAATGTACAGGGAATCTACCCATTCCAGGGCCTGGCTGTAAACCATGGCTCCTCCTATAAAAAAGACTTTCTCGTCTTTTTGGCAGAGTTCAATAATTTCCGGAAAAGAGTGTGCGGTTTCACAAGCCGGAAATGTTTCATCATCGGGGCTGAGCACAATATTTCTTCGGTTGGGCAAAGCGCCTTTGGGTAATGAAAAAAAAGTATTACGTCCCATCACAACCGTATGTCCGGAAGTCAATTCCTTAAAATGCTTCAGGTCTGCGGGCAGGTGGCATAAAAGCTTGTTGTCCATCCCTATAGCATAGTCGTTGGCAATTGCGACAATAATGGCGGTTTCCATAATACGGAGTATAAAAAAGAATACACAAAAATACAGACTTTTTGCTTAAACCGCAACTTCTCCTTTGATGTGGGGATATGGATCGTAATTAATCAATTGAAAGTCTTCGTATTGGAACGATAAAATGTCTTTGACTTCTGGATTAATAAGCATTTCGGGCAAGGGCCTGGGCTTGCGGGAAAGCTGAAGTTTAACCTGCTCCAGATGGTTGGAGTAGATGTGAGCGTCTCCGAAGGTGTGTACAAAATCGCCGGCCTCAAGTCCGCAAACCTGTGCCATCATTTTGAGCAGCAAGGCATAGGAAGCAATATTGAAGGGTACGCCCAAGAAGATGTCGGCACTGCGTTGATACATTTGCAGACTCAATCGTCCGTCTGCCACATAAAACTGGAAAAACATATGGCAGGGCGGCAGATTCATGTTGGGCAGGTCGGCTACGTTCCAGGCATTTACAATAATACGCCGGGAATCGGGATTGTTTTTGATCTCGTCAACGGCCTTGCTTATCTGATCTATATAGCCGCCCTGATAATCGGGCCAGGAACGCCATTGATAACCGTAAATATGTCCCAGATTGCCGTCTTCGTCTGCCCACTCATTCCAGATGCGTACTCCGTGTTCCTGTAAGTAACGGGCATTGGTATCGCCTTTTAAAAACCAGAGTAGTTCGTAAATAATAGACTTTAGGT
>LSQX01208774.1_pt3 | contig 15259 bp, 14 predicted proteins | sample 654561 | NCBI WGS metagenome assembly LSQX01 (sample SAMN04489861, study PRJNA283612) | anaerobic digester metagenome | isolation source: 4 biogas reactors fed with cattle manure at either 37C or 55C with and... | place: Denmark: Kongens Lyngby | collected 2014 | reverse complement strand
TTAAACATGCGGTTTAAGCCTAGAAGCGAGTTGGTGATCTGGATGAAATAGGACATGAAGGCTACGATGGTACCAGTTTGTACCAAACCGATATTGACAAAGTTAGCGCCGAGAATGAGGACGACAGCCAGACCACTATAAAGAATTACATTAACCAGCGGCGACAATGTAGACATGCGGTAAGAGGCTGCGACCTCTGCTGTTTTAACATCGCGATTGGCTACGGCAAAGCGGTCTTTTTCATACTCAGTTGTGTCTAGGGCTTTGGAAACTTTTATGCCTCTGATGTTTTCGCGGATAACCTGCACCATCTCATCAACCTTGCGCTGCACCTGACGATACATGGGGATACCGCGCTTTAAGATGAAGCGTACTAAGAGGAAGAGCGGGGGGACCAAGAGGAGGAGTATCAGAGCGAGCCGCCAGCTCAAGATGAAGCAAAAAATGACACCACCCACAAAGAGCATGGCAGAACGTATGCCCATGCGTAGGGTTGCCCCTAGGAAACGGTGAACAGCATAAGTGTCCGAAGTAAGGCGGGATTCTAAGGAAGAAATTGTCAGACGGTCAATTTGTCTGGCTGACAAACCCAGTGAACGAGTGAACAAGTCTTTTCGAATCTCCTTAATTGTCAAAGCAGAGGTTCTGGTCGCCATCCGATTTGCTTTAACGTTTAAGTACCAGGCTAAAATAGAGCAGACAATCATTACCAGACCCCAGTAGATGATGGTGTTAACCTGTCTCGTAGGCACTACCTGATTGATTATGTAAGCTAAAATTGCCGGCAAAACAACCTCAAGAAGCGTACCGCTCATTTTAACGATTGCGTTTACAACAATTTTACTGACATGAGGTTTTACATAAGATTTCAGCATTAACTTCCTTCCTCAGAAGCATCCAGCATGCTGGCTAGATTCTTTTCTCTAACTCGTTCTGTTGCGGAACTGCTTAAATGACGCAAAAGCCTAATTAACGTTTCCTGATCTTGCGGATTAAGTGTTCCGGTCAAAGACTCATTCCAGCCATCTAGATATTCAATCACGCGCGGGTAAATTGCTTCAGCCTTTTCCGTTGGGAAGAGCAGCTTCGAACGGCGATCTTCGGGATCCGTCTCGCTGCGAATGTAACCGTTAGTCACCATTTTTTTAACGGTTCTGCTGACAGAGCTTTTATTCAACAAAAGACGCTTCGCAAGATCGTCGTGAGTTAGACCCGGTCGTCGACAGATTTGCAGAATATAACTGATCTGGTGACCGGCCAGGTTTTCTGCAGCAAAGGCTTCGGCGCGGTCCAGTATTGAGGCACGATAGACGCGGTTTAGATATTTTTGTATTCTTTCCATTTAGCCTCCTAATAATGTTGCGCATGCAACTATTGCACATGCAACTATTATCGTCCAAAGCTGATTTGTTAGCAAGAGGTCAAAGTACCCAGCTTTTTCTGAGAAAAATTTCGTTACAAGACAATTTTGCTAATCAAGTATACTTGGGACTGAGTAAATGAAGTTTGTTTTTCGATAGTGACAGGAGTTATAGATGATAATTATCAGAGGAAAATACAATGAAGCCAAGGTTTTCACCAATGACTTAGAAGAGACTGCGCGCGAGCAGATTCAAACGCTCTGTGATCAGCCCTTCGTCGCCGGGAGCAAGATCCGCATCATGCCTGATGTGCATGCCGGTGCCGGTTCTACCATTGGTACAACTATGACCATTATTGATAAGGTGGTGCCGAATATGGTCGGCGTTGATATTGGCTGCGGTATGGAAACAGTGCGCCTAGCGGATAAAGAAGTGGATTGGGTTGAGTTGGATCGTTTGGTGAAAAACAGAATTCCTGCAGGCTACAACATTCGCTCTAAGCCACATCCTTATCTGCAAGAGATTGACCTCTCACAGCTACGGGCTCGTCAAGGCGGTAAGAACGACGCTAAGTTGAAGCTGGATCGCGCGTATCGCTCTTTGGGCACTTTGGGTGGTGGCAATCATTTTATAGAGGGCAATCGCGATGAAGAAGGTCGACTCTATATCGTTGTCCACTCCGGCTCGCGACATCTTGGTCTGCAAATAGCTCAATATTATCAGCGAGTGGCGCAAAGAGAGCAACCGCATTCGTTAAAGGATCTGGCCTACCTAGAAGGGCAGTCGCTGGAAGATTACTGTCATGACATGCAAATAATGCAGAGGTACGCCGTTCTCAATCGCAAAGCTATTATGGACGTTATGATTCAAGGTATGGGTCTAGAAGTAGAAGAAGACTTTACTACCACCCACAACTATATTGATATGGAGCATCAAATCTTACGCAAAGGTGCAATTTCTGCTCAGGAAGGGGAGTTGGCGCTCATTCCGTTCAATATGCGCGACGGCTCTTTCATCTGCAAAGGCAAAGGCAATCCGGACTGGAATTATTCCGCGCCCCATGGTGCCGGTCGCGTCATGTCACGTACGCAGGCTAGGAAAGAATTGTCCCTAAAGTCATTGCATGAAGACATGGCTGGAATCTACACGAGCTCTGTAAAAAAATCGACTATCGACGAGAGCCCCGCTGCCTACAAACCCATAGAGGAAATCAGCGGACTGATCAAAGATACGGTGGAAGTGCTCCATCATATTAAGCCGGTCTATAATTTCAAGGCTTAAATTTAATATTACAATTTCATCAATTGTGCTAATAATTGAGCCGCAACCAGTCTGAATTGTGTCATACTAGATCTATATTTGATATATTTTGAGGCGTAAGGAGACTAATTATGGATGCGATCAAGCACTTACAGGACGCAATTCGTCTTGCGACGGTTTCACATGCGGATCCTTATGAGACTGACTGGACCCCTTTCCGTGAATTCGTAGACTTCATGGCAGAGGCCTACCCACTAATCCATGAAAAAATGGAAGTCAAGCTCATCAACGATTTCGCTCTGATTTATCGCTGGCCCGGCACATCATCAGAGGCTAAGCCGATCTTGCTCACCGCTCATTACGACGTGGTGGCAGCCAGCGATGAAGACTGGGAGCACCCTCCTTTCTCCGGTCATGATGATGGTGATAAAATTTGGGGTCGCGGCACTTTGGACGACAAAAGTTCTCTCGTAGCGATCATGGAGGCCGCCACTTCTTTGTTGGAAGCTGAGTATGTTCCACCCTACGATATTTACTTCTCATTCGGCTTTGATGAGGAAGTAGGTGGTGATTTAGGTGCGAGCGAAATGGCGCGATATTTCCAAGAAGAGGACATAAGTTTTCGTTATGTCTTAGACGAAGGCGGCGCTGTGACTGAAGGTAAGTCACTGGGAGTAGATGCGGAACTGGCGATGATTGGTATCGCTGAAAAGGGAAATAACAGTTTCCGTTTTCTTTTCCGCGGTGAAGAAGGTCACTCTTCGACCCCGCCAACATCAACTGCCGTGGGCAAGATGGCAGCATTTATCCATGACGTGGAAAACAATCCGCTGCCGTTGCGAATGACCTCTACTCTAGAGGCCACTCTGAAAGCTCTAGCTCCGTACAAAGCGGGAGTAGAGGGCTTTATTCTCTCTAGGCCGAGCTTCTTTGCTCCTCTGATTTCCAGAATTCTTGTAAAAAACAGACAGACATCCGCCATGCTGCGTTCAAGCATAGCTTTCACTATGACTGAAGCTGGCAGCGGACATAATATTTTGCCGCGTACAGCCACTTGTGTGGCAAATATTCGGGTTTTGCAAGGTGACACCGTAGACGGAGTGCTCGATCATCTCAAAGGCTTGGGGCATGAGTACGAAATTGTGGACGAGATTTTGGTCAATGAGGCCACCTCGGTTTCGGATGTTGAAGGTGAGGGCATGACTTATACGAAGGAGATAATCGGCAAAGTCTACCCGGCTGCTGTCGCGATGCCTTATCTGATGGTGGGAGGAACTGACAGTCGCTATTACGACAAAGTAGCAGACAATGCCTATCGCTTCCTGCCGCTTAAACTCAGTTCCGCTGAACTAGACACTATGCATGGCCGCGGAGAACATATATCGCACGAAAATTATTTCAAAATGATTGAGTTCTATACGGAGTTTTTACTTAATTTAGAATAAAAATTCCGCTAGATAGAAAATGAGCTAGGTAATGTGAGGAGACGTTATGGAGTTTAATGTCAATCATCCTATCCTTTTTGTCTTGGCCGGAGCGGTCATACTTTATGTGATAGGACAATCTATTTTCTTTATGCGCAAAGCCTGGAGACGGGCTCAGGAATTGAAGATCGATGCCAAGGTCTTGCGGGGCGTAGTATTTGGCAGCGCAATTTTCACAATCGCGCCGGCGATCGGAGTTTTATTGGGGTTAATCACTCTATCCCGCTTCCTTGGCTTACCCCTACCGTGGCTACGGCTTTCGGTAGTAGGGGCTCTGACCTACGAATTGCCGGCTGCAGCGGCCGTAGCTCAGAATTTGCAAATGCCTATGGATCAAGCTGTGACGGATGGCCCGGCCTATGTTGCCATTGCCTGGGTTATGACTCTCGGAATCTTGTCGGGATTACTTATCATTCTGTTCTTCCAAAAGAATATGAATAAAAGTTTGCAAAAGCTCAAAAGTAAGGATCAACGCTGGAGCGCCATTTTGATGGACTCGCTCTTTGTCGGCATGATCGCAACCTTTCTCGGCATGGTGTTTGCCGACATCAGATCCGGACTTGCAGGCTGGATCCCGGTTTTCGTTATGCTCTTCTCAGCATTGCTCATGCTCATCTTTGGCCTTTTCGTCAAAGTTATGAAATGGAAATGGCTGGAGAATTATGCGATGCCATTTAGTATGCTGGGTGGCATGGCCTTTGCCATACCCTTGACTCAGTGGATCGGAGTCTGATCATGAAAAATATTAAATATTCTCAATATCCGGAAAAAATACACACTTGGGGACGGGTGTCACTAATCTTGGCGCTTGTGGCCTTTGTGTCTTATCCCTTCTTAACGTCGGTGATCTTTAATGTCTGGCCTGATGGCAAGGTCATCTTTCAAGGTCTTGTGGCTATAGCTCCGGTGTTTTGGACCGTGGGTATCATTGAGGCCTTTACCTTTAGTCCCATGTTGGGCTCGGGCGGTTCCTACCTCGGCTTCGTTACCGGAAATCTTACGGCTATGAAGGTGCCTGCAGCGCTCAGAGCAATGCAGATTGCGGAAGTTGAACCCAACACGGAAGAGGGAGAGGTTATCTCTACGATCGCTATCGCCGTGAGTTCAATCGTCACCACGCTTATCTTGATCTTGGGTATTGTCTTATTAAACGTACTCAGTCCCATTCTGGAGTCGCCAATTCTCGCGCCGGCCTTTGCCAATGTACTGCCGGCACTCTTCGGTGGTCTTGCAATTGTCTTTCTGGCCAAAAACTGGAAGATCGCTGTAGCGCCGGTGGCATTGATGTTAACAATCTTTTTGATCGAGCCTTCTCTTTCCAGTGCCGTTAGTGTATTAATCCCGATCAGCGTACTCGTGACAGTGGGCGTATCAAGGATAATGTATAAGAAAAATGTAATTTAATCTCCTCTTATTAGCCCTTGGTAAATGTGCTCTGTGGCCACAGAGCACATTTATATGTGTTATCTTATATTTCCGTGCAAAATCTTGTACGAGGGGGGAGAGAGAGGAAATATGAGAGAGTATCGGACAATTCTTCCATTTGTTCGAGAGAATAAATGGCGTTATATCTTCGGCATTATTGCCTTGCTCTTTGTGGACGTAGCCAATCTGTTGGTGCCTCAGGTTCTGCGCAGATTTGCGGACTGGGCACAGCTGGGCGAGTTGACCTTGGAGCGCAGTGGGCAAGCTGCTTTACAAATACTTATGCTTGGTATGGCTGTAGCAGCAGGGCGTTATTTCTGGCGTGTTTATATCTTCGGCACTGCTAGAAGATTAGAGTACTGGCTAAGAGACAAGCTATTTAAAAAGTACCTCACGCTTGATGACAGTTTTTTCAATCAAAACCGCACCGGCGATCTTATGGCTCATGTCACTAACGATGTTTTGATGGTGAGAAATTCCATGGGTGGCGGCGTCATCATGATTGTCGACGCTGTCTTCATGACCATTTTCACAGTAATCATGATGATTTATACCGTAGGCTTTCGCACAGCGATGGTTGCTTTGCTTGCCCTCCCGTTCATCACAGTGGTTGTGTTCAGTATGTCCAAACCGCTGCAACGTCGCAGCCGCGAAGTGCAGGATACTTTCTCCGAACTGACAACGGAAGTGCAGGAAAACATTTCCGGTGTTAACAGTATTAAGGCCTTTGGTATTGAAGACGATCGTTCCGCAGCTTTTGGCGAACTCAATCAAAAGTATCAAAGGAAAAACTTGGACATGCTGCGTATGAGTGCGCTATTTGACCCATTGATCCAATTTATTTCCGGTATCGCTCTTGTTATCTTTATGCTTTATGGAGTGCAACGGATGCTTAGCGGCAGTCTGTCTTTAGGTGATTTCGTTGCTGTCCTCAACTACCTTCGCTTGATGGTCTGGCCTCTAATGGCTATCGGTTTAGTGGTTAACAGTTTCCAGCGTGGAATCGCAGCAATCGGTCGGATCAATGAGATATTTGCCGCCGAACCCAAAGTAAAGGAAGTTGCCACACCGGCCAAAATAATTGAAGCTGAGGAAAAAGAACAGCCTCTTAGGATCGAGTTTAAGGATGTTTATTTCCGCTATGGTGATAAACTACCTTGGGTGCTGGAAGGCGTCAATTTTTCGATAGAAGGCGATGAAAGCTTGGCTATTTTAGGTCGAACCGGTTCAGGCAAGAGTACAATTTTGAATCTACTCTTGCGACGCTACGATGTGTGTAGCGGTCAAATTCTTTTGAACGGTGTCGACGTCAGAGATGTTGCCTTTGAAGACCTCTACAGTAGGATTGCCTTCGTGGAACAGGAGAGTTTTTTGTTCTCACGCACCATAGCGGGAAATATTGCTTTCAGTAGTGATGATGCGTACGATCCGGTTGCAGTTCAACAGGCTGCGGAGTTCTCTCAGGTTGCGCCCGATATTGAAGCTATGCCCGAGAAGTACCGTACCTGGGTAGGTGAGCGGGGTGTGACTCTTTCGGGTGGCCAAAAACAGCGTCTAGCCATTGCCCGTGCATATTATCAGGATGCTGAGTTCCTAGTATTGGATGACTCTCTCTCTGCGGTAGATACAAATACGGAGAGAGAAATTCTGAACCACCTAGAGGATTTGGAACGCGGCTTGATCCTGGTCAGTCAACGTGTATCGACAGTACAAAGGGCTGATCAAATATTGGTCTTGGAAGACGGAACGATTGCTCAGCGTGGTACGCACGCGGAGCTCTTGGAAGACAAAGCAGGGTTCTATGCCAGGTTGTACCAGAGGCAGTTGCTTGAAAGTGAACTGAGAGAAGACGGAGAGGGGGCGTAAGATGGCACAATCAAACTNNCAACGCCATATTACAAGCAGTTCCTCTTTATCTTTGTATTAATACTTGTTTCAGTTGCTGTGACTTTGGCTCAACCTTTGCTGATTCAGCTTTTGATTGACAATAATATTACTGTCTTGGTAACTCCTGATAGCAGTGCATCTGAACAAGCTGTGGCCAGCACAGGTGCTACTCGTATGGCCTTACTCTATTTGGGTACTGTGATTATTGCTTTTGTGACCGGCTACAGTCAGGCTTATCTACTCAACAACACGGGGCAGAAGATATTGAGGAAAATCAGGCAAGAGCTTTACGACCATGTGCTCAAGCTGCCGATGACTTTCTTTGATCATTACCCGCAGGGCAGTCTGGTCACTCGTGTGACTAACGACACGGAGACTTTGAATGAGATGTTCACCTCCGTGCTGACTACAATTTTAAAAAGTCTTGTCACTTTAGTAGGTATTGTCGCAGTTATGTACAGTATGGATTCTCGGCTGGCAACCTATGTACTGATTCTGACTCCGGCAATTATTACTATTTCAGTGATTTTCCGCCGCGTCATTCGCAAGATTTATTATGCACAGAGACGCGTTCTCTCGATGATAAATACTAAATTATCCGAGAATATCTCCGGTATGCGCACAATTCAGGTTTTTCACCGACAAAAACAGGTGAGCGAAGAGTTCGACGAGATCAACAGCGAGTATCTGGACTTAAGTAGTAAAGAGGTGCGTTATTATGCAACTTATCGCCCCTTTATTGAGATAGTGAGATCTCTGGGTATTGCGGGCCTAATCTGGTTTGGCGGGCGCAGTCATCTCGAGGGCATTATTACTTTCGGTATTCTCTACGCCTTTATCGACTATATTCAGCGCTTCTTTCAGCCTATTCTCGAATTGGCCGAGACGTTTAATATTATTCAAGCGGCCATGACTTCTGCTCATCGCATCTTCCGTTTAATGGATGAGGAAGTAGAGGATATGGGCGGCTCTGTTTGTGTGCCCGAAGGGGGCTTAGAAGGCAAAATCGAATTCAAAAATGTCAGCTTTGCTTACAATGAAGGCGAATGGGTGCTGGAGGATGTCTCCTTTAAAATGGAGCCGGGGGAATTTGTAGCCTTCGTCGGTGCGACCGGTGCCGGTAAATCAACGATTATGCACCTGCTGTGCCGCTTTTACGATATTGATCAAGGTCAGATACTGATCGACGACGTCGATATCAGGGACTACGATTTGAAGCAGCTGCGCGAGGCCATTGGTGTCGTCCAGCAAGATGTATTCCTCTATTCAGGCAGTGTGATGGACAATATCAGTTTGAATCGTCCTGAAGTATCGGCGGCTGACGTGCGTAAAGCCGCACAGATTGTCAATGCTGACTCCTTCATTGACAGCTTACCGCGACGTTATGATGAGGATGTCATGGAGAGGGGCAGTACGCTTTCTTCGGGACAAAGGCAGTTGCTGTCTTTCGCGCGCACCATAGTTTCTAAACCGTCCTTGCTGATTCTGGACGAAGCGACTGCGAATATCGATACGGAAACGGAACTCTTGATTCAAGATGCGATTGGCAAAATGTCTAGCAATCGCAGCATGATTGCGGTGGCGCATCGTATTTCGACTATTGCGAATGCGGACAAAATTATTGTGATGCATAAAGGGCGGATAGCAGAGCAGGGGACTAGGGATGAATTACTGGCCCAGGATGGTCTGTTCAAGGTGCTCTATAAACTGCAGTACGAAGAGTTTTAGCTCGAGTTTTTATAAGACGCAAAAAAAGTGGCGCTCAAGTTATGTAGCGCCACTTTTATATTTTAGAGTTTCGTAAGTAGTAGCTTAGCAGCTGCAAGCATCCAACGCCTGCTTCAGATCTTCGATGATATCTGTAGCAGATTCTAGGCCAATGGAGATTCTCAGCAGGTTTTGCGCGATATCGGCATCCTCTAGGGCCTCGGGACTGTATGTATTATGTGTCATGCTCGCGGGATGTTGGATCAAGGTTTCAGCGTCACCGAGAGAAACTGCTCTGCGGCAGAGTTTGCACTCATTAACGAAACTGGCGCAATAGTCTTTATCCCCATCTAGCTCAAAAGAAATCATTGCACCAGGCAACATCATTTGCTCTTGGGCTAACTTGTAGTCGGGGTGAGATTCAAGGCCTGGGTAGAGGACTCTTTGTACCCGCTCATCCTGTTCTAAAAACTCGGCTACTGCCTGGGCATTGGCACAGTGTTTTTCCATGCGGATATCAAGTGTCTTTAGGCCGCGGCAGATCAAGTAGCATTCGAAGGGGCTCAGAACTGCTCCGGTCAAATATCTCAAACCGTTACCTGCGATTAGTTCCACCATCTCTGCAGAGGCGACAAGAGCACCTGCAATCACATCGCCGTGACCGTTGAGATATTTGGTGGCTGAATGAAGTGAGATGTCAGCGCCCAGCTCTAAGGGGCGTTGTAAGTAAGGGGTGGCAAAGGTATTATCCACCAGCACTTTAATCTCGGGATTAAAGGCGTGGGCTATCTCAGACAATTCCTTAATGTTCATAATCTTTAAATTAGGGTTGGCGGGGGTTTCAATGTAGACAACCTTAGTTTCGGGACGTAGGCTCGCTTTGAGGTTTTCAGTTTGACAGAGATCCACGAAATCAACATCAATGTTGAAACGTGGAAAGCCTTCATTGAGCAACTCATAGGTGCAGCCGTAAAGTGTTTTGCAGGCGATAACATGATCTCCGCTACTAAGCAATGACAATAAGGCCGAGCTGATTGCCCCCATTCCGGAAGCGAAAACTAGACCGGCCTCTCCACCTTCAAGCTCGGCCAAGCGGGCGGCCAACTCCCGTTGGTTCGGATTGTCGATTCTGGTGTAAAAGTAGCCGTCTTCCTCACCGGCAAACATAGCGGCACCTTGCTCGACGCTGTCAAAGTAAAAGGTAGCGCTTTGATATATTGGGCTTACCAGCGGTCTGATGTTCTCTTGTTCAATGGAACCACCATGAATTTGCATGGTAGCAAAATCTTTTTCTTTCATAATCCCCCCTTAAACATATGATACCTATATAAGAAGATCGTAACTATTTGTAGAATTATTGTCAAGATAGAACAAAGGATGCTGTGTGTTACACAGCATCCTCGACGACAAAAAAGACTTTCTCCATTACCGGGGGTTGCTCCGGAAAGTCGCTTCTATTTGTTTTGCTTTCTGCGATGCGATCAACCTCATCCATTCCGTAGATAACAGTGCCGAAGGCCGCGTATTCGCCATCCAGAAAAGTGCTGTCTGCGTGGCAGATGAAAAACTGCGAGCTTGCAGAATTGGGCACTTGTGTCCTAGCCATGGAGACAACACCGCGCACGTGGGAGAGACGATTATCGACTCCATTGGATCTAAATTCTCCTTTAATAGTCTGCTCAGATCCGCCGGTGCCGGTTCCCTTCGGATCGCCACCCTGAATCATGAAGCCCGGAATGATGCGGTGAAAGATAATGCCGTCATAGAAATTTTCAGAAACGAGTTTTTGGAAATTTTCGACCGTGATTGGTGCAGCTTCCGCATCCAATTCGATTACGATGCTTTTACCGCTGTCCATAAGAATGTTGACCAGATTCGTCGCTCCGGCCGCCTTGCTGTAACCTGTTGCTTGCATTGTCATAGTATTACTTCCTTTCCTGATTGACTAGAACTAAGTTTACACTAAGATCTTGCAGGCAACCCGGAACAAAACGACTGAGAGATCGCCAAATCGATAATATAATTCTGCTGTGACGGAAAATAAAGTTTTAATCTGCTAAGATAAATCTAAAGCAAGTATCTGAACTTTCAGTCTGAAAGCGTCATAGAAAGGGCTAATTATGGAAAGACTTCACCCCAAAATCCGAGCATTGAATGATGAAAGTGGTATAGTTTTATCTCTATATCAATCTACGCCGCACGTTGGTTCCGATCCGGGATCAAATGCAATTCGGTTCAAAAACCTGATACGGGAAGCCGAAGAGAAACTTTCGCAACATCTAGAGCGGAAGGATCTCAAGGAAGCAATGGAAATTTTGCGCGATCTGCAAAGCGATACCGTTTTCTGGAATGATCGCAGCGAAGCCTTCGCTCTGTTCTTAAGGAATGGTAAAATTCTCATTTACAATTTATCGGAAGCAGTAGAAGACAGGGTCGTAGTTCAGGAGATATTACATTTATTGCCTTTGCTGGCTGCTGAACAACATATTTCGTCCCATTACATTTTGGATCTGGGAAGAGACCGCTTCTCTCTTCATTTAGGCGATGGTGCGAATCTGACAGAGGTAGAAGATCACGGTGTGCTAAGTTTCAATGAACTCTATAGTGATCTAGATGCCAATGCTGATGTTAACTTCGGTAGCTATGGTGGAAAGAACGGTACCTCTTTTCATGGTCATCGTTCGCCGGCAGAGATGAAGGAGAAAGATAAAGAAAAATATTATCGTTATCTATCGGAGAACCTGACACCGTATTTAGTGGAAAAGGCTATGCCTGTTATCATCTCCGGTGTCCGCGAAAACATGGCCGATTGGCGAGCCGCAGAATCTAATGAAATTTACCTTCAAGAAGATCTGGGCAAGCCGTTGCATGACTTTGACTCTCAGAGCCTAAAGGCTGCAGTCCTTGAAATATTTGAGCGAATTCAAGATGAGAAATTGCAGCTGGGCATGGAAAGTCTGGCTAAAGGTCTTGTTGATGAAAAGGCATCAACAAAGATGGATGATATCAAGAGCGCCGCAGAAGAATGTAAAATTGAAACCTTATTTATACGCGTCGACTATCGTGATGAAGAGAAAGAAGAGTTTGACCACTTGGTTCAGGAGTGTTTCCAAATGGGAGGCAGCGTCGTCATGGTACCTGTATCAGTAAAAGAGATGGAGACGAGAATAGCCGCTCGCTTCCGCTACTAAAAGGAGTGATTTATGTCTGAATACAGAATTAGCAGAAATTTCGAATTGGGCGAAACTGAGGTGCAATCACTTATCCGCGCGGCCATAGCTGCGCGCGACAAGGCCTACGCTCCCTACTCAGAGTTTAAGGTCGGAGCGGCCCTTTTATGTTCTGACGGAAGGGTTTTCTGTGGCTGCAATGTTGAAAATGCCGCCTACGGAGCTGGTATCTGCGCTGAACGCGGAGCCGGTATGCAGGCCTTGGCTGAAGGAGCGCGCGATTTCAGCGCCATTGCAGTTGTAGGGTGGAGAGATGGTAATGAAGAGCAAGAACGCGGCTTATCTTACCCCTGTGGCATCTGTCGTCAATTTCTAAACGAATTTACCGATGGACGGATGCGTGTTTATGTAGCTCGTTCCACAACGGATTATGAGGAGAATGATTTGGCAAGTTTACTGCCTCATAGCTTCGGTCCCCAAAACTTGGATGATTGAAGCTCACTCGATGTCGAATTAATTTAGGATTGTGGATATTAATAAATTATTAAAATGTTAATGACGGCAGGAGATCTTAGTATTTCCTGCCTGGTTTTTAGCGAAATTTTATGCAATTCCATTTGACATTTTAAATCTCTTAACATAAGCTTAATTTGTTGACTAAATATTGATGAGAAATATCGTGTTCTTCAAAATCATTTGCTATATTATGAATTGAAGTTATGATATAAACATCACATGAAAATAATATATACGGAGGTTGCTTAATGCAGCTAAATATGACAACTGATTATGCAATCAGGGCTTTGCTCCAGCTTGCTAAATCAAACAACGTCCTATCAACAACAAAAATTGCAGAAGAAATGAAGATTCCCGGCAACTATTTGCCCTCAATCATACAAAAGCTGCGCGAAGCCGGTCTTGTTTCTGTAAGGCGAGGAGCTAAAGGTGGTTCCACCCTGGCTAAACCTGCAAGTGAAATTACATTGTTTGAAATCATCAATGCAATGGAAACCACTACTCGTCTAAACAAATGTTTAGAAGATGACGAGTTCTGTAGTCGTGATGCAACTGACTATTGCAAAGTTCATAAAGCATATGAGCACATGCAAAGTCTTCTCGATTCATGCATGCAGAGTGTTACCCTGGCTGATCTCGTTTAGCCTTTGAACATTTTAATCCTACTGCTTGAGATTATGCTTTAGACTTCAAAAGCAAACACTGCGGTGTTTGCTTTTTGCTGTAAAAAGATACATCCTTAGCAACTGCTTATATTTGTTAGAATAAAGAAGATACATCTGCAACTATGGAGTAGGGGGATAAGTCAGTGTTTGGAAATAATCCTTCAGATAAAAGACCCACAATAGCAATCATCACAGGTGCTTCTTCAGGAATCGGAAGACAATTCGCACTGGATTTAGATTCTGACACTCGCTTAGACGAGATTTGGCTGTGCGCTAGGCGTGAGGAGCGTTTGCAGGATTTATCGGCTAAGCTCGACAAGAAAACGCGCATTATCCCAGGAGATATAAGTGAGTCCGCGTGGCGTAAAAAACTCTTGGCTGAAATCAGCGAGAGTGGTGCTCAGATTCACACCCTTATTAATTCGGCAGGTTTTGGAAAATTTGAAGCCTTTTGTGATTTGGACTGCAACGAGCGCATGGTCGAAGTGAATTGCCAGGCTTTAACTGCTGTAACTTCGCTCTGCCTTCCATATATTGTTAATGGAGGCCGCATCATAAATATGGCCTCAGTTGCAGGTTTTATGCCGCAATACAAGGCTGCGGTTTACGCCGCCAGCAAAGCTTATGTCATCAGTTTCTCTCGTGCCCTACATCAGGAATTAAAGGATCGAAATATTACTGTAACAGCAGTATGTCCCAATCCCATGAGAACGGAATTTTTAGAAGTCAGCGGAACAGATATTGAAGATAATCCGATTAAGAAAATTGGAATTGAAGATGTAGAGCGGGTAGCTGCTCGAGCCTTGAAACGTTCTGATCGAGGCAAGGATATGTCGGTCTGCAGTCTGCCGGCTCGCTTTCTACGCCTCATCTCGCGCATCGTGCCTCATCGTTTGATACTGTGGTTTGAACGGAAGAGCGGTTTTTAGCAGTTTGGTTTATGCGAAATAGGCCGGATCCTCTTCAGTCAAACCATCCACTGTGAGTCGTAATACTCTGTCGCAAACTTCTTTCAAGTACATCCTGTCATGTGAAACGCTAATGATAGCACCTCCGAAAGCGCGTAAGGCTTCTCGGCTTGTTGGACCGCTTAAGGGCGAGAGGTGACGTGTGGGTTCATCGAGAATGAGGACGTTGGCTTGTGACAGGCGCAACTTGGCATAAAGCAGCTTCGTCTTTTGCCCTCCGGAGAGCTCGTCCGGGTGCCGTAGCATCTCTTCGCGTGAAAAATGCATGCTTCCAAGCAAATTGGAGGCTTCCTGAGAGTCTTCCAGTTTCCCGGATCTAGCCAAATAATCGATGGCAGTCCCGGGCGGAAAGTCAATCAGTGAATAATCTTGTGGCATGTAAAAAACTCTGATATCTGTTCTCTCTTTTAATTCTTGGAAAATAGCCCAAAGCATGGTGCTTTTGCCGCAACCATTAGGTCCTGTAATTCCAATATGCTCGGGCCCCTTGACCGAGAGTTTGAGATTGTTGGCCAGCACACGATCCCCGATTTTAAGCTGAGGACAGTGGAAGTCTATGACTTCCTTATTCGAAGGCAATTCTGAGAGATCGGATACGAAAAAATCTATCTCAACCTCCATATCTGTACGACGAGTGCGCCTTTCATATTCTCGTTCAAAACGTTTGCCCGTAGAGGTGACTGACTGCATTTTCTTTTTGAGCAGCCTTCCACCGGCCGGATCTCCTCTGGAAATAGTGTTCAGCTCATGATTAACGCGATCGCGGATCTGCTGATAGCGTTTTATCTTTTCTTCATGTTCCTGCTCTTCCTTCGC
>LSQX01234876.1_pt1 | contig 15262 bp, 20 predicted proteins | sample 654561 | NCBI WGS metagenome assembly LSQX01 (sample SAMN04489861, study PRJNA283612) | anaerobic digester metagenome | isolation source: 4 biogas reactors fed with cattle manure at either 37C or 55C with and... | place: Denmark: Kongens Lyngby | collected 2014 | reverse complement strand
TTCGCTACCGTGTCTTTGGTGCCCATCCCCCGCACTTTTGTGCCTGTGGCCATCACCGTTGTTTCGGCTGTCTGCGTTCCACTTTGCACCGCTGTCAGTCGCGAGCTTATGCCGTCTACCAGGTGCATATTGACCAGAGCACCGCCGGTCCATTCACGTCGCCAGGCCACCACGCTTTCCAGGGGGCTGGCAAGTTTTGGTGCTGTCACAGCCCCGTCTTTCAACGACTCGGTTTTGATGTTACCGTTTTCAAAAATCGCATCGTAAACCTGCCGCCATCCCCCGTTGCGATCTGTGTTTTCATCTGTGGCCAGCGTCCCGCCGGTCAGCTCCACGATGTTACAGAGTTCCTCTTGCACCGCGTTGTTATAGCCCGCAGTATCAGCGGTGCCGGGTTTCAGTGGAAGGTCTTGATCTTCGAACAGGCGTTTGCCATTTTCGATCACGTGTCCGTCTGCTGTTGTTCTGTGCATGTCGATCTCCTATTGCAAAAAATTCTGTCCTGTGAGCGCGCCTGCGAGCGCGACCAAAACATAAATCAGCGCACGCACCACACGGTCATTCGTTGCCTGTGCGCGTGGCTTGCAGCCTGCTTGGTGCTCAGCGATCAAGCGCGCAACAGTCGCATTGCTCGGTTGGTGTTCCACGCGCTCGGTCAACACTGCGAGCTGCGCTTCGACTTTCGCAAGCTGCCCTTGCAGGTTTTCGAGCTTATCAAAGAGCCTTTGAATCGTCTGCTCGGTCATGGATACCCTCTTACCAGTGGCGGGTTTTGCCGCACGACGGCGGCGGTTGGGGGTGCGATGTTTTAAACCAGTTTCGAAACATTTTAATCCTCAACGAGGGGGTCTGGAAGGTCGCCGATTTTTCGCGCCAGAAGCGTAAAATCGATGTGGACATCCTTCGATTCGCTCCTGATGGTTAACGCCATCTCGCTACCCTCCTCAACGCGCATGATAACTGGGCGTCTGTTAGCACGCGTCCCGGTAGAGTCCATCCCTAGCGATTCATATTCTCCACGGGCGCTGAAATACGGGACGGCGGCCTCGTCGTCTATCAACAGAACCAAAGAATCCAGATAACGGTAAGGATCCTCAATCCCCCAACGCGAATCAGCCACAGCCCAGCCCAGGTTAGCGTCGTCACTCACCCCTACGCGGAACGAAAATATCTCCCAATAGCCGGTCTCAAGGAGCGGAAGGGGCAAAGAGGCCTCATAGTCGTTATTGGAATTTAAATCTACGCCGCTGCGAAAGACAAGCGCCTCCGACCCAGCGGACGCTTTTGCGTTTAGCTCATTGATCGCCCCGACAATCGATTGCGCCCGCGTGGCCAGCGCGCTCTCTCCCGCCTCCGTAACATCCACAGAACCATGCTCAGATTCCAGCGTCAAACCACCTTCGCCAACCACTTTTTTAATGACTGCGATCCCATCTTTCACCAAAAACTTCGAGACGTTCCCCGCGTGGTCTTTCCCTCCCCACATTCGCGCGCCGGTGTCCGCATCCTCCGCGACTTCACACGCAATCTGTCCGGGCAACACGCTGGCCACCGGGCCTTCGATCTGTAGGATTGTTTTTTTGTCTGTCATACTGGCCTCCATACCAGCACGCAATGCGCGCGTTTATAGTTTTCTGCATCCGCTACCAGCATCGCCAGCGTAGCACCCGGCGTTGCGCTCGGTACCTCGATAATGAGCACCGCTGCTTGATTCACATATCCCATGCGCGGCTGTGTTTCGCCCATGCGCGCTGCACCCATTCTGCGCGGTGTCTGCTCCACAGCGCCCTGTAACACGGTGCACGCTACCCCGTACTGCGCGCACAGGTTCTCCCAAAATTGCACAGTCGCCACAGAGCCGAACGTGTACTTTTTAACATGCGCTTTCGCGCATCTCTCATCTAGCGTCGCGTTCGCGTGCGGCACAATTCCGAGCTGCGCTTCGTGCGCGCTCAGCAGCTCCCCAGCAAGCCCCGGCAAGCGCTCGTTTTGTAAATCGACACTGCGCGTGTCGAGCCGCCACAGCTCACGTGCGATTGCCCATACCAGCGCTTCAAGCACCCCGCCTTGCACACCTTCAACCACAGGCGCGTCAACGTCGTTTTGGATCACCTCACCTTGGCCGGGCGTGTTCTGCCACACGTCGCCTTGGCCCGGCGTGTTCTGTAGCATGCCGCCTGTTGCGGCCTTGTAGCGCTCTTCAAGCGTCCACGCTTGCCCACGCGGAAAGAGGCTCCACACCATCTGCTGATAATCAGCGACGGTGCGCACCTGTTGCAATCGCAGCCACTCAAACATACGTCACAGCGCCTTTCGAAACCACATCTGTGCCCGTCGGCGTCACGTCTCCTGTAGCGTGTGGACCGCCTTTGTACGTGATGTGGTCGATCTCAAAATCATCCAGCCCTACGCTCGCTAGCGCTGCGTACACAGCGGATATTTTAAACACAGTCAACGGGCCGCCGCTGGCCAGGTGTGCGGCCTGCAGCGCTGCGCTCACGGCGTCTTTAGCAGCCTGTGTGCTCGGCTGTATGCGCAGCCAGTAGTCAACCGGCGCGGCTGTGACAGACGCAAACGTGTATTGCGCATCGGCTGGTTTTACAGTGTCCAAATGCGCCTCGATCTGCGTGGTGTTCGCAATGGGTGTGAGCTGCGGCCCCGCACCCAACACCAGCACCTGCCCGCTGCCCACAGCAAGCCCAGTCAGCGGGCTGGTGTCCGTCGCGCCCCAGGCCCAGGCCTTTGCACAGCCCGGCGCCTCGGTAGCCCACCGCGCCCAGTCTATCTTCGTGCCGCTTGCCGGCGGGTTCGCAAGACGGAACGCCAGACGCGCCCGCGCATCTTCAACACTCTCTTTGTCCGCGCCGTCAATGATCGCCACCGTCAAAGGCGCCTCAACATGCAGCCCTGCAAGAGGCGTCTCCCACACCAGCTCGGTGTCGGACGTGTTGCCTATGCTGCCAGGCTCCACCGCCTGCACGCCAACTGTCGGATAAGGCCACACTGTGGTCACAGGTGCAGTGGTCGCGTAACGCACGCCTCGCGAATCCGTGAGCACAGCGCCTTCGGGCACCGTCACGCCTGGCTGTCCCCACACTTGCACCTCACCTGTGGCGTAAGTGTCCGCGTGTCGCGGGATGCCGTACGCCTGCATTTCGCGCTCTAGCGTCGCTTCGCCCATCGACCAGGTGAAGAGCTGTTTGGATGTCCAATCCAAAAAACCGTACATCAAAAACACAGCGCCGGCGATCACGATGGCCAGGATGTTGAGAAACGAAAAACGCGGTAGCGGTGCACCGCCGGTCAGCCTGCCTTCGAGGTCCGCTTTGATGCGCGTGTGGATGTCTTCTAGCGTCGGTCTGTTGAATTCATTCATAGAGCACCCCAATCTTTTGTGCTTCCCAATTGCGGTAAAAGCGATACGTCACCGAATCAGAAGGGCGTTGAATTTTGACGTTCCAATATAGTGTGTGTCGATCTCGCCAGGCCTCTACATCCACGCTTTTTGTTTGGCCGTCATCAATCATGAATTGCAGCGCCTCTTTGACGTACTGTGTCCACAGGGCAACCGTTTCATCACCCAGCTTCGCGCGCCCGAGCGTCCACAGTTTGGAACCGATGCGGGATGGTAACAGCGCGTCGCCCCACCACCCGCGTGTGTCGGCGTAAATCGATGGTCCCGCTTCGGGGTTGTGGCCGTCGGTGAGCAGGGCAATGATCGCCTGTGTTCGGAAGCCCTCTTCGCGCGCCAGGTCGCTGCCTTCCATGCGCAGATCAAACGCACTGCGATCTTCGTTCAGCCAATAGTGCAGGTCACCGTGTCTCATAACGGACCTTTCAGTTTCACTGTGGGCACCTTGGTTTTTGTGATGTCGGCTGTACTGGGCATTGCGGGTGTCACAGGCGCTGCGGTGAGCAAAGGCTTTTGCGGATCGGGATTCAAGAGTAAGTGTTCATGCAGATTAAACGCTGTAACCAGCGCGTTAAATTTTGCGTTGAGCTCGTTAAATTCCGCCGCCAATTTTGCATACGCCACAGCGTGATCGGTGTCCCCGTTGAGCTCAAGTTCGCCCGCGCTGTTGCACTTCGCGTAAGCGCCAGCATCACCCCACAACACCACCTCGCCTTCGGCCAAGTTGCGTGGGCGCTTCGAGCTCCCGGCCGCTTGCACCACTACCACGTCTTCGAGGTTTCCCTGCAGTGCCAGCACCAGGCATTCGCCACCGGTTTTGGGGCGTGCGCTCAGGCCGTAGGGCTGCACATTCTCCGCGTCTTCGAGCGTAGAGTCTGCGAGCCCCTGCACACGCAAAAGCTGCATCGGTTGTGAGTCGTTTGTGCTCTCAATTATGCCGCGTGTAACAAGCAGTTGTACGCGCTTTCCGAGCGCTCGATTTACCATAGCTCGATTGCCTCCATTGGGTTTTGCGCGAACGTCGCAGCGTCTCGCAACGTCAACTCTGTGCGTCGGCCCTCGCTGCTGTCGAGGCTCATTTTTACGCCGGCAACAATCAGTTGTGTGTCAATACCGAGCGACGGTATACGCAGCGTCACGCGCTCATTAAGCGCCCACGGTTTTACCGCGTAACCTTTCGCGTTGCGCTGATACCAGCCCGCCAGCGTCACCTCGAACGCCATGGAGCGGCCTGCACGCACCTGTGCTTCCCATTGCACGCGCTGTCGCAATCGCGCACGGTCAGCACGGGTTTCAGCCATAAACAAAAATGGCCTGTAACGCCCCACCGCAGTGTCGCGCGCTGTTGCCGCTATCGCTGTTTGATCGCCAGTCCAAGACACGCCGCGCCCTCCTTGCTGCCCTTTGCAATAATACTGCGAATGGCGCGCGCTGTCATCTCGCGTGACTTTCCATGCGAGGATGTTTTTACCCACCTCTAGCACCTCGACTGCCTCTGGCGAATCTTTGCCCGTGTGCCCGATCCAAAGGCGCCCGTCGCTGGTGGATTGTGGTAACACGCCCGCGCTGGCACACAGCCTTGAGATGGCGTCAAACGCACTCTCGCCTTGTTGCAAAGCGAAACGGTCCACTGTCGTTTTTGCCGCTGTCTCATCTGCGAAAGTCACGCCCACACCGAACGGTTTGCACACGGCCTCCACGATGGTTTGCAGCGTGGCTCTGAACCACGTGCCGCTTTTGTGAATCACACTGCAGTCCACCAGGTCGCCGCACACACAGCGCCCTTTGATCTCAAACACGTTTTCGTTCGCGCTGCCACCGTCGGTGGTGCCGTCAACGTAGCCTTTGAGCAAGGTGTTGACGATGCCTGTCGCGTCGTTAACGATCTGCACTTCACACGGCATGCCCGGTGCGGTTGTAATTTCTGCGGTGTCCGCACCGCGCACGATGTCCACGGAAAACTCACGTGCGAGCGCGTCCATAGAGCAGTTGATCTGCACTTTGCGCCAGCCTGTGATCAACTGCCCGTTGCATTTCAAACGCACGCGCTCCGTCATGGTACACGTACCTTCACCGTGTCGAATGCATTGATGATGCCTGGGTGCGCAAGAGCGTTGCGTGCGACCAGGTCGCCGTACAACGCAAGCTCTCCGTACAGCGTGTTGCACAATTCGAGCGCGTTGGTGCGCTTCGTCGGGCGGTAGTGCAGCACCGAACCGAACAACAGCACACGCTCTTCTTGATCGTTTCGCACCGCTGCTTTGAGATTGCGCAGCGCCAAAAACACGGTGTCATCAATCGCCGCCTCTTCAAGCAGCTCGTTCACAATGGCGAGCCACTGCGCTTCATACGCCAGCGCCTCTTCTTCGCTATCGAAGTCAACCCCCATGAGAGCGCGCGCCGATGCTGCGGTACCGGCGTAAGCGAGCGTGCGCTGTGACATCGCGGCGCCTCCGTCCGCTGGCTGGTCTTCTTTGGCGATCTGTGTATTGATCCTATCGCGGTGAAACGCTGCGAGCTGCAGCGTCTCACGGAACGCGGCGCGCGAATCTTGGCTGAAAATGTCCCATTCTGCGAGTGCATAAAAATCCTGCACAATCGATTTCGCCGTAAACGCCGCCGCAATGATCTTGCCTTGCATGTTTGATAACGCGCGCTTGAATTCCGCTTGTGTGTTTGTGATCTTTTTGACGTCTTGCAGCTTGCGCACACCCGCATTCAACACCGTGTTTAGGTCATGCACAGCGAACACCAGGCGCTTCCACAGTGGTTCTTTCGATTGCATCCACGCAATGTTTGCGACCTCTAACGCATCGGCTGCGGTGCCCACCAGCGCTTTGGTATCTGGCCTTACACGTGTGGCTGTAATAGTCGCCAGCGTGCACGCAATGTCGAAGCGCGCCATGCGTCCGCGCTGTGTCTGCTCAGATATTTTAAACTCGGTGATGTGCACGCGCATTGTGCCGCGATACGGGTGTGTGAGCACACCGCTCCCTGGCTGTGCGAGAGCTGTACGAAGCGCGTTTCGCTTCGAAAAATAATCGTCACCAAGAACGTAAGCCGCGAACGAAAACGACGCGGGCAGCGGCCCAAGATCGGTACTGTGAATTGCCTCGGATTCGGGGAACCGATCTGTCACCACGTTGCGGCCGCCCGTTTCGTCGGCTGTCTCCACATGGAAGGACACACCGCGAAAAGCGCCGGGCAAATAGTTTCGTTTCCAACTCATAGCGCACCTGTCAGAAGCGGGCCGGTGTTGCTGCTCATCTGCACCGGGGCTGCGCCTTTTTGCGTCACGGTTGTGCCCTCAGGAAGGTTCGAAAAATCGATCTGCACACGCGTCTGTTGCTCTGTGTTCAACGTCGTTTGCTGGCCCTGCATCCACGGCGCCACGTACCCAGGATCAATGTTTGCCGGACTGATTTCGAGCGTGCGATTTTCAAGGTAATTCACCAGATCATCTACACCCTCGATGGACACACCCGTCAACTTTGAGATGATCTTGCCGCCCACGCCGCCGAACATTTTGAGCAGCCTTGTTATCTTATCCCAGGCCTTCGTGGCGATTTCCCACACGGATTTTAGACCGTCCCGAATCGCGCTCAAAAAAGGCACTTCGTTTATTTTTTTCTCTAGCCACACGCTCATGAAACCCCACATCGCTTTGAAAATTTTATGTGCGTTTTCAACAACCGTTGCGACCACGCGGAAAATTTTGATCACGTTGCCGAAGCTCCAGATCACGTATTTGATGGGCAGCGCTAAAAACGAACCCTGCAATTTCGCAAACGTCGCTAAGAGCGGCGCTAGATCAGACACCAAGTTTCGCGCGGATGTGCCGCTGGTGTCCATGCCTTCTGTGGCGCCCGCAACAGTCGCGACAAATTGATCTTTGAGTGTCGCACCGATGCCGCGCAACGCATCCCAGACAGGCTCCAACTCTTCGCGAAAATAAATGGCCGCTGCAGCCACAGAAGCGAATGCCGCAACGGCAATGCCCACGGGGCTTGTGAGCGCTGTGAGCGCTGTGGCAATGCCGCCGCTACCAGACAGTAGCGTGGCCAGCTTTGCACCGATGCCCCACACCTTCGACATCGCGGTGAACGCCGGGCCAATCGCAGCGGCTGCGGCGATAAATTTACCCCAGCGTGCAATCGTTTGATCGTCCATCGCGCGAAGGCGGTCAATGAGCGGTGACAGCTTGTCGAGAATTTTTCCAAACAACGGCAGCAACCGCTCTCCAAGCTGCTGCCCCAAAACCTTCACGCGCTGTTTCAACTGGTTGAATTGAAACCCTGCTTTGTTCAGGCCTTCTGTCTGTTCGCGAATGGCCTCATCCACAGAACCACTTGCATTTTTGAGCTGTTCCACGGTGTCGTTGTACACCTCAAAATTATCGGTGAGTAGCGGCATCAACTGATTCATAGCTTTGGCGCTTCCGAACATTTTGCCGATCACCGGGATGGAGCCTTTGGTTTCTTCACGAAGCAGGTTCATTGTCTCCACGAACCCTAGTGTCTGCAGCATCGATGTTGCGGATTCGTGCCCGTACTTTTTAGACACCGCCGTGAGCTCTTTTGTCGGCTTCACAAAGCTGTTGAGAATCGCAGAGAACTGTGTTGAAACGTCGGACACGCTCCCGAGCGTGGTGCCGTACGCAGACAACACACCGAACATCTCTTCATAGGACACGCCGAGCGCTGCAGATTTTGCAGCCACCTTGCCGATGTTGTTTGCCATGTCCACGAACGGCGCGTCACCTACACGCTCGGCAAGCACAGCGATATTTGAAACTTTCTCAAACGCCTCTTCAGACGTATCGCCGTAGGCTTTCGTAACCGCTGTCAACAGGCCCAAAGCATCGCTCGAATCAGACGCTGTTGCAGCGGCCGCCTTCGTGACTGCTGTCATTTTTTTAACCGGGTCGCCAGCGGCGCCTAGCGAAGAGATCAGGTTTTTGAGCGTGGTGGTCAGCTCTATGGTATCGGCGCCGGTCTCAATCGCCAGCTCTTGAACCTGCTGCCCCATCTGCCTCACGCGCTCGGATTCGCCAGGCATTAGGCTTGCCACACTGGCCAGCGCAGCGTTGAAATCCACGGCCATTTTGACACTGGCTGCGGCGCCCGCGAATGCGGGCAGCGTGATGCTTTTGGTGAGCGCAGAGCCCACCTTCGCAAAGCTTTTCGACACGCCCTCCATATCGCGCACGGCTTTTTGAAAAACCTTCGAGGCCTTGTCTTCACCGAGTAAGACAACTTTTGGATTGGCAAATGTCATCGCCATTTTAGTAGCCGCCTCTCAGTTTTTGTGCTGCTGCTTTAGCCCAAAAAATCATGTCCTCTTCACGAAAATTCGCCCAGTCACGAGGGCTCCACCCGTAGGCTGCAGCAAACAGCCGGTACGAGTGGAACCGCTCTTGCCAGGCTAGTCGGCTAAAAAACTTGCCACGATCTCAGCCGCTTTACTGTAGTCGCGAAATGCGATTTTGCGAATCACTGGAACCGGTTGTCCTGTCATTGCAGCGATCACCGGAATCCACGTCCCGGCTTTGTGCTGCTCACCTCCCATGGGAATGTTTTCCATCATTCCTGCAGTCGGTGCGCTGGTGAAAACCAGCTCTTCAAGCGTGCGGGTTTCAGTGATTTGCACCGGGTATTTGAGCGTGAGCGTGTACGGCAGATCGTAGGTTGTTTTTTCGTCTTGCATTTTTGCACTCCTTGCATTTTCAGGGCGTCATCTCTTCGCAGTCCATCGCGCTGAACTGCAGATTTACAGTGCCCTCTTCCGGATTGTTTTTTCGATCTCCGACATAGAACGCTTCGCTGTACAGATACGTTTTGCCGTTCGCCAAAGTCACAGTAATTGTCGCGTCGGTGATGCTGAAAATATCCCTTTTCAGGTTGATCTTCCCGCTGTCGCGCATCTCGCCTTCCAGCAATGGTGCGGCTGTGGTTTCGCTGTACCCCTGCACTTTTCCGTTCGCACCCACAACCGCCTCGCGTTGCACGCCGCCGGGATCACACGTGAAAGCCCCGGCCAGCTCCACAGGGCGGCCGTCAATCTGCAGGTGCATGATACCTGCCACTCGATTTCGATTACTCATTTACGAACCTCCTTTAGCCCAAAAACTGGATCACGCCAGAACCAATGATGAACTGGTTCATCAAATCAGGCGGCAGCAACCAGTCGATACGGTCGCCTTCGCGCTGCACGATCAATTCCTCTTTGAACTGTTCGCGCCCCTCCACTTGACCTTCGCGCTCCTCTTGCATGAACCACGCGATTGCCTCTGCTTTGGCCACAGATAGCGTCATGATCGGCGGACCACCAGGGCGCACGTTGTCGGCGCTGGTGGCCAGCTTCGCGCGGCCGTAACGGGACAGAATGCGGTTGACAAAACGATACCGCAAACGCATCAACTGAAACCGCCTGTTTTCCCAGCGGTATGCGGTGGACGCTGCGCCTGCGTCGTTAGCCAAAAACATCGTCACGCACGCCTCGGTCTGTACGCCGACGTCATCTTTGAGCGTGGCAATGCCCGCCAAGGCGAGTTGGTTGCGCTCGATCAAAGTTGCGCGGTCGCTCGGCGCCAGCGGCTTGAAACCGATCAAAGGCATACGATGCAAAGGCACGCTCGGATCGTCTTCGATGCTCGCTGCTACCGCAGCGGCTTTGCCCGCTGCGAGCTCATAAGTGCTCTCAAGGCGCGCGGTGGCTGCGAGGCACGAAATGTACTTCGAGTTGTGACTGGCAACAAGCTGGCCAAACGTAATCAGGTTTGCGAGCGTGTCGCGCTTCGCGCAATACCACATGCCGTCTTGCTGCACCATGGCGCTGTCTTGATTGCGTGCATAAACGTCCACAGCTTGCAGATTCGTGGTGTCGTTGTAAGGCATCGCGATCACGTTGCACCAGGTGTCGCCGATGGCTGCAATGGCATCGTTGATGTCGGGGTCCACAGTGCCGGGCGTGATGCTTGCAGTACCAATCGTGACGCCTGCAGGGGTTGCCTCGCCAGCGTTGTACGCTGTGCGCACGTCGAGGTCACCAGCGGCAACGCCGGCGTTTTTGCACGTGAGTGTGAGCGTGCCGCCGCTATAGGCAGCGGTCACCGGAAGGTCGGTCAGAGCGTTGATCGTCGCAACTGCGGTTGCACCAATGGCATCGTTATCATCCTGCACCTGCACTGGGATCGCAACGCGCGTGCCAGCAATGTACAGCGGCCACTCACCGGCCGCTGTGGCCGTGCCACCGATAGCGATAGCCGCTGTGGCCGCAGTCGCGCCGCTGGCGTCGTCAAGCAACACCACGTAGGTTTGCGTGGTTTTGTTGTTCTCAAACCAACGTTTCGCCATGCGGTGTGCAACACTCCCGCGGCCTGCAAGCTGGCCTACGTAGTCAGCGTTGGTCACGTGTAGGAGCGTCTCTTTAACGCCGGTGCCGGTCGACAGCTTTTGCCCGATAAGCAACCCGTTCACCGGCATCTGTGCCGGGCCCGCGTTCGCTCTGGAATCGTCAAAGCTAATGCCCACAATGGGCACTACGATGTTCGAAGGTATGCTCATTCTTTAGCCTCTTCTTCTTTCGCTTTTTTGGGTTTGGTTTTTGTCACCGGCGGCGCTTCGTTGCACAGCAAAAACACACCGTCGGCATTCATAATCGCCAGGTCGCCTTCGCACCACCTGCGTCGCAGGGTGTGGTCGAAATAAGTGGGCACGCCAAGCTTGCGATAAGGCACACGCCTTCCGAGCTCGTCGAGCACCACTGTTGCCTGGGTTCGGGGTCTCACAATTTTGATCACGGTTGCACTTCTCCTTCTGCATCGGTTACCGCGCTGTCCGCGCTGTTCACAATGCGCGTGCTGTATGTCGCAAAATTCGGCAGTCGTTTCTTAGCGTGCACGTCTTTGACGTACGTCAAAACGAACGTGAGCTGCAGCCCTACGACGCGCTTTTCAGATCGCGTGTTCACGTCGAACGCGTCCACGCTTTCGAGGCGTAGCCCGGTGGCCAGGCCTTCGTTGTCGAGTTTGTCCGGATCGTAGTTGGGCAAATTTTTCTCTAGGAACGGATCGCCAAACAGCGTGCGCTCCACCTGGTCGGATAGACGGTCGAGTGTGTCTTCGGCTTCGCAGCCTTCGTTCGGGTTCGTTTTGTTCGCTGCGGGCGGTTCTTCAGCGAGTAATTCCACATGCAATGTCAGCTCTCGTTCTTGCACTGTTGCGCGCCTCGCATCTCCTACCCAAGGGGCCACGTTCTCAGACGCAAACGCCACCATGACAATGGGCAATTCGTCGGCGAAAACTTTTGACGGACGGTTCGCAAACACGCGACCTCCGACATCAATTTTCGCTTTCAAAAGCTCGGTCACATAGTGCCGTATGTGCATGCGTTCAATGGTCATGCCAGCCTCAAAAATGCCGTGACAACACCGTGCCCGTCGCTGGCGTATTCCTCTACGAAATACGCCTTCCCACGGATGCGCACCTTATCCTGTTTTTTGATCGCACGCGTCAACACACGCTCTGCGATCTGAATCTGTGGGCGCGTCGAGGTGTAGTCGGCCTCACGCCCCACGCTCACGTCCGTTTGCGGATCGTCGAACAAAACCTGGTAGCTCTCGGGCGTCTCGCCAGCGTGTGAATACTGCGCAGTCTCTGCGAAATGCGTGAAAAAAATAGCGTTCAAATCAGTGTGCAAAATCTTGTGTACGAACGGCGGCAGATTCTCTAGCCCCACGGTCACAAGGCCTGTGAAATACGGCTGATAAACACCAGTTATGTTGCACGTGATCGTCATAACCTGAAAATTCCGTCACGCCCTGTGTCCCAGTGAATAGCGACGTCTTCGCCGTTGCACGCGAACGCATCCACCGGGAACCACGCCACAAGCAGGGAGTTTTCGTAGTAGCCCGTGTCCTTAAAAATCAGCACGCCTTGCACACGGCCTTCGGCCACACTTTTGAACAAAACGTCTTCAGCGCGAAACGTGGTTTCGTCTAGCGCCTTTCCGAGCAACGGCAGTTCCGCAACCAAAACGCCCTCGGGAAAATTTGCCAACGTGTCATCTGTCTCTAGGCACGGAGTGCGGGTGCCTTCGTCAAACAACGCAACGGTCAGCGCATCATTGAGCAGGTCAAGATCGCCACACATCATGGCGCTAAGCGCGCCGGCAAAAATTCCTCCGGGCATTAGTCTACACTCCTGTTCGCGAAGCGTGCGTGCAGTTCGCGCGCAACCCGCTTGGCCAGGTACTTGACGTTCAGCAGCGTATCGAGGTCGACACCCGCCAGATCATCAACAGTTGCATAACCTGCTTTTGCAAGCAAAGCTGCGGCGCGCTCGTTGGTCACATCGGCAATTAGTTGTGGCCTGCTTTCAGCGGGTGGCGGCTGCACAGCGGTCTCCACGATTGTTAGTGAGCCGTTTCGCGCGTAGCCTTCGGCCACGCTTCGCGGCATCTCAAACACGCCGTCCGTCGCTTCCCAGTAGCGGTCTTTCCACAGCACGCCGATGCGTTCTACCACCTGTACTTGCACGTACTCTTCAGTCATCACTAACTCAGCACCGTCGCACAAATAAAGCTCTTGTTGTCGCGCAACAGCGGCAACGGGGAGCTTTCGAGTTCGATGTTCAGCGTCTTGCCTCGGGCGTCTGCGTAGATGTGCGGGAACCGTTCACCTATGAAAGAGCCGTGGTTAAAGTTGTCGATGCGCCCGTAGCCCATATCGAGATCGATGGCTTCAGACACCACGAACACTTTCTTTGCCGGCATGAACGGCGTCCACGTCTTAGTGCCGCCGACATCTTTCATGTAGCCTCCACGGTACGTGTAGATGTCGAGCGAGAACCCGTCCCAGTTGAGCTGGCCCAGGTACGTCGCGCGCTGGCCGGCAAGCTGTTTCGGATTGATGACGCCCATCTGTACCGCGCGGTTGTCGAGCAGCGCTTTGATAGCTGTGTTGCCCAAGAAGCCTGCGGCTGGGCCTGCGCCCATTACCAGCGCGGTGGGCACGTAGCCGCCGGCGCTGGTGATGTTGTCCGCCCACCCGCCGAGCTGCGACAAGATGTCGGTGGTCGCCGTTGACCACGGGCCAGTGCTGGAAACGTCTTTGAAGTTGCCAGAAGTCGCGCCATAGTCAATTTCGTATCCAACGCCTTTGCCGGTCACAGCGATCTTGCCGGTTTCGAGCGCCTCGGAAAGCTGCTGCTCTTCGAGACGCACAAGCCGATCATCCAGCCCGGCCAACCAGCGACCTACGCGCTTCGCAAGCACTTCTTGTTTCGAGCTGCCCGCGTAGTTGCTTTCGCCGGGTAAGCGCACGTCGAGATCTTTGGGCGTCACAGAGACGTACTCAGCCACGTACGGTGCCACCACCAGCGTGCTAGAGTAGCCGTCTTTGGGCACCAGTTCCGCATCGCCTTCGCGCGCCACGTAGGTGGCCTTTGCCTGCGTGCCAATGTCACGGTCGATGACGAAATTCACTTCGTCTGATTTGATCACTTTCTTGACCAGCAACTGGCGCAAAAAAGTGGTGGGCCGGGGCACACGCTCCAGCGCTTCGAGCATTTGAGCAGAGGTAAAAGGTATCGTCATTTTGTGCTCCTTACATTCCCACGCCGATGGGGTTGGGGTCGATCTGGTAGCAGTTGAGCGCGCGCATTGCGGGCTTCGCAGCTGCTACGGTTACGGTCACGGTGGCTGCATTGTGCACAAGCAACGACGCCGTGTTAAATTTTCCTGACAGTGCTACGGTGGCGGTGGCTGCAGCCGTTGAGGCGTCCACGTTGTTGAGCAACACGCCGTAGAACACGCCTTCGCCAAGCGGCGTGTTTGCCGCGTCCGTAAACGCAACACACGATCCAGCGCCCGCGCCACTGGTGAGCATTGCAATCAGCGTGCCGCGCACAAGCTTACCTTCGCCGGACTTGATCGTAACGCTCTCGGTCACCACAGGGAAACCGCCCACTACCAAGTTGTTCATCACAGAATCAGTCATCACACGTCTCCTTGGATAGCTGCCGCCATGAGCGACACAGTTTTTTCGTTCGCTTCCTCAGCCTCTTTGGCTGCGGCGTCCTCTTTTTCAGTTTTCACAGCACCGGCGAATTCCGCCGCGATCTGTGCGCTTTGCTGGCCTGCCTCTTCTGCTTTTCGCAACACACCAAGCTGTGCACCAGCAACCACCTCAAGCAGCTTTACAGCGGTGCTTTCTTTCGTTGCATTTTCGTTCGCAGCTTCGAGAGCCACGCACGCGTTCACAGCATCGCGCACCCCTGGGTGCGCTTCGGCAAACACAGCGGCCAGTTCGCGAATGCCGGCCACACGGGTGCGTTCGGTATCCACAGCGGCTTTCACGGCCGCGTCAATTTTTTCTTGATCCATCTCGGTTTCTCCTTCGTTATGGACTGCGCTTTCGCGCTCAATCGGTTTTGTTTTTTGGGCAAGCACATCTTGCAACGTGCTCACGCAATCGACCATGCCCACCTCCACCGCTTTCGCGGCAAGCAGCATTGCGCCGCGCCCAAAGTTGTTTGTTACGTGTTCCAGTTTTAACCCTCTATACATCGCCACCTGCTCAAGAAACGTAGCGGCTAGCCCGTCCACGATCTCTTGCAGCGCAGCGCGCCCTTCATCTGTTTTTACACTCTCGCGTTTGCGCGGTGTCTGCGAAGACACGAACATAAGTGTGTCACTTTCTTCATCGTCGTTTGCCACGGTCAGCACCGTCCCAATGCCGCCGGTTAGCGCTGTGGGTGCAATCACGATCTGGTCGGCAGCGCTGGCGATCCAGTATGCAGCACTAGCCGCCATGCCGATCACGTAGGCCGTCACGGGCTTTGGGCAGTTG
>LSQX01112628.1_pt1 | contig 15263 bp, 14 predicted proteins | sample 654561 | NCBI WGS metagenome assembly LSQX01 (sample SAMN04489861, study PRJNA283612) | anaerobic digester metagenome | isolation source: 4 biogas reactors fed with cattle manure at either 37C or 55C with and... | place: Denmark: Kongens Lyngby | collected 2014 | reverse complement strand
AGATGTGTATAAGAGACTTGACAGTAAACGCCTTCTCACACAGAACATGCTTCCCGTGCGCAATGCACATCTTCATTTGCTCATAATGATGGGAATGCGGCGTGGCAATATACACCAGATGCACATTTGGATCATTCAGCATCGCTTCATACGACCCGTAGGCCTTTGCGAATCCATGCTCTTTGGCAAAAGTCTGCGCGCGGCTTTCCTCGCGCGAAGCAACGGCATACGTGCCGAACGTTTTATTCCCCTTGGCCTTCATACCCGACAGCGTCTGCGCCATTTTCCCGGCAATATACCCGGCGCCCATTATGGCGATATTGATCATAAGTGAAATCTCCTTTACTTTTGCGGCGTGTCAGCGCGAACCGCACGCCTTTTTATGTTCTATGACGCGGTGGCAAGCCGCTTGGATCGCATTTGCCGTCAGTCCGTACTCACGAAACAGGGCCTGCGGCGTACCGCTTTGTCCAAAGCGATCCTGTATCCCCACGCGCTCAAAACCTGCATTTGACTTACCCATCAGCGTTTCGGCGACGGCGGCACCCAGTCCGCCGATAATGGAGTGCTCTTCCGCCGTGACCACGGCACCGCAAGAAGATGCCACGCGCAAAATGCATTCTTCATCAAGCGGCTTTATCGTGTGCACATTGACAACCGCAGATGAAATCCCCTCCCCTGCCAGCATTTCGGCGGCCTTCAACGCCTCAGGAACCATGATGCCGCAGGCGAATATGGCCACATCCGTGCCCTCACGCAGTACCACAGCCTTGCCAATTTCAAAGGGCGTGGATTCCTTGGTGCATATCTCGGTAGGCAAGCGCCCCGTGCGGATGAAGACCGGCCCCTCTTTCGCGGCAGCGGCGTACACTGCCTTTGTCATTTCGATGGCATCGCACGGCACCAGCACGGTCATACCGGGCAATACGCGCATCAATGCAATGTCCTCCACCGATTGGTGACTGCCGCCATCCTCGCCGCAGCTGGGGCCCGCATGGGACAGGCCCAGTTTCACATTGGCGTGCGTGTAGCAGATAGCGTTGCGTACCTGCTCATATGCGCGTCCCGCGCCAAATAGCGCAAATGTGCTGGCAAAAACAGTATAGCCGCAATGTGCAAGGCCTGATGCGGCCGCCATCATATTGGCTTCCGCGATACCGAAATTGTAAAAGCGATCAGGAAATTGATTCGCAAAATCAACCGTCATGGTAGCGTGCGCGAGATCGGCATCCGCCACCAGGACGCGCTCATCCCGTGCCCCCAACTCTGCCAGCGCTTTGCCATACGCAGCGCGCGTGGATTGCTTCTCAGCCATTGTCTACCTCCATTTCACATATTGCTGCATCGAACTGTTCCTGATTGATGGGTTTCCCATGCCAGCCAACGGCGTTTTCCATGTAAGATACCCCTTTGCCCTTGACGGTGTGGCAAAGAACAAAACGTGGCTTGTCAGATGCAGGCATACCAAAAACCTCGGCCATTTTTCCGATATCATGCCCGTCCGTTTCGAAGGTGTCCCAGCCGAAAGCACGGAATTTGTCTTTGATGTCACCAAGGGACATCACTTGCTCATTGGGGCCGTCAATCTGCAGCTCATTGTAATCCATAATGACCGTCAAGTTATTAAGACCGTAATGTGCCGCTGCCATCGCGGCCTCCCATACCAGACCTTCCTGCGCTTCGCCATCCCCAATAACACAAAAAACGCGGAAAGGCTCGGTCTGCCGTTGTCCCGCCAATGCGAACCCCACGGCAATAGACATTCCCTGCCCCAAAGAGCCGGTGCTTGCATCCACGCCGGGTGTCTTGAGCATATCAGGATGCCCCTGCAGGACTGTGCCCATCTGCCGCAATGTCCACAGCGTCTCGCGCGGGAAAAACCCCTTGTCTGCCAGCACAGCATATAAAGCGGGGCACCCGTGCCCTTTGCTGAGCACCATGCGATCACGCTGCGCCCATAACGGGTTCTTTGCGTCGTATCTGAGCACATGCTCGTATAGCGCCATGATGATCTCCACCACGGATAATGAACCGCCGGGATGACCCGATTGACAACCGCATAACATCTTGAGGATGTCTTTTCTATGCTGGCGTGCCTTGTTTTGCAGTGATTCTGTCATCATCAATATCCTCTCAATCAAATTACGCCAAGGGCTTTATCCCTTAACAGCACCGGAAGTAAGACCTGCCACCAGTTTTTTCTGCGCAAAAAAGAACATAACACATACGGGAATGACGGTGATTATACCGCCGGACGTGAGCATCTCCCACTGCACACCCAATTGCCCGATGAGGTTTTTAAGCGCTACAGGGACCGTTCTGTTACGGTCATTGGTGAAAAGCACGGCAAACGTGTACTCGTTCCACGATTGCATAAATATATACGCGCCCGTCGCAAGAAGACAAGGTACCAACACAGGGAAAATTATGCGCATGAACGCCTGCGCACGGTTGGCTCCATCGACCAGTGCCGCCTCCTCCAACGACATAGGGAAATCGTTGAGGTACCCGTTAAGCAGCCAAACTGAAAACGGAATGGTGAACGTGGTATAAGATAATACCAGCGACATAGGCGTGTACAGGATGTTCAACTGCCGCATGATGGTAAACAGTGGAATCAACAATAACACGGTGGGGAACATATTGTTTGTCAAGAACAGCACCATGAAGAACTTGCGGCCCCTGTAGCGAAAGCGGGAAAAAGAGTACGCTGCCAGCGTAGACACCGTTAGTGAAAGTACGGTGGTCGTCAGCGCCACCACAAAACTATTCCGCATGGGTAATAAAAAATTGAACTGGCCGAACAATTTTCCGTAAGCATCCAGGGTAGGGTGTGCCGGCCAATAGACAGTGTTTGCGCTGTAGAGTTCCTGTCTTGGTGTAAGGCTGGTAACCAGCGTCCAATAATAGGGAAACAGAAGAAAGGTCAGAATAGCGATCAGCGGCAAAATCAACAGAAAGAATCGCCTAAAGGGATGTTTGCGGCGCGCAACACTGCTTTGCATGCGTCACACCCCCTGATCTCTAAACATACTGTGTAGATAAGGTATTGAAAAAATCAAAAGTAATATGGTCAAAACAATGGCCATGGCAGATGCGTAGCCCATATTGAGCGTGTTGGCTTTCAAATAGGTGTACACGCTCAGCGTTTGTGTGGCATAAGCCGGACCACCCTCGGTCATATTGAAGATCACATCCACAGAGTTTGCTACCCAGATAACACGCAGCATGGTGGTAACGAAGATGGTGTTCTTCAGTGAGGGAACGGTTATGAAGCGAAACTTCTGCGTACTGTGGGCACCGTCAATGCCGGCCGCTTCATAAAGCTCAGGCGATATGCCCTGCAACCCTGCCAACAGCATAAGTGCAAAAAACGGGATGCCCTGCCACACGATGGTCAGTATGACCGATGGCAGCGCTGTGGTTCGGTTTGCCAGAAATGCGATATTCTTGTCGATCCACCCCAATTTGATGAGCAGATCGTTAACCACACCGTAGTTGCCGTCCAGTATCCACCGCCACATCAGCGCGATAAGAACACCGGGCGTCACCCATGGAATCAAGCTGGCAGACCGTACCAGCCCCCTGAAACGAAATTGCCGGTTGAGCAGCAACGCCAACGCGAAACCAAATATAAACTGGAAACCGACACCGAAGACCACCCACAATACTGTTCGATAAAGACTGCCCGTGAACTGCTTATCCGAAAAGAGCTGGCGATAGTTCTGGAGTCCCGTGAATGCTATTTGCTTGGGCCTTCGCAAGTCATAATTCTGCAAGCTCATGGATATGGCGTTAAGGATGGGAACAAATACAACAGCCATGACAATTATCAAGGCAGGCAGCACCAACAGATAGGGCCATATGTTCGCTTTTCGCAAGCGCTTACGCATCATTTCCATTGGGCTACACTCCTTTTGGCGAAATTATGAGGATAATCAAAATGAGGGGAAAGGAAACCGGGGTTCCCTTTCCCCTATGAGGGCAGTTACTTATGCAGTTCTGTCTGAAGGATCTCCATGCACTCTTCGGCGGTGATATCGCCCAGCAAGGCCTGCTGCACCGTAGCAGGCCACACGCCGCTGATCCACTCAGTAGTGGTATCAAGTATCGGAAGGATGCCTGCATACGGGGCGCCCGCGATAGAGACTTTCATGAAGGGGTTGTTCTGGAACTCCTCCATTTCCTTTACGCGCGCCGCGACGGGCACGTTGCCGGTCACTTTGCACCATGTTTCCTGTCCCTTACCGGCAGCCAAATACGCCAGCCACTCAAATGCGGCTTCCTTGTTTTCGCAGGAAGCGAACATCACGTTTTCGGTATCCCCCATACTGGTCCACTGACCTTCACCGGCAGGAAACACAAAAGCGCCTACATCTTCGCCAAAGGTTTCCACCATGCCGGCGGAAGAACCAATATGATGAACAGTCATGGCCGTCAAACCGCTTTTGAAGTTGTCGATAATCTGGCTGAAACCGTCTGACGGCGCGGTCGGCGGAGTAAAGCCATTCTTGAATAGATCGATAAAGTCATTCATGCCCTGCACCGCCTGCGGAGTGGTCAAGTCTTCGAAGGTACCGCCGCGTGCGTGAATGAAGCTGCCCCACGGCTCCTGTCCACCGGTCGCGCCACGCATACCAAATCCGTATACGCCATCTTTGGTTAGCTTTGCGCAAGCGTCCAGGAACTCCTCATAGGTCTCGGGAACGCCAATACCGGCAGCTTCAAACATGGAAGGACGATAATACACGTAGAGTACCTGGGTGTTCCAAGGCATTACATATACCTTTTCGCCGCCCCCTACCTGGCGCATGACCTCCCAGAGACTTTCTTCAATTTGCTCATAGTCGGCCCAGTTTTCAAGGTAACCATCCAATGGTGCCAAGAGATCATTGGCCACAAAGGCAGGCGTAGCAGTCAGCTTCCAAGTGGCAACGTCAGGACCGCCGCCCCCCATGGCAGCAGTAAACACGGTATTGCTGTACCCGCCGCCATCCCATGGGACCTGCGAGCCAACTACAGTAATTCCTTTGCCGTTGGTTGCATTGAAGTCCGCGATCATTTCCTGCATGGTGGCGGCGTACCCGTCATTATCAGCCCAGAACCAGTAGTCAATGGTAACATCCTGCGCCAAGGCAAAAGGGATCATCGTCAGCAGCATAACAACGGCAACCAAGATTCCCAGTAGTTTTTTCATAATTCTTCTCCTTCCGTATTGTGCCTAACATCCATCAACGTCTGACTTAAGTGTTCCAGCACCGCCTGTTCAGCCTCCACAGGCTTTTGCTGCAATACTGCGCCGTAGATTTTCCTGTGCCAATAGTTCGCTTTTTCATAGCTCCCCTTTACCCGTGCTGTTCGCATATAGCCGGCATTGATCGAGTCGCATATCAACGGCAGTATGCGGTTAAGAACATCGTTTTGTGTGCATTCAGCCAGAATGCAGTGGAAACGATAATCGTAGCGTGTGTAATCTTCGCCCTTTTGATTGGCCAATTCCATATCGCGGATAGACGCCTGCATCTGCTTGAGATTTTCCGCTGTGCGGCGCTGAGCGGCCAAGAAGGCAATTGCGGGTTCCATCAACTTGCGCGCCTCCAGCAGATTTGGCAGCAGCGTATCTCTGTCTGCGAAGCTAAGACCCAGCGGATCGCTTATCATGCCGGTTTTCTTGGCCGTGTAAGTACCGCGGCCTTGTTTGATCACCACTACGTTTTCCGCTTCAAGAATTTTCACCGCCTCGCGAAGTGTTGAACGGCTCACGTTGAAGTGGTTGGTCAGCTCCGTCTCCGAGGGTAGCCTTTCGCCTTCGCTCAGTGAATGTTCGATAATAATGCTCCTGATCTTCTTTGCTACGATTTCCGGGAGCCTCTGAACGCGATTCTCCATATCACTCCTTCCCTCCACTTCACTACCTCTACCGATCATCTGACGTCAGATGTCTTATATGGGATAATAGTAACCAACCACGCATGATCTGTCAAGAATTTTCTGCTATTGTGTGAGATTGTATCTTTCCCGCGAAAAAAAACCGCAACAAAAAGCCCCGGGCAACCATCACCCGGGGCACGTCACAATTCCAGGCGGCTTTCCATTTGCCGCTCCAGTTTGCTTTTATTTTGGCGGGAGAGGAAAGAATTTGCTGGTGCGTTTTGCGTAAGTTTCCCAATCGGGACGCCCCGCGTACTTCTTTTCCAGCAGCGGAACGCCGGAGACAAACAGCAGCAGGAAAGTCATCAGCAGCGGGCTGAAAATCAGCCACACGCGGCCAAGATCGCCTGAGAGGCCGATAACAAAAATGCCCCACCACATGACGGACTCCCCGAAGTAATTTGGATGGCGCGTCCAAGCCCAAAGACCGGTCGTCATCAGCTTGCCTTTGCTGTCGGGATTAAGCTTAAATCGCCGCAGCTGTTCATCCCCCACCGCCTCAAAGAAGAATCCGATAAACCACAGGGCCATTCCCAGCCAGGTCAGTAAGTTGTGTCCTCGCGCGCCCTCCAGATTGACATACACGATGGGAAACCCGACCAGCACATTCAGGATGAACTGGACAAGATAGTTTTTGACAAACATGACCAGTTCAAACCGATTTGTCCACTTTTCGCGCATGGCGCGGTAGCGAAAATCCTCCGGCTTTCCGATATTGCGTTTGGCCAGGTAGAAGCTGAGCCTGCCGCCCCAAATGGCCGTCAGGATGGTCATGAGGAGACCGGCTGTAGACTTTGGCCCCAGCAAATAGGACATTATGGCAGACAGAACAAAACCCGCGCCCCAAAGAATGTCGATATAATCGTGCTTTTTGTTCCTCTTGCCGATGAGAAACACCAGTACGAAAGCACTCAGCAAGATAAGATAAACGAGGATATACTTCATGCCGGTTTTCCTCCCGATAGTATGCGTTCAATGTAGGCGACGGCATAGGAGCTTTCGCCCGCGAAATTGGTGACGACTGAGGATATGTCACAAATATAGGCCGGTTCCATGCCGATCTTTGCGCTTATGTCACGGGCTGCCTTTTCCGCGCGCGGAAAATCATTGGCATGCACCACTGCATAACGCTCAATGTTCCCGGGCCGGAGTTTCTCAAGCAACAGCCTGTCACTGCGTTTGCGCGAAAAGGAAAGCCCAGTGATCGTCCCCTCGCCATGGGGATCAATGGTTACCAGAGGCAAAAATCCTGTCTTGATCAATACCCACCCGATCCGCTTGTTAAGGCGTCCGGATGCAACCATGGCCTTCAGATTAGGCAGGGAAACAAGGATTTTGGTTCGCTCGCGCAAAGATTCCGTCTCCGCCGCCACTTCCTTTGCCGAGGCACCGTCTTTCAGTCTTTGGGCCGCGTGCAATGCCAGCAGGCCCTCAGCGCCGGAATTGACCAAAGAGTCCACCAGATGGAGCTTAGTATCCGGATGAAGCTTGAGGTATTCGCTGTAGCGCGCGTGCAAGCCCGACATTTTGGATGACACTGTCAGGATAAGCACCTCATCATAGCTCTTGACGATGGGGTCCAAAAAAATCCTGATTTCTTCCAGGTTCAATTGCGAACTGCTCAGTTTTCCGGACAGTTTCCGCATACGGTCGGGCGAGATAGTGCGCTTGTCCTGATAAGAAACACCGCCTGCCATCAGATGCAGTGGCAGGACGTACACGTCTTTGCCCAGCATGTCTTCGGGCACATCCGCGATGGAGTCGATGACCAGCGCCGTCTTGCCCGAATGAGGTTGTGCAAGCGCCTGCTGCATCAGCATATCATCTGCCTTTATTTCTGTCAGAGTCCCTAATGTTTCCAGAAGATCCACCGCCTGCGCGGGAGAGTTGGTGTGCAGATGTACGCGCGCCAGTGTACCCACCCGGGAAACCACCATGCTGTCTCCCAGCGCTGTCAGTGATGCCTTCATCTCTTGGCTGATTGGAGCGTCTTTATGCAATCTCAGCAGCGCTTCGGTACAGTAACGGAAACGCGTTTCTCCCTCTATTTGATGCTCGGTTTCATCAATGGCGGGCGGTTCATAAAGCACGGGCCGCTCAATATCTTCCTGATCATCCGCCCGGCCAAGCAACGAATTCATGAAGCCTTCGGCGAAGTAAAGAAAGGCCATCGCGCCGGCGTCCGGCGCGTGCAGGGCGCGCTGCTGGGGAAGTACGTTGATGCTCTCCTGAACCGTCGCCTTCAGGCGGCTGAGTGCGGCCTCCGCGGCGTTTTTCAGATCCGCCCCTTGCGCCAGCAACTGATGAAATGCGTCGCCAAAGCTTCGCATGGCGCTTAAGATGGTACCTTCTCTTGGCTGCTGGATGGAGCGGTAGGCGCTCAAGTAACCCGCCCTAAACATTTGCGCCAAATCAGGAAGCGGCAACGCATCCGGGATACTCGCTTTCAGTTCTGCCGCACCTTCCCTGAATCCCGAGAAATACTGAGAGAATATCGCACCACTGTTGCCCCTGGCGCTTACCAGGGCGGCTTCACTCAGTTTGATCAGGAGATCGCTGAAGTCCCCGGACGGCGGAAGCTGCCGTCTGAGCTGCTGCATAAGGTAAGCAAGGTTGTTGCCGGTATCCCGATCGGGCACCGGAAAGCCGTTGATACGGTTAAGTTCCTCACGGTTCTTCTCCACTTTCTGCGCGCCATAGAGGAGGGCGCTGTGGAAGGCCAACGGTTCAATCGCTGTCAGCACATTTACTCTCGCTTTCGGTCGTTACAGGAGGATGCGGGTGGCAATGCCGCTGGTGGCGGCTGTGATAAAGGTGCCCCAGACAAGGTCTATAACGGTAATCTTGAGCGGCCATTCCTTAAGCGTAGCCAGATTGGTCAGGTCATACGTAGCGTACATGACCAAGCCCAGGAATGCGCCCGTCCAGACAGCCTGCCAAACGCTGCCCTTGGCTATTGCCGGGTCGATCACAAAAAAGAGAAGCGCTCCCACGAAAAGAAGGTAGAAAACGCCCGCTGCGACGAGGTTAGGCTTTTCCGCCAAGAGATGGCCGATGTTCGCCTTGTAGAGCTTTGGGGAAATGACGGCCAGCCAGACGATGTCAATAACCAGGAAAATGGCGGCAGTAATCAAATAGCGCTTGATCATTTCTTCGTTCCTTCCATTTGAGCGAGGGTGCGTGGCAGCAGGCACTTGCCGTTGCGAATGAACACGACACCCGCAATAACAACGTACAGAATCGCGATAACCAGCGCGGTGGTCGCGACTGCGGGGTACAGCCCCGCAAATTTCCCGGCGGCCTGGTGTTCCTGCCAAATCCCATAATATGCCCAGGCAAGCGGAAGCGTCAACGCTGCATTACGCAGTTTGATCAGGATAAGCGAAGACAGGATAAGGGCGACGATCAGAATTACGACAGCCCAGGCATCCGCGCCAAGGCCAAAGCCATTCCATTGTTGCTGCACAAGAAAGGCTGATACATTGACCACGGTGGCGATAATCAGCCAGCCATTGTAAAGGCCAAACGCCAAACTGTTAACGCGCTGCCCGATCCCTTCGGGTGCTTTTAGGCGGGAGTTGAGAACAGCGAGGCTGATAACCAACAACAAAATGAGCAGCGTGGAAATGCCGATCCAATCGTAAGAGAAGGTGGTGATCCATAAAATATTGGCCGCGCTGGAAACCCAGAAAGGCAGGCTGATAGCGTCGATCAGGTTCGCTGTTCTTGCTTCCTGATGCTTGACGACCATATAGACAAGGGCGATGAGGAGCAGCACATAAATAACGCCCCAGATGCTGAAGGTGGAGGCGCTTGGGGTGATAAGGGTGGGATAGGTGTCCGATATTTCTTTTTGAGACATTCCGTTGATGAAGCCTAAAGCGCCAAGGGTGTTGACCGCAAGGGTCACAAGGAAAAGGACCAGATTCAACCAGGCTTTGGTTTTGGTACGCATAGTGGTAATCCTCTCTTCTCTGTTTGTTTTCTATTGATTGCCGCATCATTCTGTTCGTAAAGGGCGAACTTGCCGCAATAAAAACGGCATACGCCCGATCCCCCCCACAAGAACAGTTGTGCCTGGTCGGATTGTACACCGATTTGTCTATACTTAAACAGCATTCTGAGAGCACAATTTTGCACAAACCGCTTATTCAACGCCAATTGTGCGGCCTTGGAAAGCCAAAAAAAGAGCGCGTGAGCGCTCCTAATTGTCGGGAAACGGCGGTCAGCCTTTAGTATAATGCTGTTCAAAACGTTTGTGCACTTCGTCCCAGCTGACAACGTGCCAGAAGTTTTTGAGGTATTCCGGCCGGCGGTTCTGGTATTTGAGGTAGTAGGCATGTTCCCATACATCCGCGCCGAGCAAGGGGAACTTGCCTTCGGTCAAGGGGTTATCCTGATTGGGTGTTTTAGCAACTGCCAGTTTGTCCCCATCGATCACAAGCCATGCCCAACCTGAGCCGAACTGTGTCTTTCCGGCCTCTTCAAAAGCTTCCTGAAAAGCTTCAAAACTGCCAAACGCTTTGTCGATCTGATCAGCCAGTCTGCCGTTGGGTTTCCCGCCTGCGCCCGGACCCATAGTCTCCCAGTAAATGCTGTGGTTGAAGTGGCCGCCGCCATTGTTGCGCACCGCTGTTCGGATGCTCTCGGGCAGCGAGCCCAGATTCTTGATAATGTCCGAAATGGACTTGCCTTCGTGCTCAGTATCCTTTAGTGCCTTATTGAGATTGTCGATATACCCCTGGTGGTGCTTAGTATGATGTATGGTCATCGTTGCTTCATCGATATAGGGTTCCAGTGCATTATAGGCATACCTTAGCTGCGGTAATTGATAAGTCATGTGTAATCTCCTCCTTGGTTGGTATATGAGGAACCTACCCCTTCCCCGTCAAACTGAAACAACAGGCGGCAAAGGCCAAGGATCAGAGACTTGGATATTACAGAACCAAGTCACCCGGCCGAAAGCCCGGGGGCAAAGGCTCTTCCGTCAGAAATTGGAAACCTTCATCCTCCAGAATGGGCAGGAAAGCGGCATAGGGAATGGCGGTAAACTCGCAGGCATAATTGCTGGCGCCGAACCATCCGCCTTCTTTGCCGCGCAGGTTCAAGTCGCGCGCGAACTTTGTATGATTGGAACAATCATGCACGACAATGTCCCATTTTTCGTCATCGGCCGTTTTCATCAGTTTCAAAGACAACACACGACTCCACACCGGAGAAATGTATCCCAGGCGTGTCATGTACATGTTTTCTCCTGCATAGTTATCAATATTGTTGGCATTCAGATGCAACTCGGCGCAGTTTATAAAATCCAGCTTTGTGTCGAGGATCTGGTGCGTTTTTGCCATAAAGCAAATATGGAATTCCGGCGTCATGGGCGTTTCAATGCCGACGGACGGGATGTACTGTTTGGCCAGCGCGATATTCCCTATCACCTCGTCGGCACAATTGGATGCGCCCAAGTTAAAGCGAAGCTCGTCCAGCCCCGCGCTGCCCAGCGCCCTAAGATTGTCGGCGTCAGCCAGGGTGCCGTTGGTATACATGTGCTGATGTACCCCGGCGTCCGCAAACCGCTTGATGATGCCGTAGTATTTTTCGATCTCCATGAACGGTTCCAAATAAACGTAGGAAATGCCGGTTGGTTTTTGCTGGACGGATAGAAGCAGGTCGATGTCCCTTTCATGAAACTTAGTGCCGCCGATCTCCCACAGTCCTTCGCCCACCGGCGCGATACTGTCCAGTTCACCATAGTTGTAGCAGAACTTGCAGTTTAGGTTACAGGTATTGGTTTTACGGATGGCACTAAGACCGGTGCCCGTCAGGCAAGAGCGGCAGCCGTCAGGAAAACGCTTCTCATTGCCCACAAAAAGGGTGCGGTTGTCCAATGACTTTAAACCGCGGATATCCGCCATAAGCTCCGCGTGCATGCGTTCTGCCGCTTCTTCGATCTGCGCGAAAGCGGCATAAGCGATTTCCTGCTGGCGCGTCATGAGCTCCTCATCTTCGGGCAGTGCGGCAAAAAACTTAAACCACATGAGCGCATCTTTTTTTGATATTTTCATCAATCGTTCCTTCTAATGCTATGTTATTGCCTGTTGCGTTTGCGCCGCCCTATCCTTAATGAGGTTGAGCACCAACCCCGCCAACACGAACAGGCCGCCTACAGCGGTGCGTGCGGGAAATGCCTGCGTCAGCGCCATGTCCATCAGGAGTCCCGCCGTTACTTGGCCGACAAACATCGCCAGCGTCATGTAGAACGTGGAGATCCTGCCCACAATGTAATTGGACAAAAGCACCACGATAGCGCCTATCGCGCCGCCCAGATAGATATAAATGGGACCGGACAGAGCAATGGACCAGCTGATCCGGGTTCTCGTGAAGACGTAGAGCAGCAGCACCCCGGACAATGCCGTCCCGTAATTAAACAGCGCACTGGTCTGTGCGTTGGTCTCCCTTGCCAAGCGGCCGTTGATGAGCCGCGAAAAAAGAACGGCAATGCCGGCCAACAGCGACGCCGCGACCGGCAACACCGGGAATTCATCCAGCATCCAAATGATACCGATAAGCGCCACCAGCCCGCCCCACAGCTTCTCCTTACGAAAACGACGAACGGGCAGCCCAAACCATCCGAAGTGGTCTGCCAGGAGCCCCGACACGCTCTCGCCCAAGAGGGCCAGCGCCAACAGCGCCGTCACACTGATATGGCCAAACGCCACGTTGTTGAAAACCGTGATCAGCATGCCGATAAAGCCCCCGCAGTACACCCATACGGGGAGCTTTTTGATCAGTGGTTTTTCGCGTTTGACCAGGAAAAGCATCGCCAAAACAAGAAATGCCACGGCATGGATAATGACAAGTGCCCTGTTCTGCCCGGCGCGCTCACTCAGTCCGCCGTTCATAGTAACCATGACAGATATCATCATTCCGCCCAGCAGCGATAACAAATAATACACGCTAAAATTCCATTCCTCCCGGGTATTCCCTTGGGCATGATATGCTAATTGGATAACACAGTCAAGCAATGCCCACTTTACAGTCAACGCCTTGAAACGTATACTGGAATGGGGTTTGTCCGCAGTGAAAGCATTGATCAAAGAGCAAGACAGATCCATTACGGTGGATGGGGCGTATTGAGCCGCGGTAAAAACAATTACCGCCGCGACATCGGCGCCGCTTTCCAGGACAATCAATCGGGCAGAGCGGCGGACTGTCAAGAAGGCGGCGGTTCGACATTGCAGGTACTCTCCATCCACACTCGGTCATCTTCACAGCAGAACCCCACTGCAAGGCGTTCCCCTTCGCTCCACCTGAAACGCTGCCGGACTTCAGCAGGATCATAGTGTTGAACTATGCTTTGAGGAAACAATGATAAAGCCGGACATCCCTGCAATGGTATTGACAGGAACGGGCATCGCATCGTTCGTGCTGTCAACACTTAACCTTCGGCAGAAAAAGAGGTATTGGTATATCATGAAGGAAAAAACAAGGCGCACCCTTCTTGCTGCCGCCGGCGTCATCGTGATCGCGGCCGGCATCTATTTCGGCTTTATCTATACACCGCCGGGGAAACTGACCCGGCAGCAAGGGCAACGAATTGAAAATGCCCTAAAGGCAGACGGCAAGGAATTGCCGGTGGGCGACGATTTCAGGATGCAGGTAGATCCTGATGACCTCTCCATCACCCAAGGCCTGGATGTTGCCTGGAAGCATTTTTTGCTGCTGGGCACTGACACGGGCGAAATCACGCTCAACACAGGAAGAACGGACGCCATGATGGTGTTGTCGCTTAATGTGGAGACGGGCGACCTAAAGTTGACGTCGCTGATACGCGACATGTTGGTGGATATTCCCGGTTCGCGCACACAGAACCGTATCAACGCCGCCAATTCTTTTGGTGGACCGCTGTTGGCAATAAAGACAGTCAATGAATTACTGGAATTGAACATTACCCGCTATGTATCCGTCAACTTCGCGGGTTTTGCGGGCATCATCGACCACATGGGCGGCGTGCAGCTGAATTTGTCCGAAGCTGAAGCCAAACTGGCGGGCGTTGACTATGGAAACGGCACCCAGATCCTGAACGGGTGGCAAACGCTGGGCTATGTGCGCATACGAAAACTGGACAACAACTTTGGGCGCAATGAACGCCAGCGCATTACCCTGCAGGCTCTGCTTAAGCAATTGAAAAACACCAACAACGATGCGATCGCCGACACCATCACCAAGGTACTGGGGGTTACGTCCACCAACTTTACGGCAGCGGAGATCTTTGAGCTGCTTCCGCTTGCGCTGAAGAACCCCGAAAATTTTGAAACGCTGAGCTTGCCGCAGGAAGGCAAATTCAGCTATGCCCGCACCGAGCAAGGGCAGAGTGTCATTCACTTCAGGGTGCAAACGCTTAGGGAGAGTTTTCGTGCTTTCTTATCGGGACAGGGCTCGCCCGATACGGATTAGCGGAAGTTTACTCATCTTTCTTCGAGGGTATACTGGTGAGAATGCATTGGAAAACAATGCAACACAGCTTAGGAGGAAAATATTGTGGAAACAATGCGCCTTGGAACATCAAACCTGCAAGTGCCAAAAGTAGCGGTGGGCATGATGCGCATCAATAAGCTCAGCGCTAAGGAAGCCGAACACTTCGTCCAAAACGCCTTGGATATTGGGGCCAACTTCTTTGATCATGCCGATGTATATGGGGGTGACGGCGCCTGCGAAAAGATATTCGCCGAAGCTGTTCATATGGACGCCGCGGTACGTGACAAGGTCCTGCTGCAATCAAAAGTGGGCATCCGCCGCGATATCGCGTTTGATTTTTCCAAGCGACATATTCTGGACGCAGTGGACGACATCCTTTCGCGCCTGAAGACTGACTACCTGGATGTACTGTTGCTGCACCGCCCGGACGCGCTGGTGGAGCCTGAGGACGTCGCGGAGGCGTTTGATACGCTGGAAGCACAGGGAAAGGTGCGGCACTTCGGTGTGTCCAACCAAAAGCCCATGCAGATAAAGCTGCTCCAAAAATACGTAAAACAGCCAATCGTCGCCAACCAACTGCAGCTAAGCATCATGCATGCGGGGATGATCTCCAACGGTCTTCATGTGAATATGCAGGATGAAAATAGCATCGACCGCGACGGCAGCATACTTGACTTTTGCCGTCTTGAAGAAATAACGATCCAGCCGTGGTCGCCCTTCCAACACGGCTTCTTTGCAGGTGTGTTCCTGGACAACGAGAAGTTTCCGGTACTGAACAAAAAAATCGATGAGATCGCCGGGAACCACGGGGTCAGCAATACGACCATTGCCATCGCTTGGCTGCTGCGCCATCCTGC